>OIET01000533.1_pt1 | contig 32470 bp, 45 predicted proteins | sample 1581871 | NCBI WGS metagenome assembly OIET01 (sample SAMN03279760, study PRJEB24777) | human gut metagenome | isolation source: fecal sample PR121 from 1 month old male Malay infant, vaginally delivered... | place: Singapore | collected 2005-09-16
ACAATATATTGTGTATTTAAATAAAAAAGTTGAAAATACTAAAACATAAAAAATTCGATATGTAAGTTTTTTATAAACCCGGCAGGCCACTATTTAAGCGGCTTGCCGGGTTTTTTTATTTTTTGTTTTTCCATTTTGCCCCCGATTTTGCCCCTTATAGGTTTTTTAATTGAAATTCATCGTTTAGTTTATGCAATTTATATGCACTCTTAATTGTTTGGTCTTTGAGCACATGGGTGTAAATATTGAGCGTCGTGGCGACGTCGGTATGGCCTAGAATTGTTTGAATCGTTCTGGGACTTTCACCGAGTTCAAATAGCCGGGTGGCGAATGTATGACGGAGGTCATGGAAACGGAAGTGGGGAAGCCCGGCGTCCACCAATATGGTATCCATCGACACACGAACCGAGGAATTGTTTAAAAAATCGCCAAGGCGGTTAGCAAAGACAAGGTTGCGGTCTGCGTATTTATTTTGTAGGCGCATTTTCTTTTCAAGCTCTTTTGTACGAAGATTTTTAAGGTACGGTGCCATAAATTCTGGGAAAGGGACTGTCCGATTCCCGGCCTTAGTTTTTGGCGAATTAATGATGTGTATATATTTTTTCGTTTCTTTGTCTTTCTGGTACTCTAATGTTTTAGTGATTTTTATTTCAAAATTTTTAAAATCGACATCGTCCCAAGTTAGTGCCAATAGTTCACCGACACGCGCGCCAGTATTGAGGGCCATTAAAAAAAGTGTTTCATAGGTGGCACCTTTAATTGCCTGTATAAACTTTTCCTGTTCTTCCTTTGTCATGGGGGTTACATTGGTTCCGTCGTCTCTTTCTGATGGCTTTTGAATTTTAATGGAACGGGAAAAGTCTACAAGAATTTTTTGCTGTGTATAAGCATAGCGGATACAAGGGCCGATCAGCTTTTTCACAGAAGAAACGACATTGAAGCTTTTTCCCTTGCGAAGCAAGCCGTTGAGATAATCCTGAACATCAAGTGCGGTAAGGTCTGTGAGCTGGATATTATAAAGACTGCTGCCTTTAATGTAATTATCAAAGATACTGCCATACCCCTGAACGGTTCCGGCCTTTTTATTGATTCCGTGTACGGTATCCAGCCAGCCTTTCATATAATCACCGAAGCGGACCTTAGAGGAACGAATATTTCTATCAAGCTGATAAGTAAGGGCTTCTATTTTTTCCTCAAGCTCTTTAACCGTTTTACCATAAAGGTCCCGGGGAATACGCAAATTTTTGTGTTTTAGCCGATAGAAATAATAGGTGTTCCCGTTCTTAGTTTTCTTTCGATACTTTGTCCTTGCCATTAAATATCCCTTCTTTCGTATTCCGGGCATAAAAATGCCCGGGAGTTGTAAAAACCCGGGCTACATGGTACAATATCAGTGTCTATTTGATGTGTTGGACCATGTGGCCCGATATATCATTAAGTCCCGTTGTATAAACAGCGGGGCTTTTTTTATTTTATTTTAATCTGTAAATTTTCAGGAACGTAGTTTTTCTCATATAATTTTTTATATAACCGTAGAGTGCAAATAGAGTCGTATAACGAATTATGTGCGGAACCGGCTTCAGGTATGGCGGTTTTGCTTCTGCTTATTGCGGTTGTAAGTTTTACCCATTTCTTATCTCCAAAATAAGCATTATAGCGTCCATATACTTCGGTGGCTATACTCATTACATCTATAACCTTTATATTATGGCCTTCAGGGTTTACCCAAGTTCCGTTGTTTCTCAGCATATCAAGATCAAAGTTGATATTATAACCGATTAAAACATCGGCACTTCTAAGTAATTCCCGTATTTCACCAGATTTTGACACAAAAGTGGGCTTATCCTTTACATGACGAGGATAAATGCCATGTATATTTGAAGCTTCAGTCCAACGTTTTTTGCTTTCAGGTCTAAAAAGTTCGTCAATTATGACATCTTCATTCCAGTTAATAATAGAAAGCTGTAGAATCTCATCATCTGACTTTATTCCAGTTGTCTCAGTATCAAAAATCAAAATTTTGTCAGAAAATGTTTCTATTGGGCCGGGTAAAATGGGCTTTTTAATTGGTTTTGATTGTAGTTGGGCTAAGGCCTCTTGAGCATTTTTAGGGATGTTAGGTTTAACAGTATTAATAGATTCTGATGGCTGTTTCAAGGTTTCTGAAGATGTATTTTCAGAGTTTTTATTCACAATATTAATAGAATCTAATGTTTTTGGGGGGGATGCTGCGTCCTTTTGGTCATTTAACTTAGGAGTTTTATTTTTATAAGATCTAATTAGATATATTCCAAGGAAAAGAAAAATCAGTGTAAAAACCAAGAAAAAAACACCGCCATCTATTGTTCCTGTGGAAAATAATGCCAATGAACCCAAAGCACAGAAAGCAAAAATTATCAAAGATAAAACGCCAAAAACTAATTTCATTTTTTCCTCAATAGTATTACAGTATATTAAGATTATATATTATTATACTCTAAAAAGGGAAAAATGAAAACTATTTCAAAATTTATATTTTCCTAAAACTTTCCCGACGATTCTTATATTGTCATTTTCAGTTATTTTTATTGGCTCATACTTTGGATTAAAAGATACCAGTGTATAGCCATTCTCATTTAAACAGAATTTCTTTAGATAACCATCAGTATTCAGTACAAATATACCTATATCGCCATTATTTAAAGTAGGCTGCTGTTTCACAAACACAATTTCGCCGTCCGAAAATTCTGGCTCCATAGAATCCCCGGAAATGCGTACCCCAAAATTTGAATCAGGAGGAACCACGTCTGCAGGAAAAGACATATCCGTATAACCGTAACTGTCTAAAAATTGACCAGTGCCAGCAGCAGCGGGAAGGTCAAAAACCGGACGGCTGACTGTCTCAGGATATAGGACTGCAATACCGCCGTTGTGTTCCCGGTATTCAATAATCATATCCAGACATTCTTTCATTTTCTGTAAATGCTCTATATCTAAAGTATCTATGATTTCTTTTATTTCGTCAATGGGTTCGGAAGCGTCTAAAAATATAGGTTCATCACCATATCTGAGCCAATTTTCATTAACATTAAATACTCTGCAAATATCTTTAATGGTACGTTCTGTGACAATGCGCCGACCTTTTTCCATATTCCCTACAAGGCCAGCGCTAATATTTAATTTATCTGCGAATGCGCGTACAGTAAGGTTTAATCGTTCGCGTAATTCAGCTAATCTTTCATTCATTTTACTAACCTCTTTTTTATTTTGTAGATATAGAATAACACATCTTGTTTCCAATGTAAACAAAAAAAGAAAAAACTGCCTTGACTTTGTATTCTGAGGATGTTAACATGTATTCACAGGATACAAACAGAATACAAACTAGTCTCCAGCCTATAGCAAAATGAGACTTTTTCAGAGGAGGTGAGAAAAATGGCAGAGAAAACGCAGTTACAGGACGAAGTCAAACAGCGTCTTGACGTTGTTAAAAAAGACCCGGTAGCATTGGCGCTGGTCCAGCTTTACGCAAAGATCAACCAGAAGGACCAGCAACAAGAAAAAGAATTAAAAAATAAGGCCATCTAAGCAGATAGGAGGAAAGAAAGATGGAACTGGCTTTAATTAAAGACGGAAACTTAATCGACCCTGACAGCCTGGAAATGAAAATAATCATATCGGAAATTTTAGAGGAGCTTAAAAAGCTGAACAAAGCAAAGGAACAAGAAAAAAAGTATGGCTTAGTCCTTTCCGCGGACGAAGCCGCAGAATACACAGGACTTACAAAGAAAAAGCTGTACCAGTTCGGAAATGAAATTGAAGGGTTCCCGGTCATAACAGAAGAAACAAAGGGCAGCCGTATGTTTTTCTCACGGGACGGCCTTAAAGAGTGGATAAAAGAAAACACAGGAAAGCCGATTAACGTCGGGAAAGGAGAATATTAAAAATGAACATCATTAAAGCCATTGCAAAGGCTGAACAGAAAAAAGCATGGATAGGCCGGAGAAAATGGCAAAGTTATGTGAACCGCGTATTTGTGGAACCGACAAATGCTGCAGAGTGCTGCAAACTGCACTTTGTAAAGTTAACTCAAAATTTAAGCTTAAAAATAGAACAGGCTGAGCGATGGCAGCCCAAAAAAGAAGATATGGAAGCCACAGACTGGGAAGTGTTCAAGCCCATTACAGAAGAAAGCCTGGAGATAGAACCAGAAAAGCAAACAGGCCCGATTAACCGGGAATGTAAAACAGCCCGGCTGAATTGCAGTATCAAGCCATCTTTAAAACTACGCCTGCAGGAGATAGCGAGAAGCCAGGGGAAAAGCCTTAACGACGTGGTGGCCGCCGCTATAGAAATGCTGATCAAAGACGTAGAGGAGGACCACGCATGAAAGCCAAAACAGCAGAATATTGTGTAGAACTGTTATTCAAGGAGATTAAAAAAGAAAAGAAAAAAGCACGTAAAGAGCGCAAAAGACTATTAAAATGTCAAAAAATTCAAAGCGCAGGTTATAAACGCATTATAAAAATGTATGAGGAAAACGCAAAAGATAAGGAATGTGAAGCGGCAACAATTGCCACAGAGAACAGTTTATTAATGGCTCAAATAGAGACTTTAAAAGAAGAATTTGGCAGTGCAGCCGTGGAAAAGGTTCTCTGGAGGGTGGACTATGACTGCTAATGATTTCAAAGAAAATACAGATAACACAGATAAAGACGAAGATTCAAAACAATGGCTAGTGACACAGGAAAAAATTTTGCAAGCATTTGCTGAGTTTGGAAAAAGAATAAATGAGACCCTGGAAAAGATGGTCACTATTATTTTGACAGTAGCAGAAGTGTTTAAGGAAATTTTTATTAGAAAAAAGAAGCGTCAAAGATTGTATGCACCAGACTGGGTTTTAAGAACAAAGAAAACGCCGATTCACCCGTTTGTGAACGTGCCGCCGGGCCGTTTATTCCGGCCACCATAAAATACAGTTGTGCTTATGATCATACTACTTTGCATAGTTAAAAAAGAAAGGCTTGTGGGTAAAGGCGCACAGCAAGCGCAAGGGTACAACTTTACCCACAAAATTTTAAAAGGAGGTTAAAAATGGGTTTGGAAACAGCAATGTGGCCATGGTATCTTATCGGCCCAGCGGTTTTTTATGTATTAGTAAACCTTATTTATGCTGCCCGCTTTGGGAAGTGGAAGGGGAAACGATGGAAGCGTTAGGGGTAATTATAGCGGCTTTTATCGTGCTTTATAAAATTTATGAAACCATAGGCCTTATTATTTCAGCCCTATTTATAACACTGGTAAGCTTAATATGTTGGCCGGAAAGGAGAAAACGTGAACGATGTAATCATCATAAACCGGGAAGGAAAAAGTAAGATCATCTTAAACGGCACACCGCTGGAAGGGGTAAAGGAGTTTGAACTTAAGCAGATTGGGCAGACAGGGGAACTTACTTTAACCATTAGTATCGGCAATCTGGAAAAAAAGAAAGCAGAGACAGGATCGCCGCTTTTGGATTTATCAAACGAGAAGCCGCGTGGGAACATCTGGCTAGATGAAAAGAAAGCGATTCGGGAAAACCTACAGTATTACATGAAGCTGCATAACTTCAACCAGAAAGAGTTGGCCGAAGCGCTCGACATTGACCCGTCCGCGGTGAGTAGCTGGGTTCATGGAAAAACGGTACCCAGACCGTCATTGTTAGAAAAAATAGCGGACCTGTTCAGCATAAACGTTCAGGAAATCAAAAAATTAAAAGCCCCCGTCACCACGCCAATGATGTAAGGGGCAAAACACAACACACATTAAGTATAACACGATTGTAAAAGCTTGTAAAAGCAATGAAAGGAATATAGAAAAATGAAGTGGATTTTATTAATTTTAAGCGTAGTAATTATCGGCGGCGGCCTGATTATGTATGGAAGCACAAAGGAAAGATATAGCGAACATTACAAGAGTAAAAGCCACGCCACGTTGGGACTGATAGTGGTAACGATTGGAATGCTTACCTTTATTTGCTCTCAGTCCCTTGTGATCATCAAGACAGGTTACACTGGCGTTCGGACAACCTTTGGACAGATCAGCGATACCCCAGTACAGAACGGATTTAATTTAAAAATTCCTTTTGTGCAGAGTATCGAAACCGTTAATAACAAATTGCAGGATAAAAGCATAGAAGAACAGGTATGGGGAGAAACCGCAAACCGGACAGCGATTTGGTACAAAAATATCGTTGTATCCTACCAGATCGAACCGGAAAAGTCCGCATGGATATTTGCGAACGTTGCAGACTACAAAGATTCATTGATCAGTAATGCCCTCGTATCATCGGCGGTAAAGAGTGCCAGCGCCAATTTACAGGACGCCGACGCCACAAACCGCGGAAGGATTGAACCGGCGGTAAAGCAGACACTACAGGAGTCCGTAGACGGAAAATATGGAACAGGCGTACTTTATATTAATAAAGTAACAATAAACGAAGCAGATTTTGAGGAAAGCTATAAGACAGCCATTGCAGACAAGCAAAAGGCACAACTGGCAGCAGAACAGCAGGAAATTGAAAATAAAAAGAATATCGAAAAGGCAAACGCAGAAGCAGAAGCCAATAGAAAATTAAAAGAATCAATCAGCCCAGAAGTGCTGCAGAAACAGTTCCTTGAAAAATGGAACGGCCAGTTACCTACAGTAACCAGTGACGGCAATATTATGGATATTACAGGCCTATTACCGCAGCAGTAAAAGCCGGGCGGCGGGAGACCGCCGCTTTTTTAGAAAGCGAGGACAAAAATGAGCAATCTTTTAAAAACAGTAGATATTCAATGTGTACGGTGCGGATATTTTGAAACTGTTCCGGCATATACCATTGACCAGCGGGACACAGATTACAGAGACCCACGCTATTTTGTGTGCAGCCATTGTGACCCAGACGGGCATTTAAAAAGCCAGAATAAAGCAAAACGGACTTTAGCAAGAGTAAGAAAGAAATTAATGGGCGATATGGCCTAAAAGTAAATAAAAAAAATAAAGCCAGTCGGTTTTGTAGCCTGGAAGCCGCCGACTGGTTTATGTAAATCCTTGCTTTTATTATACCATTTCGGTAACAGTAAGGCAAGGAAAAAACGGCTTAAAATCGGGCTTTAAGGCTCGATAACAGTTCTAACGTATCGACAATAGAGAGGAGCAGGGACAATGCCTTATCTACTGGAAATGGTGACAACAGGAAAAGTAATAGAAGTAACAAAGAAATATTCATACTGGTACCACAAGCGGGGCATGAAAAGAGGAGCAAAAAAACAGCAAACCTCGGAGGAACAAAAAAAGGCGAACCTGAAAGCAGCAGAGACAAAATTAAGAAGGTTAATAAATGCTAATTTTTCGGGCGGAGATTACCATTTAATTTTAACCTACCGGAAAGCAGATCGCCCAGACGATGGAACCGCAAAAAAAGAGCTTGAAAAATTTCAACGAAAAATGCGGGCAGCATATAAAAAACTAGGGAAGGAATACAAATACATCACAGCAACAGAAAAAGGTTCACGGGGCGTAATCCACCATCATTTAATTATCAATAAAATTGACCTGGACGAAATTAGAAAAGCCTGGCCATGGGGCAGACCGAAAATATATCCATTGGACGATACCGGGCAGTATGGAGAGCTGGCAAGCTACATTATCAAAGAAACAGAGAAAAATTTCAGGGATAAAGACGCCGTTCAAAAAAAGCGTTGGAATGCCAGCAAGAACTTAAAGAAGCCGAAAATCAAAACAAAAATTATTAAGCGAAACAGCTATTCAGAGGACCCGCAACCGAAAAAGGGCTATTACATTGAAAAAGAGTCCGTATATAAAGGAATTCAGGCAAACAGCGGGTACCCGTATCTATTTTATAGTATGCGAAGGTTAGAGGAAGGACGTAAAAAGCAATGAAAAAGCAATTAAGAATTGAGTACAAAGACGGCGTAAAAGTTAAAGTGACAAACAAAAACGGAAACACTGAGGTTTTTAAAAGATACCTACAAAACATAAACCTAACGCGCGTAAAAAACTGTGCAATTTACACTTATCCATTAAAGAGCAATTCCCCCCCCGTTTGTTCTGATCGAGGATAGTGTGAAAAATGAAGAGAACATAAATGTTTTTCTGAAAGGCGATGTGGAAATTGACCAACGAAGATTTGAAAACTATGCAGGAATGGCCACTGGAAAGAAAAATCCGGGTAAGTCAACTGCGTATTATGGAATGGTACCAGCACTGGGGCGGGAAAGTCTATGTGAGCTTCAGCGGCGGGAAAGATAGCACGGTGCTTCTGGATTTAGCGCGTAGAATATACCCGGAAATCGAGGCTGTATTTGTAGATACTGGGCTTGAATACCCGGAAATACGCTCTTTTGTAAAAACAAAAGAAAACATAACCATGCTTAGGCCAGCAAAAACCTTTAAAGAAGTGCTAGAAGAAAAAGGGTACCCCATTGGAAGCAAAAAAATCGCACGTATGCTCCGTACGTGCCAGAATCCGACAGATAGAAATAAAGTGACGGTACGATTGTACCGAACAGGAATTAAGGGGGATGGAACGAGAAGTAAAAACTTCAAGCTGGCCAAAAAGTGGCTGAAGTTTATTGACGGCGAATATCGCGCGTCTGAGGAATGTTGCGATATTATAAAAAAACACCCGTTGAAAAAATTCGGTAAAGAAACGGGCAAGAAGCCAATTATCGGAACGATGGCTGAGGACAGCGCGTTCCGGAAAATAAACTGGCTTAGAACGGGATGTAATGCTTTTTCCGCGGATGACCCACAATGCAAGCCGTTAAGCTTCTGGACGGAGCAAGACATCTTGAAGTATCTAAAAATAACAGGAATACCCTATTGTTCTGTTTATGGAGAAATACGGGAACAACAGCAAGAAACAATGCAATTTTTGCAAAAAATCTCTACACAACGGGCTGTGATCATACCGGCTGCATGTTCTGTATGTTCGGTGTCCACCTGGAAAAAGAGCCAAACCGATTCCAGAGGATGCGAATTACGCACCCAAAACAATACGATTATTGTATCAACAAGTTAGGGTGCGGTGAAGTCTTGGATTATATTGGAGTGAAATATTAAGGAGTTAAAAGCATGGGATTAATAATTGTTTAGAATGCTCAGGATATAGAGGAGAAATATCTGCTTAATATTTGAATTTTAGATAAAGGGGAAAAAATGGGACCGAGAAAAACAAGACAAGTAAAAACCAATTGCCAACTGAAATTTACAAACGATGTATTTGACGAACCGACACCAATAAAATGTGAAATAGCACAGGTTGAGGGGTCAAGGCTTTTTTCTGTACGGTTACCAGGTGCAGAAACAATATTGACATTCAGCGTGGCCGACGTTCTGCATGTCATAAGCGGAGAAAAGAAAGGAGAGAAAGGTAATGTCTGAAAAAATATTAGATGAAATAATTGAACAAAAAGAAATAAAAGAAAAAGGTCTGGAGAAAAAAAGAAAGGATCATCGCGACCGCTATTATTATCTTAAAAGCCTTGGTGTTTGCCCGTGTTGTGGAAAAAACGACGCTTTTCATGGACACGTCTTCTGTCCATCTTGCATGGAAAAACAGCAAAACAGAGACAGAGCACGTTATCATCAATTGAGTGCCGAAGAAAAGAAAGCAAAAAATATAATGAGTCGTGAGAATAAAAAGAAGCGTTATTATCGCCGGAAAGCAGAAGGCATTTGTGTTTCATGCGGGAAAAAGAAAGCGACAAATGGCCTTCGTTGTCTGGAATGCTATGTAAAGCAAAAGAAAAGCGATCATCGCCGTGCGCAGCAAAAGAAAATTGAAAAAGGCGGCGATCCCAGGGATATCCGCACACAAAAGGGGCTGTGTCGTTTTTGTGAAGAACCAGCAGTGCCGGGGCAACGATTATGTGAAAAACACTACCAAGGAGCGGTAGAGAGTATGCGTAATGCGCGTAAATTCAGCCATTACTGGCAGAGGGATAATCAGATTGCATTTATGAAAAGAAAAAAAGCCCCCATAACGTTGCGAAAAGTACAAAATGGGGGACTATCACAAAGTAGAGGAGAGTAAAGAAGAATGAACCAAAACAATAGTTTAAAACAAGGCGCTGAGTATTCGGAAAAAATCAAGGGCTATTTTTCAAATTACAATATACCTATAGTAGTAGAATCGGCCAGGATTGGAGAGTTTGAAGCCTTGTTAATTTCAATTATTCCACAATTTAGGCCAATGAAACAGTTTAGATCAATAGTACCAACAGAAAAGAAACACTGGGACATTGCATTAAACAATTTTGTCCGAAAAGTAAACCATATTTACGGAGAAAAAATAATACCAGAGCGCGGCCATGAAAGCGGTGTGATCGCAGGGTTTAAACAGTATGCAGAAGAAATTTTTGAAAAAAATAATAAACCTTTGGGAATTGATATATCCATTAACGAAATAAGTGACAATACCGTAATTGTGATTGCTTCAAGAAAAAATGATAGCAACGTACAAGGGTTTATTTTAAAAATTCCAGAGATGGAGAACTGGTATTTTTCAATTGACGAAGTAAACCAGGAAATAAAGAAAGCGTATGAGGTGGCATAATGACGACAAAAAAGAAACTGTTATGTTTGGTTATTAATATTTATATCCTCTACATTCTGGGATCGCTTGTTTTTTCAGCAAAGTGTTATGGGGTGATATGATGGAGACAAAACGGAAAAAGGACCCACGGCAGCAGTATAAAGGATATGTAAACCGTGAGAAGGGCCAGACATTTGAGAAGATTATAGAAGCAGCCTGCCGGGAGTACAGCCTGAAAGGAGCCGCAAACATCGAAAAAACGCCTGAACCTATGCGCGTTATAAAAAGGCTGGATAAGGGACGATTTGTGGCCGTTTTTGAGAAAAAGGCGCAGCCGGATTTTAAAGGAACGCTTGACGGAGGACAGACCGTCGTGTTTGAAGCCAAAAGCAGCGAAGGAGATCGGATTTTACAAAGAGCAGTGACGCCGACACAAACAGAATCTTTAAATATACATTGGGCAATGGGGGCGACTGTTTTTGTTCTGGTCTGTATGAATCGTGAAACATATTACCGGGTGCCGTGGGAAGTATGGCGAAAAATGAAAACACATTATGGACGGCTTTATATGAAATTAGAGGAGCTTAAGGCCTTTGAAATTACTTTCGATTTGACATTGAAGTTTTTACAAGGTGTGAATAGGTATGGCCATGCAGCCAGATTTTAAAGAAAAAACATGCCCGGCTGATTGTCCGTACAGGCATTTTACAGTATTTGAAATTAGAGGAGCAGAGGAGGGGCGATATTTTTGTACACAATACCATATGACGCTTAGAAAAAGGCTTATAAAGGGCAAATATCGGGTTTATAAAACAACCGATTGTATTTATGAAGTATAGGAGAATAAACGGTGGACAAAGAAACAGCGGGCGTAATTAAAAAGGCCGTAGATCAGACTGTAGAGCAGCTAAAAAGAGAAAATATGATTGTAAAGGCTGAAAAAACGCCCTATCAAAAAACGGAGTATTTACTATACAATTACCAAAATTTTAAAGCAGCAATAAAAGAAAAAGACGAGAAAATAGCAGATATTGAAACGAACGGGCTTCCAGGGACAAGCCGTTCGATTACGCAATACGGCGGCAGCGGTACAAAAGAATATGAAATAATGGAGCAGGAAGCCATAGACAGCATTAACCGCAGCATTGCCAGAACGCGAAAAAGCATTGACCTTATTGAGAGAGCTTTAAAGCACATTAAAGGGGATAAATACTATTCGATTATTGAAAGCATTTATTTTGAGGGAAAGACGTTGGAGGAAACGGCCCAGGAGATAGAAAAAAGCATTCCAACAGTAGCCAGAAATCGAAAAAGGTTAATCAATAAACTTAAAATTCAGCTATTTTCAGACGATGTGATTAAAGAATTGCTTGAAAATGAAAAAAACGCGTAAAAAGTGGTTTCTGGACACGTTAAAAATACCGTGTTATAATAATTACGATGTTTATTTTATATTTTGGACCATGACCCTATAAATCTCAGGAGATAGGGCCTTATACAAAAGCCAGGGACAACCCCTGGCTTTAATTATAATTACAATAAAATGTGTAAAAAATGTGTATAAAAAGCTTGACAAGTGTGTATTTAGTGTGTATAATATAAACATAAGGAGGACACACAATGAAGCGAAGGGACCTAATAAAAAAGCTTGAAAAAGTCGGTTTTGAATTTGAACGTCATGGCACTAAGCACGATGTTTACCGGAGGGGAAAAGATATTGAAGAAATCCCGCGGCACAGAGAAATCAACGAAACACTAGCAAAAGCAATTTTAAGGAAATGGGGAGCTTAAAGCCCCATTTCCGTGGTCACTATTTATATACATAGGAGGTAAGATAATGAAAACAATCTATCCGGTAATTTTTACACAAGTCAAGGATTGCGTTTTAATTGAAGTCCCTGACTTAGAAATTTTAACAGAAGGAAAGGACATGGCCGACGCCATTGATATGGCCCGTGACGCGATCGGTTTAAAGGGAATATCATTAAAAGATGATAAAACAGATATACCGGCGCCAAGTAATTTTAAAGATGTTGATCCGAAAAAAGGGACCTTTGCGAATGAAGGGGAAAGTTATGTATCATTGGTGGATATTGACTTTGTCGAGTATCGACGAAAGAATGATAATAAAACCGTAAGAAGAAACGTAACCCTTCCAAACTGGTTAAATCAAGAAGCAGAATCAGCACATTTGAATGTATCACGGGTATTACAAGAAGCATTGATGCAGAAGTTAGGCGTGTCCAGATAAACAATTCAGAATCAAGCCATCGTTTAAACGGTGGCTTTTTTATTTGGAGGAAACAAAATGCTGACAATACCGTTCAGCGGGAATAAAAAGACCCGTTACAAAGAAGTCGCTGACATTGTAAAGCGTGGCGGCTATAATGCCGTTTATGAGCCATTCGCGGGAAGTGCTGTTCTAAGTGTTAATCTATATAATAATAAAATCATCGAAAAGGCCGTCATTAATGATTATGACGGCCTTTTCGATATTTATCAAGAATACCTGGACATAAAAGAAAAGCTGGTGGCCGATTGTCTGGCTGCGGGACTGGTTAAACAAAAAGAGCTACAGCCACCAGACAAAAGAGAAGTGCTGCAAGACTTAGTATCGAAAATAGATAAAAAATTCTGGTATTTACTTGCAAACAATTTTGTTTTTTCGGGCAGGAGAAGTACAGAAATAAGACTTCAAGATTTCCGTTATTTCATGAACGAAACGGGAACAGAGGAACAAAGGGCCTATTTAAAAATTATAGACAACCTGGTACGTTGCTCGATGGATTATAAACAGTTCCTAAAGATGTATGGCCGGGATTATTTGAACGAAAAAGGTTTAATGATTGTTGATCCGCCTTATATGAATGCACATCAAAAATCCTATTCAAACGAACAGTATTTTGGACTGGGGAAGACATTAGAGCTTATGAAAGCCCTGAGAACCCAACAGAGAGATTTTATTATATTTAACATGAACAGGTGTGACATTACAGAGCTGTTGAGTCTCTTTGATTTTAATATTCAGGAAGTAAGGTCAAGGTATGCCAGTCAATGCGCTTATTCTGTCCGTGATGATTGTATGGTTTATGTGAAGGTGTAGCTATGAGAGAAAATCTGTTTATACACAGAAACTGTAAAAAATGTTTATGGGCAAAGAAGATTAATGACCGGATATTATATTGCGGACTGCCGGGGTGCATGAAATACAAGATTGTTTATGATAAGCCGCGAATACGGGACAAGACAAAAGAAAGTGAATAATACTCTATATAAAACAAAACGCTGGGAAAAGAAGCGAAAACGAATATTAAAGCGTGATGGCTATATATGCCAGCAGAGCAGGCGCTATGGCCGCACCGTATCTGCAGATACAGTGCACCATATTTATCCAGTGGAAGAATACCCGGAGCTTGCTTATGTAAACTGGAACTTAATCTCTTTGTCTGGATCAGTACACAACAAAATGCATGACCGGGTGACCGGAGACATTACAGAGTTAGGGAAACAATGGCAGGCAAGGCGGCGGCCTGAGTTTGAACGGTGGCTAAAAGAAAGGAAGAAAAAAGAATGTTAGAAGCACAATACCGAGTAAAAATAAAAGAAGGATTTTCAGCAGCTTACCAAAAAGCAATTAATAACGCAATTAAAAGAAACTTCATTTTCGATGTTATTAATTTTAGCTTTGGAGAAACTGAGACGTTTTTAGGCGAAAAAGAAGAGGGAAAAGAATATTTCGATGTTTATTTTGTCATGGAAGAATATGGAAATGTATTTGAGCGGATTAAAAAAGAAATGGAAGAAAATTTTAATGCAACAATCGTTAATGACTAAAAAGCAACCCCCCCTCAGTTCGATTTTAAAAAATTTGAAATGGGGACCGGTGGGGGGGAACTCTTTCCAATAGAGCGACTTTCCAAAAAACTTTTTTTACCTTGAAGGAGGTGAGACTATGGCAACAAAAAGCAGAAAAGACATTATAGGTTATAAGCAAAAGAGTATAAAAGAACAGGTAGTAGAGGACATGGAAGGACTGGGCGTTTACAAGCCAGAATATGACAGCATGATCACCATTTACGCCGGACTTTTAGAGCAGTATTATCAAGTCAGCGTTGCCTTTGAACAAGGCGGGCGGCAGTATGAAACCACGACTGCGGCTGGAGGGACAAAAAAGTCTGCCCTTGTCTCAACTCTGGAAAGCCTAAGAAAAGACATTGTGACTTATTCTGATCGGCTTTGCTTAAATCCAAAGTCCGTAGAATCCGTGACAACCGACATACAGAAAAAATCAAGATTGGCGGCACTTTTCGATGATGACTAAAAAATACAAAAATTATGATTTGGTTATGGAGTATGCCACAAGCATAGTAGAGGGCCGGAAAATTGCATGTAAAGAGCAGATACAGGGCTGTACCCGTTTCTTAGAAGATTTGAAAAAGCCAGAATATGAATTTAACCCGCGCGACGCTGAATGGGTAATTCGGGCAATTGAAAAAACTTTTGTACACGCGCAGGGGGAAAGGCTGGACGGTACACCGCTTAGAGGAGAGCCGTTTTTGCTTGAACCATACCACAAATTTATTATTTATAACCTTTTAGGCTTTTATAAGAAAGGGACAAGGATACGGCGCTTTAAAGAAGCGTTTATTTTTATTCCGCGTAAAAATATAAAAACAACGTTCGCGGCGGCTCTGGCCTGGGCTTTAGGACTTTTAGAAAGAAAAAGCGGTTCAAAGGTTTATATCGTGGCCGCAGCTTTAAAGCAGGCGTTAGAGAGTTTTAATTTTATCAACTTCAATCTGGAAATGATGGGAGAAAAAGAAAACTTTCGAGTGATCGACAATAACCAGGAACACAGCATAAGCGGAGCGATTGGAAAAGGGGCGCTGTTTATCCAGGCGTTGGCTGCGAATCCAGATCGACAGGACAGCTTAAACTGTAATATTGCCATCGCAGACGAAATACACGCTTATAAAACGGCCAAACAGTACAATATCATAAAAGAAGCTATGAAAGCCTATACCAATAAGCTCATGATCGGGATAACGACAGCGGGCGACAATATGAATAGTTTTTGTTATAAACGGTTGGAGTATTGTAAAAAAATACTGGATAAAACAGTTACGACCATAGAGACAGAAGCTTTTTTTGTTTTTATTTGCAAGGCCGATCAGGACGAAAAAGGGAACGTCGATTATACGAACCCTAAAATACATGAAATGGCAAATCCGGCGTATGGGGTATCCATCAGGCCGGAGGATATTTTAAATGACGCTTTGCAGGCGCAGAACGATCCGCAGCAGCGGAAAGACTTCTTTGCGAAATCATTGAATGTTTATACCGCGGCTATGAAAGCCTATTTTAATATTAATGAATTCAGGCAATCGGATCGTGAATACAATTGGACACTGAAAGAACTGGCAAAGCTGCCAATAAGGTGGTACGGCGGGGCCGATTTATCCAAACTACACGACCTTACAGCGGCGTGTCTCTATGGAAACTATACTTACAAAGGCAAAAGCATTGATATTTGTATCACCCACGCTTTTTTCCCGATTGTGGCCGCGACGTTAAAAGCTGATGAAGATGGTATTCCGCTGTTTGGCTGGGAGGACGACGGCGTGCTGACCATGAGCAACACACCAACAACCCATTACGCCGATATAGTGAACTGGTTTATCAAAATGCGAAAGATGGGCTTTAGGATCAAAATGGTTGGTTTTGATAAAAAATTTGGACGGGAATTTTTCTTATTGATGAAGAAAGCAAAGTTCAGGATACAAGATCAGCCACAGTACTTTTATAAAAAATCTGAGGGATTCCGGCGCATTGAAACAAAGGCCAAAGAAGGGGAATTTTACTACTTGCACAATGAAGCCTTTGAATATTGTGTCCAGAATGTAAGAGCCATCGAAAAGACAGACGACATGATTCAGTATGAAAAAGTAGACGGAGACGGCGGCACACAGCGCATTGACCTTTTTGACGCGGGTGTCTTTGGCGCGGTCAATATGCTGGAAGATTTAAGTAAGTCCGATACTGCAGCAGCGTTTCTGGCAGGAGGATAAGAAAGGAATTTTAAAGTATGAACATTAACAACAGATTAAACCGGACCCGTATCCGGTCTGAGCCGGATAAAACAGGCGATCAGGAAAACGCCGAAAAATGGCTTTTATCATCGGCCGCCTGGGATACTTTGGCGATACCGGGATACACCAGGCTTTGTGATAATCCGGAGGTAAAAATAGCAGTTCATCGGATAGCGGACCTTATCTCGAATATGACCATTCGCCTGTTTGAAAACCGGAAAACCGGGGACGTCCGTTTAAAAAATGAGCTGGCCCGTAAAATTGACATTGAACCTTGCCAATATATGACAAGGAAAAGCTGGGTTTATACCATTGTTTCAAACCTTCTTTTATATGGGGAAGGGAACGCGGTTGTTTATCCTGAATTTAAAGACGGACTGTTAGAGAACTTAAAGCCGTTAAGACCTTCAAAATTAAGCTTTGTTAATACAGATGAAGGGTACCAGATACAGTATGGTACAAAGGTTTTTAACCCAGATGAAATAATACACTTTGCCATCAACCCAGACCCGGAGCATCCCTATTTGGGGACAGGTTACCGCGTAAATCTAAAAGACGTTACCGCCAATTTAAGGCAGGCCGCAAACACGCGAAAGGCATTCATGGGCGGTAAATACATGCCGAACGTAATTGTTAAGGTGGACGGGTTAACAGAAGAATTTACAACAGAAGATGGAAAACGCGAAATTGAAGAAATGTATCTAACGCGAACGGAGACTGGCCGCCCCTGGATTATTCCCAGTGATTTAATCGAGGTGCAGCAAGTTAAGCCGTTGAGCTTAAAAGATATTGCCATCAGTGAAGGGGTGGAAATTGATAAGCGTACCGTTGCCGGAATCTTTGGGGTTCCGGCTTTTTTTGTGGGCGTCGGTGATTTCAAGAAAGAGGAATATAACAATTTTATTTCGGGAACGATACATTCATTGGCAAAAACCATTGAACAGACGCTAACCAGAGACATAATCTTTAACCCGGATTGGTATTTTCGCTGTAATATCCGCAGCTTATATGACTATGACATTAAAGACCTGGCAAACATTGGGGACAATCTTTATATTCACGGCATTATGGCAGGTGAGGAGGTCCGGGACTGGATCGGTTTAGAATGGCGCGAAGGACTGAACGAGCTGAAGATTCTTGAAAACTTTATCCCGGCGGACAAAATCGGGGACCAGAAAAAATTATGGGGAGGTGATGAAGATGGAAAGAAAGAGTAAATACCAGACTAGAAGCTTCAAAACAGGAGATACGGCATTAATCGCCAATTTGAGTACGCGGGACGATGGGACCCAAGAAAAGGTCATTGAGGGTTATTTTGCCGTTTTTAACCAGGAAACAGAGTTATGGGCAGGGGCCTATGAAGAAATCAGTCCAGACGCATTTAACGAAACCCTGTCCGAAGATATTCGGGCGCTAATCAACCATGATACAACCCTGGTACTGGGAAGAAACACCAGCGGAACACTTGAACTTAAGGCAGATGCCCGCGGATTATGGGGGAGCATAAAAACAAACCCAAATGATATGGACGCCATGAACCTGTACGAGCGGGTCAGGCGTGGCGACGTCACGCAATGTTCTTTTGGTTTCGATATTTTGAAAGAAAAGACGGAGTGGCGGGACGATGGGAGTGTCAAGTGGATTCTGGAAAAAGTAAAACTATACGAGGTTTCGGTCTGCACATTCCCGGCTTATGAAGGGACAGGCGTGCAGGCCCGGCATGATGAAGTCAAGCAGCACCAGAAAAGGCAGCTTGAACAGCGAAAAAAAGAAGTAGAGGAGCGAATCAAAAATGTTAAGACAGCTTGTATTGAATAAGAAAAAAGAGCAGAAACGTGGAGAACTGGACAAACTGAGAGAAAAAGATAAGGAATTCAAGACCAGGGCATCTGACCTTGAAAAGGCATTAGAGGAAGCAGAAAGCCCGGAAGATATTGACCTGGTGGACCAGGCAGGAAAAGAGCTGGAGACAGAAAAAGCCGCCAACGATGAAGAAATGGGCCGCCTGGAAAGGGAAATCGAAGAAATCGACAGGGAATTACTGGACATTGCAGCAAAAGAACCGAAAGAAGGAGAAAAAGAAGAAATGGGACAGGAAAGAACTAAAGCGAAAGAATATACAACCAGAGCAGCACACAAAGAATATTTTACCCGTGAGGTGGTGGACTTTTACAATGACCTGAAAGTGAACCTCAGGGCGCGCCGGGCGAACGGCAATGTTTTACCGGGAACCGATACCGGGGCAGAGTTAATTATTCCAGACATCGTCGTAAACCGTATCCGTGAGAGAATCGGGGATTATACCACACTTTATCCATTAGTTGATAAAGTGTACGCAAAAGGACGCGTGAAGCTGATTCTTGACGTAGACACCAAAGAAGCCACATGGATTGAACAGCGCGGGGCGAGCCTGGCAGAGGACGACGACACAGAATTAACCGCCGTCGAATTTGATGGGTTTATGGTTGGGCGCATTGTTTATATCGACAATTCCCTGTTAGAGGACAGCCAGCCAATTATTAACCTTGACGACTACCTGACAAAACGTATTGCCCGCAGCATTGCAATGGCCGTTGACAAGGCAATCGCAGTAGGTGAAGGGGCCAGCGCCAAACAGCCAGAAGGGATTTTAACCAAAATCCCGACAGGAAACAAAGCAACGGTGGCTGCCGACTATAAAGAAATTATTCCTTTACTGGGAAAAATTGACACTGGAAATGACGCAACGGGCGAAATTGTGGCCGTTATGCACCGGAAAACCTATTATGGAAAAATCGCTACCTTGACGCTGCATACCGACGCAGCAGGGAAAGACGTCGTTTCGCTGCCAAACCTGGCACAGCCAAACTTCTTAGGGTTACGCGTTGTTTTCAGCAACTATATTGCAGAAAATAAACTGATTTTTGGTGTGTTTGATAAATATACTTTAGTGGAACGTGAAAGTCCGCGGGTAGACGCGTCCGAGCATGTGAAGTTCAGAGAGTACCAGACGGCAATTCGCGGACTGGGCCGCTATGATGGAAAACCCGTAATGCCAGAAGCTTTTGTTGAGGTGACACTGGGGGAGTAAAAACCCCGCTTGAAGCAGTTACGATTAACGGAACAGCGCAGGTGGGGCAAACCTTAACTGCGGATATTACCCCGGTAGGAGCGACATGTTCTTACCAGTGGAAAGCAGCAGACACCGCAGACGGAGAGTATACGGACATTGAAGGGGCAACCGGAAAGACACGAAAACTAGCAGCAGACGTTCAAGGAAAGTTTGTAAAGGTTCAGGCAACCGGAACAGGCGAATTTTCGGGAGTGATTTTAAGCGGAGCAACCACAGCGGTTGCCGCGGAATAATGAAAGGGGGCGGCAGCCATGACGGACAAAGCTTTACCGTTAGTAAAAGCAAATTTAGGTATATCCACAGGAACAACGATCCGGGATAGCTATCTGAAAGCCATCATCAACGGTATCCTTTCAGAGCTGAAAAATGAACAAGGATTGACACTTGACCAAGAGGACGCCGCTCACCTGATATTTTTGGTGGATTTTGCGGTTTTCAGATATAACAATCACGGTGGTGGGGATATGCCCCGTCACTTGAAGTGGCGGCTTAATAATCTTTTCATCAACGGGGGAAGGACGGCCAAAAATGTATAACTGGGAAGTAATCTTAATTCAGCCCGGGGAAACAATAGCCGACGAAATCGGAAACCAGAGTGCAGCAGAAACAAAACAGACGATTTTATGTAAAAGGCAGTCCGTGAAGCGTTCTGAGTTTTACGACGCCAAACAATTTGACCTTAAGCCAGAAATTATTTTGACAGTTCACGCCTACGAATACAGCGGGGAACCGCTTGTGGAGTTTGAGGGGAAACGTTACAGCGTCATTAAAACCTTTGAGGTGGGAACCGAAGAAATCGAATTGACATGCGGCACTAAAAAAGGAGTGGGGCAAAATGATTGATTTAGGGGCTGAAATAACAAAGGCTCTCAAAACTTACACCGCCGCCGTTGAAAAGGACCTGACGGATTCAAAGGACCAGATAACGAAGAAAGCAGCGAAACGGCTGCGAACGGTCAGCCCAAAGTTAACCGGGTCATATCGAAAAGGGTGGCGGGTTAAAAAAGAAAAAAAGCCTTATATTATCCATAATAAGACCGATTATCAGTTGACCCATTTGCTGGAGAAAGGTCACGCCAATGCAGGCGGCGGGCGAACCCGTCCAATTGTTCATATAGAAACAGTAGAGCAGGAAGCCATTGACGAATTTATCAAAGCGGCTAAAAAGGCGGTGAAACAGTGACCTTAGAAGAATTATACAAGAAATTAAAAGAAACCGGATTGCCGGTTGTTTATAACAGTTGGGAAGTGGGGCAAGCGCCGCCGCTTCCTTATTTGGTTTACTTAGAGGACGGAAACGACGACCTTTTCGCAGATAATACCAATTATAAGGCCGTTCGGGAAATGACCGTGGAGCTTTATACAGCTAAAAAAGACCCGGAGACTGAAAGCATTATAGAAAAAGCCCTGAACAATTTAGGTTTAACCTATCGGAAATACAGTGCTTTTATAGACAGCGAAAAAATGCAAGAAACGGCCTACGAGTTTAACATGATATAGGAGGAATTTAAAATGCCAGAAGAAAATGTAAGAGTAGAAAACACCGTTGAGTATGGCCTTAAAAATGCGTATTACTCAAAAATTACCATCGGTGAAGATGGTTCGTTTACCTATGCGGACCCGGTGAAAATGCAGGGGTCCGTAGAACTAAGCCTGGAGCCGCGCGGCGATATGATTGAATTTTACGCGGACGACATGCTCTACTACAGTGCGCCGAACAATCAGGGGTACGATGGAACAATGACCATTGCAAAGATCGGGAATCAATTTGCCCAGGACTGTTTGGGGGAAAAGATGGACGAACAGGATTATGTTCTGAATGAAATCCAGAGCGCAAAGCCAAGCCCGTTTGCGCTGATGTTTGAATTTGATGGCGACGTAAAGGCGACACGCCATGTACTCTATAATTGTACAGCCAGCCGTCCGACCGTTGCTTCAAAGACCAATACGGACACGGTAGAGCCAAACACCAATGAACTTAAATTTGTGGCAAGCCCGCGGCCGTCGGACACCTACGTTAAAACCAAGACGACACCAAAGACACCACAGGCAGTTTATGACAATTGGTATAAGGCCGTCTACACGAAAAAAGCGTCGGCTTAATGAGGTGACGATATGCAGAAAACAGTAGAGATTGACGGAAAAAAGGTAAGGCTGGAAAGTAATGCAGCAACACCGAAGAAATATAAAAAGCAGTTTCATAAAGACTATTTTTCGGAACTGCTTAAGCTGGCAAAGGCAATGGGGGCAGGAAAAGCCCCCGAAAAATCAGAACCGGAAAATCAGGAGGAGCAGGAAACCGAGGGACAAAAGAAAGCTTTTGACCTGTCTGAGGTGACCTATGAGGACATTCAACACATTGAAATGGACCTAATGTATGATATTGTATGGACCCTGGCAAAAACAGCGGATAAAACCATACCGGACCCGGAAGAATGGCTTGAACAATTTGAGGAGTTCCCACTCTTTGAAATCTGGCCGGAAGCTGAGGAATTGATCAGCCATACCATGAACCTTAAAAAAAAATCGATCAAGCATACGCCAGCAGCACTCCTTTAACGGTAGAATCCTTTGAATACCTATGTAAACAGGTAGGCATAACAGACGCCGAAATGGAAGGAATGACCATTGGCATGTGTATGGAATACGTGTACGAGTATATCGAAAACAATAAGCAAACGAAGAAAAAACAAAGGCGTAGCCGAAGGGCAACGCAGGCTGATTTTGACCGATTTTAAAAAGGGAGGTGGCACCATTGGCAGCCGGAGAAAAAATTAAAGGGATTACCATTGTTCTGGACGGCGAGACCAAAGGGCTTGACACCGCCCTTAAAGGAATCAATGACCAGTCCATAAAGGTAACAAAAGAGCTTAAAGAGATCGACCGGGCGCTGAAATTTAATCCTGGAAATACAGAGCTTGTGGCCCAAAAACAGGAAATGCTCAGCAATCAGATCGCCGTTACAACGGAAAAGCTGAGTGCTCTTAAACAAGCTCAGGGAGAAGTAGAAGCACTTTTTAAAAAGGGCGAAATCGGGGCAGATGAGTACCGAGAATTTAGGCGACAGGTAGAAACAACCCAAGGAAGTTTAAACAGCTATGTCAGCCAATTAAGCGGGTTATACGCTGAGCAGGACCGTTTGGCGGCAAACACAAAACGTCTGGAGACTTTCTTTTCTGCCACGGGAAAAAGTGTAGAAGATTTTGCCGACGTTTTAGGCACCAGGACCGTAAACGCGATACGAAATGGAACAGCCACAGCGGACCAGCTGGATGCGGCAATCAATAAAATAGGAAAAGCAGCCCTGGGGACAGATACGGACCTGGGAAAAATGAAAGATGCCCTTGACCAGGTAGACGACGGAAATAGTATCGAGAACGTTCGGCAAGAGCTGGATAAACTGGGCCAAAAGGCCGACGAAACGGCGGAGGGCATGGACGGCGTAGGTGAAGCCATTAAAGGCGGCACCATGATCGAAGCCGCGGACCAATTGTCCGGTGTCGGTGATAAGATTCTGGATATTGGTTCAAAAGGACTTGAAGCTGCCGACGACATGCAAAGTGCAACGTCGAAGATCAAGTCCTATTTTAATTTGACCGAGGAGGAAGCCCAGGGTGTAGGGGACGTTGTCAAAGATGTTTTTGAACAGGGAATCGGTGATTCTATGGATTCCGTGGCCGATGCCGTTATCACGGTTAAAAAGAACATCAAAAACCTGGACAATGAAACATTACAAAGCATAACGGCCCAGGCAGTAACCCTTGATGATAAATTTGGAATCGACATGAACGAATCCATGCGGGGCGTTAATGCGCTTATGACAACCTTTGGAATGGACGCACAAACCGCAATGGACTTTCTAGCCCGAGGTACACAGAACGGCCTGGATAAAACCAACGAATTAGGGGATAACCTGGCAGAGTACGCCACCTTATTCGAGGAAAACGGCTATTCAGCAAATGAAATGTTTGACATCTTGCAGGCCGGGCTTGACGGCGGCGCCTATAACCTGGATAAGGTAAACGACCTGGTCAAAGAATTTGGTATTCGAGTATCAGACGGAAGTATCGAAACTGCCGTTCAGAATCTGGGCGGTAATTTCCAGTCCCTGTTCGATACATGGAAAGCAGGGGGCGGTACAAATAAAGAGCTGTTCCAGATGTTAGGTCAGGAAATATCAAACATGAGCAGCGAGCAGGAAAAAGCGTCGGCGATCTCTCAAATTTTCGGGAGCCTGGGCGAGGACGCAGGAACAAAGGTCATAGAAGCAATGACAGGTGTCGAGGGCAAATATCAAGATGTTGCGGGCGCTGCGCAAAAAATGGCCGACGACGCTTTAACACCGACAGAAAGGCTTGAAGGAAATTTTAGAGCCGTTAAGGACGCATTGGCCCCGATCGGTGAAGAAATTTTAAATTTTGCAAATACAATTTTACCCCCATTGATTGAACTACTTCAAATGGTGGCCGATTGGTTCGCCAATTTACCAGGACCTGTAAAAACTTTTATAGTGGCATTGGGAGGAATTGTTGGAATACTGATAACACTTGCGCCCCTAATCGCTGGAATTATAGCGACGATTGGCATTATAGGACCAGCAATAGCAGGGCTGGCAGGGCCGATAGGCATTGCGATAGCAGCAATAGCGGCAATTATTGCCATAATTATGAATTGGGGCAGTGTTGTTGATTGGCTAAAAGGTATATGGGAAGGCTTATCAGGCTGGCTGGGTGGACTTTGGGAAAATATCAAGACATCAGCGTCAAATGCCTGGAACTCATTAGGCGATAATATATCGTCAACCGTCGAAAACATTAAAAATGGAGCTTCGGAAAAATTCAACGCACTAAAAGACAACGTTGCAAATGCTACACAAGGAATGAGAGACACCGCCGGGAGCCTTTACGGCGCATTGCGATCAGCGATGGCCGGAGACAGCGAGGGACTGAGACAGAATTTATTAAATGTTTGGAACTCATTACCAGGCCCCGTACAAAATGCCGTATCAAGTATTTATCAAAATACAATTGGCAGATTTATAGATATGAAAAATAGCGTCGTTGGAGCAGTTCAAGGGATATGGGATCGTGTTTCCGGTATCTGGGATTCTATTAGAGGTATTTTTAGCGGGGAACTGTCATTTCCTCATATCAAAATGCCACACCTGAACGTATGGGGGAATTTTAGCCTTAATCCACCGTCTGTACCGCATTTTGATATTCAATGGTATGCCAAAGGCGGCGTACTGACACAGCCGACTATTTTCGGGGCAAATGGAAACGGTCTGCTGGGCGGCGGGGAAGCAGGCCCCGAAGCCGTGGCCCCGATTTCAGTTTTACAGGATTACGTTAAGGCCGCCGTTATCGCCGGAAACACGCAGCTTTTAAATTTACTCAAAGCACTTGTAAGCACAGACCGCCATCTGACCCTGCACATTGACAAGGTTGAATGGTACAACGAAAAAGATATTTTAACCACCATGGAAGAAATGCAGGCCATCTGCGTAAGGGAGGGATTTAAACTTGAGCGTTAATTATTTTACTTACAACGGCCGCAGCTCTTTAGAGTTCGGCCTTTTAATTTTGGCCGGGACCGTCCGGTTTCCCACACCAGAACGCAAGATCGAATGGGTTGAGGTTCCCGGCCGGGACGGTTCCCTGACCATTGATGAAGGAGCGTATCGAGATGTAGAAAAAACCATCAGCTGCAAAATGCAGGTAGCGTACCCGAAAACCATTGACGAACAGGCCAAAGAATTAAGCGAGTGGCTGCATGGTCAAGTGGGATGGGGACCTTTGTGGTTTTCGTCCGACCCTGATTATTTGTATCAGGCCGTTTGTTACGCGTCCTATGAAGTGGAAAAAGAACTGGCCGTTCTGGGAGCAGTCGAACTGCCCTTTACCATGCGGCCCTATAAATACAACCTTGAAGGGGAAACCGCGCGGACCGTTACACACGGCGACGTGCTGTTTAACCCCGAGGGCAGGGAAGCAAAGCCCATGATTAAAATTCCGGCGGGCGGCGTTCGGGATTTCAGACTTGTCATTAACAACGGGGTAACCTCAAGAATTTACACCCTGGCCGGTTTACCCAACAAAGCCGTCACCATGGACTGCGAACGGGAGGAAATCTATACCGATTCTGAAAACCTGTCCCTGAAAATGACGTCTTACAGAGGTCAATACCCGACGCTGTCTCCGGGGAAAAATACCATCACCTTTGGAAACAGCAGCGATACCGTGGAAATAATCCCGAAATGGAGGGCTTTCGTCTAATGGCAACACCATATCTATATAATGCTGATGAAACCAGCTTTACACATAATGGGTACGGAACCCTGACCGATACCATCGAGTGTCTGGTGACTGAAAGCCGAAATGGCCTGTTTGAGCTGAACATGACCTACCCTGTTGATGGGAAACTGTTTAAAGAAATAAAAGAGGACCGCCTGTTAAAGTGCGATGCCGCCGTCGATTTACCCCAGCAGCGCTTTCGGATTGTGACCATTTCAAAGCCCATTAACGGCATTATCGCCATCTATGCCCAGCATGTTTCTTATCAGGCCGCCTATATGCAGCTGCGGCCAAACATAAAAATTGAAAACGTCCTGGCTCAGCAGGCCCTTGAAAGGTGGAAAGCCAGCCTGATTGGAACACCAAACCCCTTTACCGTCTATTCGGATTTAACCGGGACCAACAGCACCACCTGGACCATTGACAAGGCCGAAAATGCCCGCATGGCCCTGGGCGGAATGGACGGGTCCATTTTAGACGTATGGGGCGGCGAGTACAAATTTGACAATTACAATGTACGGCTTTTGACAAGCCGCGGCGAAGATCGGGGGCTGATCATTAAGTACGGCAAAAATTTAACCGACCTGACCCAGGAAGAATCCATTGAAAGCACCTATACCGGCGTTTATCCCTTTGCGAAATACACAAAACAGTTGGACAGCGGCAGCAGTGAAGAACGGATTTTAACCCTGCCGTCCCCGTATTACATTGAAACCGAAAATGCCCGCAGTTTTGCACACAGCCGGATTTTACACCTGGATTTGAGCAACGAGGAATGGGGAAAGGATACCGAAGGAAACCCTTTGGAACCCACAACCGATAAACTGCGGCAGAAAGCCGAAGCTTACATAAAAGCCAATGGCCTGGGCGTTCCCAAAATCGCTTTAAAAGTAAGCTTTATCGACCTGGCCAAGACCCTGGAATACCAGGACATCAAAAACATTGTACAGGCGCGGCTGTGTGATACCGTGACCGTCGAATTTGAAAAGCTGGGCGTTTCAGCCAAGGCCAAGATTATTAAAACCGTCTGGGACGTGAAGCGGGAACGCTATGACAGTCTGGAAATCGGAGAAGCCCGGGCAAACCTGGCCACCAGTTTCAAGGAGCTGGAGGACAGTTTTAAACAAGGGCTGGAACAAAAGCCCGGGAAAAGCGATCTGCAGCAGGCCATCAGCAACGCGACCGATCAGATCACCGGAGCCATCGGCGGCAACGTCGTCATCCGGCCAAAAGAAAACCCGGAAGAAATCCTCATCATGGACACCGACAATATAAAAACAGCCCGCAACGTCTGGCGGTGGAACGCCGGGGGCCTGGGCTACTCCAGCAATGGTTACAACGGCCCCTATGAAACCGCTATTACAGCAGATGGCAGCATTGTGGCCACCTTTATCACCGCAGGGATACTCAGCGCAAACCTCATAAAAACAGGCGCACTCGAGGGGAAGAGCTGCAATATCAACCTGGAAACCGGGGTCTTTCAGATTGGGGACCGGGACGAAGATGGCAACTTTATACCCGTTTTTGAGTATTATAATGCCGCAGGAAAGACAAAAGGCGTCCGGGCTTTTGGAGAGCTACAGGTATATGAAGAAAGTGGAATCAGTACAATCTGGTATGAAGGCGGCGGTTTTAACATTTATTTCAAAGATCAAAACGGGAAATATGTGCCTTGTGGCGGCTTAGCCGGATATTACGATAACAGCACCAAAAAGAGCGAAGGGCTACACCTGTTCAGTACGGAAGATAAAAAGCTCTTTCTGGATAACCTTGTAAAAAGCGCATCGGGCAATTATACAAAAGCAGCGGTTGTCTTAGACCATTGTGAGACAAATTATAAAGGTCAAAAGCAGAAATACCCAGGTACGTATATTAACGGCAATATCAATCTTTGTGATTTTGCCACAGGGGCGCAAATAAACTTTTATAACGGTGAATACTTCAAGGATTCAGGATATATTGAAGAAAATTCCCCGGATATGAACTTGCGCTTTGAGAAGAACGACGCAGGCAGCTATACACCGATCTTAAAAACAGCCCTCTTTCGCATTGAGGGAGGTTTTGCAGCAACCGAAGGAAAGGCCCGTCTGGTAAAAACCAAAAGCTACGGCGAACGCTGCTTAAATGCCTATGAAACCGCCGACTGTTATTTTGGCGATATTGGCGAAGCCAAAACCGATCAGGACGGCGTTTGTGTCATAACACTTGATCCCGTTTTTTTAGAAACCATCAATACCAAAGAAGCCTATCACATTTTTATACAGGAAAACGGCCCCGGAAAGCTTTATATCGACAAACGGGAGCAACACCAGTTTGTGGTAAAAGGCACCCCGAAACTGGCCTTTTCCTACGAAATAAAAGCCAAACAGAAAGGCTATGAAACCACACGGTTACAGGAGGTGAAATAACATGGCCATCACGAACATTCTGGCCGAAGTGGCTCTGGACTTCCAGAATCCAACCGGCCTGGTGCGGGTAGTACACGCCAAGCAGGGCGACCACGGCACCCGAACCATTCAATTTACATTCTACAACAACGGCCAGCCTTACACCGTGCCAAGCGGGCTGACCGTTTCTTATTGCGGCACCAAAAAAGACGGCTACGGCTTTGACATTAAAATGACCCTGGCCAGCGGCAACGTCTGGAACGCGACCCTGACCAAACAGGTTTTAGCAGTGGCAGGAAGAATCCCCGTCGAAGTAAAAATAACGGATGGTACCAATATTTTAAAGAGTATGTCCTTTATGCTGGATATCCGTCCGGCGGCCCTGACCGACAAAACCTTCCAGTCAAGCGATGATTACCAGACCTTTGAGAAATACCTTAAAGAAGCCGAACAGCATGCTAAAGACGCAGAAGCTGCCAGGGCCGCAGCAGTCGCAGCTCAGAAAGCCGCTGAAACAGCCAAGGCCGGAGCCGAAGCCGCTAAAAAAGACACCGACAGCGCCAAACAGCAGGCCATAACAGCTCAGAGAGCCGCGGAAACCGCCGAGGACGGCGCAGAAGCCGCGCAGCAGGCAGCCGAAACAGCAAAAATTGCAGCCGAAACCGCGAAAGGACAAGCCGTCAGCGCAAAGAACGATGCCCAGGCAGCAAAAGTAGAAGCCCAGAACGCGGCCGACAATGCCCAGGCGTCCGAAACAGACGCCGAAGCTGCAAAGACCGCCGCGGAGGAAAGCGCCAAGGCGGCCAAAGCCAGCCAGGACGCCGCCACTACAAGTGCCACAGCCGCAACGACAAAAGCAACCGAAGCCGCGAACAGCGCAAAAGCGGCCAAAGCCAGCCAGGACAGCGCCGCCGCAAGCGCCACGGCCGCCACAACAAAAGCCGGAGAAGCGGAAAAGCATGCGGACGAAGCCGAAGCGGCCGCCGCAAAAGCCGCCCAGGAAGCGGAAAAAGTCAAGACCTGGAAGCCGGATGTCACAACAGAAGGGGATTTGTCCTGGCAGGCAACACCAGATGAAACACCACCCAAAACTGTCAATATCACCGGACCACCTGGACCAAAAGGCGACCCTGGGCATCCGGGCGTGGTGACAAAACTGGATCCCGGGTTGTTTGGACTTTATGTCAGTGAAGAGGGCCACCTGATTCTGGCTCACAATGATAACGAACCAGCCCCGCCCATTCGTATTGAGAACGGGCGATTGATTTATACCGTAGATTAGAAGGAGGAATAACATGGCAACCACGTTAGATTTAGGGAATGTTGTCGGACCAAAAGGAGAAAAAGGGAGCGATGGAGCGACCTGGCTTAATGGTGCAGCCGCGCCGACAGCCGCCCAGGGAAAAGACGGCGACTTTTATATCAATACCGCCAATTACGACCTTTACATCAAAGTGTCCGGCACCTGGAATAAAACCGGAAACATCAAAGGGGCGACCGGGGCCAAGGGCGATCCGGGCGCCAAAGGAGACCCCGGCGCGAAAGGCGATCCCGGGGCAGCAGGAACGAACGGCGTCGATGGCGCCACTATCTTGTTTGGAAACGCGCCACCCACGACCCAAGGCAAGAATGGGGATGCTTTCCTGAACACCGCGAACTTTGATCTTTATACAAAGGCGTCAAACGCCTGGACAAAGGCCGGAAATATTAAAGGTGCCACGGGGGCCAAAGGTGATCCGGGCGAAAAAGGAAACCCGGGCGCCGATGGGGCGAAAGGCGAAAAAGGCGACCCTGGTCCAGTACCGACCTTTTCGATCAATGCCAGCGGTCATTTAATCGCGGCCTTTGAGTAAGGAGGAAAGACAATGGCAGTCACAACCGTAGATTTGGGAATGGTAAGAGGTGCTGATGGCGCTTCCATTCTTTTTGGAGAAGCAGCACCCACCACCCAGGGGAAAAAAGGCGATTTTTATTTAAATACCGCCAGCTATGACATTTACAGCAAAGCATCTGGGAGCTGGGTAAAAATTGGAAATATTAAAGGTGCCAGCGGTGTACCAGGAGCCAGTACCGATCTAACCGACAGCAATAAACTGCTGCGCACCGATGACGAGATTGAAATACAATTAGTTTTATAAAATAAGATGGAGGACAATAAAAATGCGAAAAGTTTACATAAAAGATAGTTGCTTTAAAAGCAATCGGGGGGGGGGCTTTTCCCTAGTATTTAGAAAGGCTGGTGGCGAAGATGGCAGATAAAGCAACGCAAGGACGGCTGATTCTGCCAGAAACCACCGCCGCTGAATTAGAGACAAGTAATCCCGTTTTAAGAGATGGGCAGCTTTTTATAACCAAAGATGGCGTGGCCAAAATCGGTGACGGGGCGACACACTGGGTTGATTTAAAGCCTGTTTTGCCAGAAACAATGCTGCGATGGCAAGGGCAATGGGTCGGCGCAACAGCTCAAAACGCCATTGTTTATAAGCCTTATACAGTCGTGCTTTATGATAGTGCGCCTTATGTCTGCATAAAACAGCACACCTTGCCACCCGGACCATTGCAAGGTGGAAGTGATGTGATCAACCCGACAATGCCGGAGTATTGGACACCGTTGATTCCACCACAAGACAAGAATATTGGAAAAGGTGTAGACTGGGTTTTCAACGAAAATTATCAGGTGATCACCGATAAAGAGGGTGATCTTTATGGAGATTTTTCTTTACTGGTTAATACGCTGCCGGAGGGTAGTTTTTCCATAAACCAAAGTATGCGGGATTACCTTTCAATAAAGGCGAATATTACAGGTGTTTTCCTTGTTTCCTATGAACTGCGCGTTGAATACTCAAGTCAAGTGGAATATGGAGAATATAAAGTAACATATCTCACAAAATCGGACGAATGGAGCAGAATTAGTTATAATTCCTTTTTTGCGCCACACGATAGTTCACAAAATATGAAATATTGCACGTTGTCGGGGAGTGAAATCGTAAGAATAAACAGCGGGGATACGCTGGAATTTGAAAGAAGTATCAATCCCTATGACTTTATAAATGAAAGAATACGAATTACAAAATTAGCATAAATCCGGGGGCGGCCATGCCTCCGGTGACAGGAGGTAAAAATGGCAGTAAAAAGTACAAGCGGGCGGATTATTCTGCCCGATCTGACAGCGGCACAGCTGGCCGCACAAAACCCGGTTTTAAAAAATCGGCAATTGCAATTTGAAGGCGATACCGGAAAAGCAAAGCGGGGTGATGGTATAACCCATTGGAATAGCTTACCCTATGTGGTCGGAGCCGATGGAAAGGCAGCGACGGTTAAAGTCGGAACCGTTACCACCCTTCAACCTGGGCAGCCCGCCACGGTCAACAACAGCGGTACCGAAAACGCCGTTGTCCTGAATTTTGGGATTCCACAGGGGCAAGCGGGTTCTGGAGGGGGGAGCGCAGACCCGAACATTGGAAAAGGACAGATATGGATTCTTGATACCGATTTTGATACTATTACAGATCCGAATAAAACAACTTATTACAAAATATGGGATTCTATTGATCCTTTAGAAAATGCTTTTGAAGTCGATGCAGGTGGAGGAGTCTTTGGAGTAACCACAAAAATAGATGGGGTGTATTTGGTGGAGTGGGAAGCGAAAATTGATTATAGCGAGGAAACAGCAAGCGATGGAGTAATCCAGCTAGATTATATGACTAGCAACAATGGAGGTGGAATAATTAATTTCTATATGGGCGATTTTGAAGCACCTATTGGTGCTGCTGGAATAAAAATGTCCTCCAGAACGAGCACCGTGCGAATGAACAAAGGAGACAGGCTTGCACTTTCAAATACGCTCATTGGATATCTAACGATAGAAACGAAGTTTAGCATAACAAAGATAGCATAACAGAAAGTAGAGGAAAACAATGGAAAATATGATAACAGCAAAAGGCCCGGTCGTTGCGGGCATTGGAGCAGTCGGCGGTGTCATTGCCGGCTTTTTTGGTGGTTGGGACGCCGCGCTGATAACATTGCTT
>OIET01000551.1_pt1 | contig 31147 bp, 29 predicted proteins | sample 1581871 | NCBI WGS metagenome assembly OIET01 (sample SAMN03279760, study PRJEB24777) | human gut metagenome | isolation source: fecal sample PR121 from 1 month old male Malay infant, vaginally delivered... | place: Singapore | collected 2005-09-16
GTTGCTTTTATTTTCGATTGCGACGGCACACTGGTTAATAGCACCCCCGTTTGGGCCTATGCCCAGCCCGAGTTATTACACCGCCATGGAGTTGACGTGACGGTTGACGATTTTGCCCAGTTTGAGCATTTGTCGCTCGAGGACGAGTGCCAGGCTTACCACGACGCCTGGGGCATTGGCACAAATGGCGAGGAGCTCTACCGTGAGCTAAGCGACATCCTGATCGATGGCTACTCCAAGGTGCCGCCGCGCGAGGGCCTGCTTGCATTTTTGAAGCAGGCGAAGGAGTCCGGTATTGCCATGTGCGTTGCCACGTCCACGCCGGCCGAGCTGGTTACGTCTGCGCTTGCGGGCGCCGGGCTCGATGCCTACATGGAGTTTGTGACCACCACGGGCGAGGCGGGGCGCTCCAAGCAGTTCCCTGATGTGTACGAGCTGGCGCTGCGCCGTCTGGAGGAGCGCCATGGGCGCAAGTTTGAGTGTGCATGGGTGTTCGAGGACGCCGTCTTTGGTCTTAAGAGCTCTGGCACCGCAGGTTTTAAGCGCGTAGGTATTTATGATCCGCACGGTCGTATGGAGCGCGACGACGTGCGCGCCAACTGCGATATCTTTATCGATAGCTATGAAGACCTGGATTTGGCCCGCGTGCTTTCGTTTGAGGGGTAGGCGAGAGCTGTGGCTTGCAAGGTGTTAGTCGTCTGCGGCTCGCCCGTGGTGGCGAGCGCGGATCTGTTGCGCAGGCTAGCGGGGGAGTGCGATCACGTTGTCGCCGTGGACCGCGGGCTCGACGCGCTTTTGGGCGCGGGACTAGGTTGCGACGTATATGTGGGAGATGCCGACACGGTGAGCGACGCGGGTCGCGCGCTTGTCGATGCTGCCACCGACTTTGAAGTTGAGCGCCACGACCCGTACAAGGACTATACCGATCTGGCGCTGGCGCTCGATTCCGTTCGCAGTCGCTGGCCGGGTGCCGAAGTGGTTGTGACCTGCGCCACTGGCGGCCGCCCGGATATGGCCCTGTCCGTGCTGGGGCTACTGGCAGGCTATGCGGACGCCCCCGTCTGGATCGTCGAGGATAAGGTGGTTGCCCGCGTCCTTCACGCAGGTGAGTCGTGGACCATCGAAGGCGCCGAGGGCAAGACGTTTTCCATCATCGCCATAGCCCCCAACACCGAGGTAAGCGAACATGGCCTAGAGTGGGGGCTGGATCACGCTTCGTTAGGTCTTCTAGCCGACACGGGCATCAGCAACGTCGTCAGGTCAACAGCCACGATCCAAGCCCACACCGGCACCGCCATCGCTTATCTCTACAAGTAAGGGCTATCCCATCAGGGTTTTATCGGGACGGGGCAGAAATAATCGCTCGAAGAGTGATTATTTCTGCCCCGTCCCAGGAAAACCCGTAAGTGCGAAGATCAATTGCAAAAAACTTCTTGCACTACCAAGAATCTTCCCCTATAGTATCTCCTCGTCACGGGGGCGTAGCTCAGCTGGGAGAGCGCTTGACTGGCAGTCAAGAGGTCAGGGGTTCGATCCCCCTCGTCTCCACCATCGTGAATGCAAAGCCTCCGGGAAATCGGAGGCTTTTTTCATATGCAGCCACCGTGCAAACCAATCTGACACCATGTCAACACCCACACCGCAAAAAGTTGCGCAATTTTCTTCCCACTTCTGTACTTAGTTTGTTAACCCAACATAATTCCTTTTTGCATTTCCCACCGTCAGCGTTGTAGCTCGGTCGGTGCGTGCCAACAACCACACCCGCCGAAACCTGCGTCAATGTGAACAAGTTTGCAAAATAACCCCCTTAAGCACTGCAAATGAACGATATGTTGCCGCGCGCGGCCTAAATCGGTTTCTAGTCGGCTTGTGCTAGTATTTCTATCGTTACATGGGTTCAACTGCGCTCACGGCTTAACCGGTCGCGAAGCACAGGGCAGATCATCATCCGGCCGTAACGGCGGTGCTAGAAAAACCACGGGCCCCAATAGCGTCGTCATGCGTATCGGATTGAATGACTTTGTTTTTGTCTTTGTGCAAGTTGTTCATTTAAATCGATATTTCATGACAAATCGCAGCAGTCCTACAGCTGTTTGCGTGCGGTCCAGTTTTGTACCCGCTTGACTGGGCCGCACGCAGCTAGCTGGAGTCGCGGTCATTTTGCGATACACGTCCGCGACTCTAGTCGCTGCACTTATACATACCGTTCACGGTGGGGCAGAGCCACGTGCTTGTCTAACTGGGCTCAGGGTTTGAATATGGAGCGCCTTCGCGCACAAGCGCCCTGGCGAAGCCATACCCAAACCCCGTGAGCCACACGTAAGACAGTAAGGGGGTGGTGCTCGTGTGGTATGTGATCCAGGTCATTAACGGTCGCGAAGACGTAATGCGCGAGCGCATCGAGCACATGGTGCCGGCTGGCGCCATGCAGGAACTCTTTTATCCCCAATTTCAAACCGAGATTAAAGTGCACGGCGAATGGGTCAATACGACCAAGCCACTTTTTCCCGGTTACCTTATCTGCGACACGGCAGATCCCCGCACCGTGCAACAGTATCTGCTGCGCATGGACGACTTTGCCCGGGTGCTTTCCCAGGACGGTCAGTTTGTGCCGCTGGCAAAAGAAGAGGTCCAGCTTATTGGCAGCTTTACGCATAGGGGAGACCGCGTAGTGCCCATGAGCGAGGCCCTAAAAGACGGCGACCAAGTCGTAGTGACGGCAGGTCCGCTGCTGGGCCACGAAGGCCTTATCAAAACCATTAACAGACGCAAGAGCACTGCTTATTTGGAGCTCGACCTGTGCGGCCGACGCGTAACCACCTGCGTTGGCCTTGCCGTGCTTTCAGCCGAGCAGCGCGTAATGCGAAACCTTAAAAAGGCGATCGCCTAGCTGAAGGCGACTGTTTTACGGGACAGGGTGGATCTCCGGGGGCGGGGACGTAGTGTTGGAAGAGAACGTGCAAAACAATCAAATGGGGGATGCGGCAGCGCTTGCTGTTACGCTTGAAGACAGGCGCGAAGCTGCCAAGTTAAACAATGTTGGCAAGCATGAGCCGAAGCTAACCGAGAACGGCATTCCGGCCGATGTGCTAGAAAAGCTGCTGCCCGGTGACGACATCATTGAACTAGAAGAACCCGTCGTAAACGGTGGGTTCTTCTACCGCTTTATCAAGCGCTCTTTCGATGTTGTCTCCTGCGGTTGCGCACTCATTATTCTCGCGATTCCGATGGCTGTCATTGCCGTCAAGATTAAGTCCGAGTCCGAAGGCCCCGTCATTTACGCACAGCGTCGAGTTGGTAAGGACGGCAAGGTCTTTAATATTTATAAGTTCCGCAGCATGTACACCGATGCTGAGTCTCGTGGTGCCCAGTGGGCTCAGGACGAAGATCCGCGCGTAACGCCGTTTGGCAAGTTTATGCGCAAGACACGCCTGGATGAGATTCCGCAGTTCTGGAACGTTTTTAAGGGCGATATGAGTCTTATCGGTCCGCGCCCCGAGCGTCCTGCTTTCTGCGATGCGTTTGAGAAGCGTATTCACGGATGGCATTACCGCACTATGGTCCGTCCGGGCATTTCCGGTCTTGCCCAGGTAACGGGTGGCTATGACTTGCTTCCCAGGGAGAAGGTCTTGTTTGACTTGCAGTACATCAAGACAAGAAATTTCAAGATGGACATTGTGATTATGCTTAAGACGCTTGGCGTTGTGAGCACGGGTGATGGTGCTCGCTAATGAAGATTCTGATTGTTTGCCAGCACTATTGGCCGGAGCCTTTTAACACATCCGATGTATGCGAGGAGCTTGTTAAAAGGGGTCATAGCGTCTCTGTCATTACCGGACTGCCTAATACAGGTATGCCAAATTCTGACATTCCCGTTGAGTATAAAAACAGAGGTGGGCAAGTCGAGTTTCATAATGGCGTTACCATCTATCGTGCCAACTTGCAGCCACGAAAAACGGGTGCAATAAATCGCGTAAAGAACTATATCTCCTTCTGGCGTAACGCAAATAATCTTGCCCGAACGCTCAATGAAGAATTTGATGTTGTCCTTGGGTATCAGTTTTCGCCTGTAATGCAGGTTGACCCCGGTCTTGTCTATGCTCGCAAACATCATAAAAAAATGCTGCTGTATTGCTTTGATTTATGGCCCGTAAGTCTTACAGCTGGCGGTTTTTCTGAAACATCGCTGCCTTACAAGTGGATGTCGGCTGTCTCAAAGAGGATTTATAAGCAAGCGGATCGCATTGCGGTAACATCGCCGCTGTTTGATGAATATTTTTCAAGCAGCCTTGGAATCGAACGAGAGACCTCGGCGTACTTACCTCAATATGCTGAGGATGCTTTTTGTGATTGTGTTAAATGCCCTTGCGAAGGCTATGACCCGTCAAAAACAAATTTAACTTTTGCGGGTAACGTGGGGCAAGCACAATCTGTTTTAACCATTGTTGAAGCCGCCAACATTGTTCAGAAAGAATCGAAACTCGTTTTTCATGTTGTTGGTTCTGGATCTCGCCTGGAGCAATGTAAAGCTAGGGCCACGGAACTTGGCTTGAACAACATTGTGTTTCACGGGCGCAAGCCAATTGAGGACATGCCTCGCTACTACGGTGCGTCTGACGCGATGATCGTCACGTTCGAAGATAGTCCGATGGCTACTTATACGTTGCCACGAAAAGTCACCACTTATATGGCAGCTGGAAAACCGATTTTGGCAGCGCTTTCAGGTGAAACCAAGCGAGTAATCGATGATGCCAAATGCGGTTTCTGCTGCGATATCGAAGATGCCAAAGGCCTTGCACGAATTGCCTCGCAATTTGCAGGACTTTCCGACACAGAGCAGCTTGGCAATAACGCAAAAGCTTATTACGAGCGCCATTTCACGAAGAAGCTGTTCTTCGACAAGCTCGAAAAACTACTTACTCAACTAGTGGAGGATTAATTTATGGCAGGCACTTCCGCATTCAAAGACAAGACCCTGATGATCACGGGCGGCACCGGCTCGTTCGGCAATACCGTGCTCAAGCACTTCATGAACACCGACCTGGCGGAGATCCGCATCTTCTCCCGCGACGAGAAGAAGCAGGACGACATGCGCCACCGCCTGCAGGAGAAGTCCCCGGAGCTCGCCTCCAAGGTGCGCTTCTTCATCGGCGACGTCCGCAACGCCCAGAGCGTGCGCGACGCCATGCACGGGGTGGACTACATCTTCCACGCCGCCGCCTTGAAGCAGGTCCCCTCCTGCGAGTTCTTCCCCATGGAGGCCGTCCGCACCAACGTCATCGGTACGGACAACGTCCTGCACGCCGCCATCGAGGAGGGCGTGGACCGCGTCGTGTGCCTGTCCACCGACAAGGCCGCATACCCCATCAACGCCATGGGCAAGTCCAAGGCCATGATGGAGTCCATCATCTACGCCAACGCCCGCAACGGCGCCGGCCGCACCACCATCTGCTGCACCCGCTACGGCAATGTCATGTGCTCGCGCGGCAGCGTCATCCCGCTGTTCATCGACCGCATCCGCAAGGGCGAGCCGCTCACGGTCACCGACCCCAACATGACCCGCTTCCTCATGAACCTTGACGAGGCCGTCGACCTGGTGCAGTTCGCCTTCGAGCACGCCAACCCCGGCGACCTGTTCATCCAGAAGGCCCCCGCATCCACGATCGGCGACCTCGCCGAGGCCGTCCAGGAGGTCTTCGGCCGCGTGGGCACCCAGGTTATTGGCACCCGCCACGGTGAGAAGCTGTTCGAGACCCTCATGACCCGCGAGGAGCGTCTGCGGGCCGAGGACATGGGCGGCTACTACCGCGTGGCCTGCGACTCGCGCGACCTGAACTACGACAAGTTCGTCGTCGACGGCGAGGTTGAGACCCAGGCCGACGAGTCCTACACCTCCCACAACACCGAGAGGCTCGACGTGGAGGGCACGATCGCCAAGATCAAGACCGCCGAGTACGTGCAGCTGGCCCTCGAGGGCCGCGAGCACGAGGCGGTGCAGTAGGGTGCGCGTCCTCGTCACCGGCGCCAGGGGCTTTGTCGGAAAGAATCTCTGCTGCGCGCTGAAGAACATAAGGGACGGCAAGGACCGCCGCGAGAAATACTCGAGCCTACTTCCGCTTGAGGTCATGGAGTACGACCTTGATTCGACGCCCGCTGAGCTGGAGGACTACTGCTCCCGCGCCGACTTCGTCTTCAACCTTGCGGGCGTCAACCGCCCCAAGGACCAGTTCGAGTTCATGGAGGGCAACTTCGGGTTCGCTTCCACGCTGCTCGAAACCCTGGAGCGCCACGGCAACGCCTGCCCTGTCATGCTCTCCAGCTCCGCACAGGCGAGCCTGTCGGGCCGCTTCGAGGGCTCTGTCTACGGGGAGTCCAAGCTGGCGGGTGAGGGCCTGTTCCGCGAGTACTCCGAGCGCACGGGCGCCCCCGTGCTCATCTACCGTTTCCCCAACCTCTACGGCAAGTGGTGCCGCCCGCGCTACAACTCCGCCGTGGCGACCTTCTGCGACGCAATCGCCAACGGCCGCCCCTACACCGTGAACGACCCCTCAGTGGAGCTGGAGCTCCTCTACATCGACGACCTCGTCGACGAGATGCTGGGCGCCCTGCTTGGCGAGGAACACCGCTGCGGCTATGAGGGTCTTGAGCGCGTGAATGGGGATGACTTCTGCTACGTCCCCGAGACCGACGCGAGGAGCCTGGGCGAGATCGTCTACCTGCTCGGGTGCTTCCGCGACAGCCGCGAGACCCTCTCGGTGCCTGACCTGGCTGAGGGCTCCTTCTCCAAGAAGCTCTGGAGCACGTTCCTGTCCTACTACGAGCCGGGGCACTTCGCTTACTACCTCAAGCCCAATGTCGACGATCGCGGCTCGTTCACCGAGTTCCTGCGCACGCCGGAGCGCGGGCAGGTCTCGGTCAACGTGAGCAAGCCCGGAATAACCAAGGGCAACCACTGGCACATGAGTAAGTGGGAGAGGTTCCTGGTGGTCTCCGGCACCGCGTCCATCAAGCTCAGGAAGGTGGGGGAGGATGCCGAGGGCAAGTCGTTCCCCGTCGACGAGTACGTTGTCTCCGGCTCGGACATGTGCGCCGTGGAGATGATCCCCGGCTACACTCACTCCATCACCAACCTGTCCGACACCGAGGACCTCGTGACGGTCATGTGGGCCAACGAGCCCTTCGACCCCGAGGACCCCGACACCTACTACGAGGAGGTCTAGCCGCATGGGCAAGGACTATTCCGATATCGCATTCAAGGAAGACGGCCGACTGAAGCTGCTGATCATCGTGGGCACGCGCCCCGAGGTCATCCGTTTGTCCGAGGTCATCAAGAAGTGCCGCCGCCACTTCGACTGCCTGTTGGCGCACACCGGGCAGAACTACGACTACACGCTCAACGGCATCTTCTTCCGCGACCTGTCGCTGAACGACCCCGACGTCTACCTGGACGCCGTGGGCGCCGACCTGGGCGAGACCGTGGGCAACATCATCGCCGCTTCCTACAAGCTCATGGTCGAGGTCCAGCCCGACGCGCTGTTGATCCTGGGCGACACCAACAGCTGCCTGTCCGCCATCGCGGCCAAGAGGCTCCATATTCCCATCTTCCACATGGAGGCCGGCAACCGCTGCAAGGACGAGTGCCTGCCCGAGGAGACCAACCGCCGCATCGTCGATGTTATCTCCGACGTCAACCTTGCCTACTCCGAGCACGCCCGCCGCTACCTCAAGGACACCGGTTGCGCCCCGGAGCGCACCTACGTCACGGGCTCGCCCATGGCCGAGGTCCTGCGCGCCAACCTGGGCAAGATCGAGGCGTCCGACATCCTCTCCGAGCTCGGCCTTGAGCCCAAGTGCTACATGCTGCTCTCGGCGCACCGCGAGGAGAACATCGACACCGAGGCGAACTTCACGAGCCTGTTCACCGCCATCAACGCGCTGGCCGAGAAGTACGACATGCCGATCCTGTACTCCTGCCACCCGCGCTCCCGCAAGCGCCTGGAGGCGACGGGCTTCGAGCTGGATCCGCGCGTGCGCATGCACGAGCCCATGGGCTTCCACGACTACAACTGCCTGCAGATGAACGCCTTTGCCGTGGTGTCCGACTCCGGCACCCTGCCCGAGGAGTCCAGCTTCTTCGCGAGCGTCGGGCACCCGTTCCCGGCGGTCTGCATCCGCACCTCCACCGAGCGCCCCGAGGCGCTGGACAAGGCGTGCTTCACGCTCGCCGGCATCTCCGAGAGGGGGCTGCTGCAGGCGGTCCACACCGCCGTCGAGCTCGACGCGGAGGGGTCGCTTCCCGACGCGCCCGTTCCCGACTACGCCGACGAGACCGTCTCCACCAAGGTGGTCAAGATCATCCAGAGCTACACCGGCGTCGTGGACAAGATGGTGTGGAGGAAGAGCTTCTAGTGACGGTCTACGCCCACATAAACACTGTGCCGAACGGGTCAACCGGCGGCATCATGATGAAAGAGCACAAGGAGCTTTTGGCCGCAGGTGAAGAATCATATGCGTTCTGGGGTCGAGGCCGTGAAGCGGAAAACCCGAACGAAATGAAGTTCGCCTCCGATGCAGAGGTTAAGCTCGATGTGCTTCAAACTCGCATAGATGGTAAAGCGGGATTTCATAGCAAAAACGCATCGAAACGTCTTCTTGCTCGACTTGAAGAAATTCAGCCTGATGTGGTTCATCTTCATAATCTGCATGGCTATTACGTCAACATTGAGATGCTGTTCAATTGGCTCGCGAACCATAAGTGTAAAGTCGAATGGACCCTACACGATTGCTGGTCGTTCACGGGCCACTGCGTACACTTCACATATGCAAAGTGTACGCAGTGGAAGGATCGCTGCGCGTACTCAAAATCCTGCTCGCAACTCAATACATATCCTAAGACGTACTCCAAAATGTCTTGCTCATGGAACTTCGAGCAGAAGAAACGTCTCTTTAATCTGGTGCCTCCTGAGCGCATGAAGTTGATTACGCCCTCGCAGTGGCTAGGCAACCTGGTAGGGGAGAGCTTCCTGAAGGGCTATCCCGTTGAGGTGCGTCACAACACCGTCGACATCGATGTGTTCAAGCCCACCCCGAGCATTTTTCGCGAGCGCTACAACATCGGCGACCGCTTCATGATTCTGGGCGTAGCGAGTCCATGGACTGAACGTAAAGGCCTTGACGACTTTGTACGGCTGGCGGGAGAGTTGGATTCTGGCAAGTTCGCCATCGTGCTCGTGGGGCTCTCCGTGAAACAGATTAAGGCGATGCCCGGAGGCATCGTGGGCCTATCTCGCACAGACTCACGTGAGGAACTTGCGGGCATCTACTCGACCGCTGACGTGTTTTTCAACCCAACGACGGAGGATAACTTCCCTACGGTAAACCTAGAGGCCGAGGCATGCGGGACACCTGTGGTTACCTACGACACCGGCGGCTGCTCTGAGACCGTGCGGTGTGGGAATTCCTACGTCGTTAAATCTTTAGAAGATGCCGTTGCCATTATTGGTGGTTTAGTTTGATGGAAAGAAAGTCGTTTCTCGAGACAAAGTACTCACATCTCACATATTTGTTCCTTCTTGGCATGATCGCTGCTGTGTTTACGATGCTTCTCATTCAGATATCTACCGTGGATACGGCCCATTATTCCTTGGGCGTTATTGCCGGTTTTTGTCTAAATTTGTTGGTGGCGACTATTTTATTGGTAAAGGAGAGCTTTTCGAAGCCCTTCTCGCTTACTCAAGTTCATTGGCTGTTCATCATCGTTTTCATGTGCATCGCGCCCTGCTCTCAATACTTGAATGGATATGCTTGCTGGAATTTTCTGCTTAGCGATGATAATTACAAAATAACCAATTTCCTTGTTTTTCTCTGGGAAGTTATGTTCGCTGTTGGAGGACTTGTAAGCCGCGAGAAGCAAGCAGCTGCAAATTCGATATATATGTATGACTTGCCCGTTGCTAAGGGTTCCGTCAACCTTTCTCTGTTGCTCTCTCTGCTCTGTGCCCTAATATTGATAAAGATGGTCGGATTCGGGAACTTGTTTGCGCGATCGACTTTTAATTTAGGGTTGGATCAAACTACAGGCTTAGTTGCTGAGCAGTTACTTCGGGCTATCCCGGTGTTCTCATTCGTCGTCTCGTGGATTCGTTGGCAAAATTACCGAGATTGTCTGCCCTGCGTCGTTTTCGCCCTGACTCTAATGTTAATATCTGCGTTTCCGTTTGGGCTTTCACGCTACAGCATGGCAGTCATCTATGGAGGTCTTTGCCTTTTCTGCTTTCCCGTGTTTCGCCGCAAAAAGGGACTTTTCCCACTGTTTTTCCTTTTGGCGTTTTTGGTTTTCTTTCCAGCATCGAATGCGTTCCGGGCAAACGATTTCAGCCTTCAAACCTTGCTTAGTGCAATTGTTTCTGCAATCAGTAGGCTAGGCCAGGGATTTCTTACGGAAGACTACGATGCCTACTCCATGCTTTATAGAGCTTGGAATTTCGTATCAACCTTCAGATTAACTTATGGTTACCAGTTAATCGGAGTCTTACTGTTCTTCATTCCTCGCTCATTGTGGCCGTTAAAACCCGTGGGAAGCGGTTACATGATTGCTGAAAGCCAACACCAGGCTTTTCTTAATGTGTCGTGCCCTTTCCCTGGCGAAGGTATTGTCAACTTTGGGATAGTCGGCTTAGCCGCATTTGCTCTTATAGGAGCGCTGATAGCTCATAGGATTGACGAAGCAATATGGACGGGCGCTTCCAGAAACTGTTTTAAACCCTTTTATCCATTTGCTGTCATGTTCGTTTTCTTCATCATGAGGGGCGACATGCTTTCCTCATTCTCCTATTTAGTCGGTTTCTTCGCAGCATTTTGTGTAGTGCTGGCTGCAGTTAGAGCCTCTATCCCGACTGTAAGGGGAGGAATAGACAGTTTGGAGGGTGATTTGTCTTGAACCAACTCAAACTTGGCGTTGTACTTTCATATGCTACATCAATTGTATCGCTACTTCTTGGGCTATTCTATACACCATGGATGATCAGCCTAATTGGGCAGAGTAATTATGGTCTTTACACACTAGCCATTTCAGTCATCAATTTATTTCTGGTGGATATGGGCTTAGGAACCGCTCTTACCAGGTTCCTATCAAAATGCTATGCAGAAAAACGCTACGACGACGCTAATCGATACTTACGTACCGCTTTTGCTGTTTACACTGTACTTGCGTTTATCGTTGCAGTTGCACTTGTTGCTGTTTACTTTTTAATCGATCGTATATATTCGGGATTAAGTGCTTCTGAGATCGAAGTGTTCAAATCCTTGTATGTGGTTGTTGCGCTATACAGCGTTATCTCCCTTCCGTTCATGTCTCAACAGAGCATCCTTATCGCAAATGAACAATTTGTTGCTTATAGGGCAACTGGACTAATTCAAAAGTTATTTGTCGCCGTTCTAACCATCGTTTGTCTCATCGCTGGGCAAGGCGTTTATGCGATAGTCGCTGTGACTGCCGTCGGCAACATTGTCTTTATTTTGGTCCGTGCCGTTCTTATTCGCAGACTAACCGATGCAGAAGTTTCAATCTGCATGCCTGAACGCTCTGATGTCAAGGAACTAATCGGCTTCTCGGGGTGGGTTGCTGTTTCCGAACTGAGCAATAGATGCAATTGGGCATTGGCACCTTCAGTGCTCGGCATCTTTTCGAACACCGCCGCCATCTCCGTTTTCGGTCTTGCATCCCAACTTGAGAGCTACGTGTATAGCATTGCCGACGCCATTAGTGCGCTACTCATGCCCAAGATGACGCGTGCCATTCAGAATGACAAGGACGGAGAAAAGCTCACTGACACAATGGTGATGATCGGTAGGTTTCAGCTATTTGTGGCGGGCGCAATCATCCTTGGGTTCGGTGTTTGTGGCCAAGTTTTTATTAACACCTGGCTATCGGGGTCCTACGACGGTCTTTGGGCTTGCACCATGCTTGTGATTTCACCCCACCTGCTACTGCTTCCGCAGTCACCGGGATCAATCGCAATCATAGCGTCTGGTAATGTGCGCCAGAAGAGCGGCATTAGCGTCTCCACCATGCTGATAGGTCTGGTCGGCTCATGCTTTCTTGCGCCCATCTACGGGGCGCTCGGCACTTGTTTATCTCTGGGCTTCGGATTCGTCCTGAGTTCACTCCTTATGACAATGTTGCTCAAAAAGAAGCTGATGCTCGGGGTTAAGCGTTTCTATTCTGGAGTTTACGGCAAGTGGATTATCCCTGCCGCCATCCTGGCGGTCGGTGGCAGTTTTGTCGTGAATGCCGTTGATCCCTGTGGATGGGGGCCGCTGGTGCTTTGCTGCGCGCTATTTGCATTGTGCTATGTGACACTGATGTTTTTCATGTTCCTAAATAAGGCTGAAAGAGCGCAAATTCTTGCAGTAGCCTGTAGAAAAGGTAAGAAATGATGAATGATGTAAAGATGACGCCTTTGGTCTATGAGGTGGATTCAGATAAAAGTTGGCTTGTCGATATTCCTGTGAGCGTAATGATATGGACGCGCCCCGTTCTCCAGAGGGAGCAGTTCGAGGTTCTGAGAAAGGCAAGGCCGAGCGTGCTATTTCTCATTTCCGATGGCGGGAGAAATAACCATGAGACAGCGCTGATAGGTGAGTCCAGGGCGGTTTTTGATGATATTGACTGGCATTGCACGGTGCACAAGCTCTTCTGGGATAGTAACCAGGGAATGTACAGTGTCTCACGGCTAGCGAATTCTTATAAATGGAAGAATGCCGATCGAATGATTCTACTTGAAGACGACATTATTCCCTCCGTTTCTTATTTTCGGTTCTGCAAGGAGATGCTAGTTAAGTACGAGGACGATCTGAGGGTGCTCGGAGTATGCGGCATGAACCACGAGGGTGTTACCAAGGGAACTGGCAGCGACTACTTCTTCTCAAGAGAGGCCTCTATTTGGGGAATGGCAATTTGGCGTAGAACCTTTGAGAATCGAAACTTTACTTATTCGGATAATGATTATGCGCTAAAGACAATTTCTGAATCAGCTCGGTTGAATCCTGATTTCCAGAATAGACTTCGAGGATACGCAAATAGTGACGTCTATGAAGGGCATATGCCTAGTAGTGAGTTTTGGTATGCGTTTGATGTTTTTGCCCAAAACCAGCTTTATATAGTTCCGACAAAAAATTTAATTTCAAATAAAGGGTGCACTTCTAATGCTGCTCATTCTGCAGAGCTAAAGATTCTTCCTAAGGGAATTCAACGGGTGTTTAACATGGATATCTATGAGTTGGAGTTTCCTTTGAAAGAACCTCAGTTCATCACGCCTGATATCAGATATCAAAATACGGTATATCGAATTATGGGCGTCGGACATCCCCTAGTCAGAACTCACCGAAGATTGTCTAGGGCATTGAGGATTCTTCGATATCAAGGTGTCTCAGGGCTCTTTAGTAAATTGAAGGGTGCTGTAAACCGCGCTGAATCTTAATAATCGTTAGCCGCACAACCTAGCTTTAGTTCTTTGAAAGCCGAATAGTGAAGGGAAGGTACCTGATATGGGAAACCGAATTTTAGTCACGCGATCATCCATGCCCCCTATGGAGGAGTACTTTAAGGAGGTCGCTCCGCTTTGGGAAAGTCACTGGCTTACCAACATGGGAGTAGAGCACAAAAAGCTCGAGGCTGACCTAAAGGAGCGTCTGGGGATTAGCAATCTTGCTTTGTTTACCAACGGCCACAATGCCTTAGAGTGCATCTTAGAGGCAATGGCTTTTCCTGCTGGTGGAGAGGTCATTACCACTCCGTTTACCTTTGCATCCACTACTCATGCCATTGTGCGCAAGGGTCTTACTCCCGTTTTCGCTGATGTGAATCCTGAGAACTTAACTCTGGATCCCGATTGTATTGAGCGCATGATCACGTCTCGCACCTGCGCCATCGTGCCTGTCCATGTATACGGTAATCTTTGCGATGTCGACACCATCCAGGAGATCGCTGACCGTCACGGGCTGAAGGTCATCTACGATGCAGCCCACGCCTTCGGCGTCGAGCGCGTGAACGAGGACGGAAGCAGCGATAGCGCGGCGGCATTCGGCGATGCGGCCATGTTCAGCTTCCATGCAACCAAGGTGTTCAACACTATCGAGGGTGGGTGCGTCTGCTTCAAGGATGACGAGCTGTATCCCTTGCTTAACCAATGGAAGAACTTCGGCATTACGGGTCCCGAGGACGTTGAATACGTCGGTGGAAACGCCAAAATGAACGAGTTCTGCGCCGCTATGGGTGTCTGCAATCTTCGCCATCTGGATGAAGAGATTGCCAAGCGAAAGGCTGTTGCGGAGCGCTACTGGACTAACCTTGAAGGCACCGCGGGTGTGACCGTTTTCCGTCCCGGCAAGAACATCCGTCACAACTATGCGTACCTCCCCGTGCTGTTCGATCCTAGCATCTTCGGCGCTACACGCGACGATGTTTTCGATGCCCTTGACAAGGTGAATGTTGGAGCCCGTAAATACTTCTACCCGCTGGTTAACGACTACGCCTGCTATCGAAGTGTGTACTCCAGCGACCGCACCCCCGTCGCCAAGAAGGCGGCGGCCGAGGTAATCACGCTGCCAATGTATGCCGATTTGGCATTGGAAGACGTTGACCGCATCTGTGATGTTGTGCTGGGGTGCGCGCGATGAGTGCTAGACAAAAATCATTTTTAATGCTGGGTGGTTCGCGTCAACAGGTTGTGGCTATAGAGAAGGCTAAGGAGCTGGGGTATCGTACCGTGCTCTGCGACTATCTTCCGGATAACCCCGGCCAGTATGCGGCTGATGTTTTCTACCAGGAGAGCACCACAGATCGCGAGTTGATGCTCGAGATTGCTCGCAAAGAAGGTGTCTCGGGTGTTCTCGCTTACAGCAGTGACCCGGCGTCACCCACAGCAGGATATGTAGCAGAGATGATGGGGCTGCCTACAAACCCGCTAAAGGCCATAGAGGTAATGTCTGAAAAGCACTTGTTTCGTGCTTTCCTTAAGGAAGCTGGGCTTCCATGTCCGCAGGCCGTACCTTTTTCAAAGTCGGCTACCGCTAAGGAAGTCTCCCAGCTTACAAAGGGCTTCAGATTCCCAGTCGTTGTGAAACCAACCGATTCCTCCGGTTCCAAGGGTGTGAGCGTGCTTTCCGATCTCTCTGGTCTTGATAAAGCAATCCAACATGCCGGTGAATTTTCGCGCAATAGTACGCTCATATGCGAGGAATACATTCGTAAGTCATTCCCGCGCGTAATCGGCGGTGACATATTCGTCGTGGACGGTGAGGTGCGTTTCTGGGGACTGATGTCGTGCCTGCGTGACGAAAGCTTGGGCGGGCTTGTCCCAGTTGGCGAGGTGATTCCCTCTGGCTTATCCGATAAGCAAAACGAAGCCGTGAAGGATGTTCTTCAGTGTTTGGTCACCGCTCTGGGTGTTCGGTTTGGCGAGCTTAACGTCGAGGTAATTGTTGGCGCGAATGATGTGCCCTACGTACTAGAGCTCGGTAGCCGCGCCGGTGGAAATATGATTCCCGTACAGCTTTCCGACGCGAGCGGCGTTGACCTTGTTGCCGCCAACGTTCTTTGCGCCATGGGCGAGGACCCCGGAAATATCCTTTGGGACTCTACACATTGTGAAGGTGCATATGCCACTTATGTTCTTCATTCGGGCAAAAACGGTTTGCTCAAGAGCGTGACAATCTCAGACGAAATTAAACCTCATGTATACCGCGAGGTCGGATACAAGAAGCCTGGCGAGCCGGTTGAGGCGTTCGACGGCGCCAACAAGGCACTAGGAATAGATTTCCTTCGTTTTAAGAACGAAGCGGAGATGAATAGGATTTTGGACTCCATTGACTCACACATATTTGCTGAGATTGGATAGCTAAATCATGAAAAAGATTGTGGTATTAGGCGCCACTGGAAATACCGGTGCATACCTTGTTGACGATCTCTGTCGCTATTCCGAAGAACTTGGTTACCAAGTCATAGCAGCTGGCAGGCGCGAAACCCGTTTCTTCGATCGGTACGGCATCGAATACTGCCAGGTTGATATAGCCGATCGAGATAGCCTTCACTCCTTGCCGATGGAGAACGTGCATGCAGTCATATTGCTTGCTGGTCTGCTACCCGCTCACATGGACGGGTACAGCGCTGAAGCATATATCCGTGTGAATGGTATAGGCGCCTTGAATGTTTTGGAGTACTGCCGCGAGGTCGGAGCAGACCGTATCCTCTATGCGCAAACCATTTCTGATGTACTAGGTGGTGTTACTCAGGATGATCCCGTAATCCACCCCTATGACACACGGAATGTAATCATGACGGGCGATCATGCCGTATATGCCTTGTCCAAGTGCCTAGCAGTTGACCTTATCAAGCATTATCAGGCGGAGTTCGGATTGAAAGGCTTCGTATTTAGACTTCCTACTGTCTATGCATACAAGCCAGATCCAACATGGTGCGTCGACGGTAAACGCAAAATGCTCGGCTATCGTCTTTTGATGGACAAAGCAATGAAAGGCGAGCCGCTGGAAATTTGGGGCAATCCAACATGTGCCAAAGACGTTGTTAACGTCAAGGATTTTTGTCAACTTCTTAGAAAAGCGTCCACTTGTGAAGGCGTTGATGGCGGAACATTCAACGTTGGAACAGGTGTTGGCACCACAACAGAAGAGTGGGTTCGTGGAATAGCGCAGGTGTTCAACCCCGTGGGAAAGAAGTCGGAGATTACATACCGACCTGAGATGCCCGACGGACCCAGTTTTGTAATGGATATCGATAATTGCCGAAAGCTTCTTGGCTATGAGCCTGAGTACAGATTCATCGATTTTCTTAAGGATTTCAAGGAAGAGATGTCTTTGAATAAGTTTGCAGAGCTTAGAGAGGCTGGCCGGTAGATGAAGGGCATCATTCTCGCCGGAGGGTCCGGCACCCGGCTACACCCCATAACAAAAGCCGTGAGCAAGCAACTGCTACCGATTTACGACAAACCATTAGTATACTACCCACTCTCCGTACTGATGCTTGCCGGAATTCGTGAAGTGCTTGTCATCTCGACGCCGCGTGACCTGCCGGCATTCGAGAAGCTCCTCGGCGACGGCGACGAGCTGGGCATGCGTTTGGAATACGCCGTACAGGCCGAGCCTCGCGGTCTTGCCGAAGCCTTTACCATCGGACGCGACTTTCTGGCAGGCGAACCGTGTGCTTTGGTTCTGGGCGACAACATGTTCCATGGCCAAGACCTCACTCGCGTGCTCATACGTGCAAAGGAGAAGGTGGAACACCACGGCGGTGCGGTTGTGTTTGGCTATCCCGTACAGGATGCCAGAGCCTTCGGCGTCGTTGAGTTCGACGAGAATCATCGTGTTGTCGGCATCGAGGAAAAGCCCGAGGTGCCCAAGTCGAACTACGCAGTGCCGGGGCTTTACTTCTATGATGGACAGGTTTCCGATATCGCAGCAAATGTTAAGCCAAGCGCGCGTGGAGAGCTGGAGATCACGAGCATCAACAATACCTACCTTGATCAAGACCAACTATCGGTTGAACTGATGGGGCGAGGTATGGCGTGGCTAGATACGGGCACGCCCGAGGGTCTTTTGAAGGCCGCAGAATACGTAGAGGCCGTGCAGAGCCGCCAAGGGTATTACATTGCGTGCTTGGAAGAAATTGCTTATCGCCGCGGCTTCATCGGCTATGAGCAGTTACGCGAACTGGGCGAAACGCTGAAGAAGACCGCCTATGGAAAATATCTTTTGAATGTGGCCAACGAGGCAAAGAGGGGGTAAATATGGCCGACACTTTTGAGCCTAAGAACATCATCGTCACGGGCGGCTGCGGCTTCATCGGCGGCAACTTCGTGCACTACGTGGTCGACAACCACCCCGAGGTGCACGTGACCGTCCTGGACAAGCTGACCTACGCCGGCAACCCCGAGAACATCGCCGGGCTGCCCTCCGACCGCGTGGAGCTCATCGTGGGCGACATCTGCGACGCGGAGCTGCTCGATAGGATCGTCCCGGGCCACGACGCCATCGTCCACTACGCCGCCGAGAGCCACAACGACAACTCCATCGCCGATCCGGAGCCGTTCCTCCGCACCAACGTCGAGGGCACCTTCCGACTGCTGGAGGCCGTCCGCAGGAACGGCGTCCGCTACCACCACGTCTCCACCGACGAGGTCTACGGCGACCTGGCGCTCGACGACCCGGCCAAGTTCACCGAGGAGACTCCGTACCACCCGTCCTCGCCGTACTCGAGCACCAAGGCATCCTCCGACATGCTCGTTCGCGCCTGGACCCGCACCTACGGGCTTCGCACCACGATCTCCAACTGCTCCAACAACTACGGCCCCTACCAGCACGTGGAGAAGTTCATCCCCAGGCAGATCACCAACATCATCGACGGCGTCCGCCCCAAGCTCTACGGAAAGGGCGAGAACGTCCGCGACTGGATCCACACTGAGGACCACTCCAGCGCCGTCTGGGACATCCTCACGAAGGGCCGCACGGGGGAGACCTACCTCATCGGCGCCGACGGGGAGAGGAACAACATCACCGTGCTCCGCATGATCCTCGAGGCGATGGGAAAGGACCCCGAGGACTTCGACTGGGTCGCCGACCGCCCCGGCCACGACCGCCGCTACGCCATCGACAGCACGAAGCTCCGGCGCGAGCTCGGCTGGAGGCCGGCCCACACCGACTTCGCAGAGGGGCTCAAGGCCACCATCGACTGGTACGTGGCCAACGAGTCCTGGTGGCGCCCGGCCAAGGAGGCCACCGAGGCCCGTTACCGCGCGCAGGGGCAGTAAGGAATAGCATGATGGAGCTATCAATAATTGCGCCGTATATCGTTTCGATAATCGCTTCGATTGTTTCGGGCATCAGCTCCTATTTAGTTGCTCGAAATAAATCTGCTTCAGATATTCAAACGCTCAAAGAATCAAATGAGCATGAAATCGAAAAGCTCATGAAACAGCATGAAGTTGATTTAGACAACTTAAAGGAGACTCATAAGCTTGAGATGGAGAAGCTCGAAGCGGAGCATAGATATTCCCTCGAGCTGGCTAACTCAAATGCCCAGAATGAAATGACCACGCAGTTAATTGGTTCAATGGTGGGTAATGTGATGGCGGCGCCACAGATGCGGGATTTCCTCGTAAATTCCCTTACAGATTCAATGAAGAAGGGTCAACAAGAGTAGCAACATATACGATAGGGTCATCTATCATCCCGCTTGCTAATGTTGACATTTTTAGGCCGGACCGCTTTGTTACTGGTTAACAAGACGGTCCGGCCTTATTTGTACAGGCTTCTCAGCGTGTGGTGGTTGCAGCTTTTGGAGTAAGCAACTCCATCCATCCATTTATTGCTCTGTGCTGGAGAACATTAGGTGCTCTCTCATGTCGACTTCGGCAGTGTTGGCTCGGGCCGCGTCCTATACCGCAGTTTATGCTTAGTTGCAGCCAGTAACCGTGCCTGTGTTGGTCCACAGCCTATGCTGTACGTCAGGTCGGTAGGTCAGCCACGACCCGAAGGACTTCAGGGCCGACTGCAACGTGATCAATGTCAACCGTTGGAATAACGATTCTGCGGGCGTGTCGGATAATGTTTACATGAGGGACTTGTTTAAGCGGGACTAGAGGAGAAGGCATCCTGTGCTGAGCCGGCTTGCCTTTTTGTATATTATGTTCATTCGCAAAATGGGGTGCATCTTGCGCAAGCGCGATACACCCCATTTTTCCAACTTGCAGAATTCATCTTCAAACCGTTTAACGGCTTTCTAATTAAGAAGACCGGGAAAATTAGTGACTATGAACGTCGTAAGTGCTGCGACGTTATTCGCGAAAGCGACGCAACCATTAAAATCTTTGAGTGCGCCCATTATTGTCTTTACGATTGACGCCTTCGGTTTGTCCTCAGCCAAGGCTTCTTGCATTGCCTCAACAGCATTTGAGGCGTCTTGTCGGCAATTAACTTCAAGACCGCTAACAGAGCTTCTAAGCTCATCCAGAATCTTGTCAAGTTCTTCTTTAGGTGCGCCGTCTACTTGTTTAACCGTAACCATCGCGTTATCCATCGCCAGAGCGGCGACTGCACCACCTTTATTTCCAAAGTAATTGATTTGCGATGCATTACTATCTAGTCCCATTTCAATTCCTTCCAACGTGAGCATACGAATAACCCCTGCAATAAGACGCCTTGCAACATCTTCCAGAAAGTTCTTAGTCCAATCATCGAACCGTTTTGAACCATACGAATAGCCCATGAGCAACAAGTCCCTGTTGCATGCATGCTCATCAACCAAGGCGTGAAGGAGTAAATAAACGACAGCTGTCTCTCCTTTATAATCCGGCGGAAAAGGGCCAAATTTCGAATAGGCGTGTGTAGAAACAGATCGAACAACAGCAGACGCATCAAACCCCTCTGGGGTGTTATTAGAAACGGCGTCTTCGATAAAGTCTTTTATAATGGGGCTATCTTCTATAAAAATTAAATATCGAGTAATAGCCGTCTCAAGTTCAGAATAGCTCGCGCGAAGCAACGCATTTGCCTCTGTATTGTGTTCATAGAGGAGCTTTTTCAATGTAATCTTGCTACTGTTCATTGAGTTGTCCTATTCCACAGAGTGGGCACGTATAAGCAGACATTATTAGAGTCGGAGAAATCTTGCATTGACATAAGCAATCTTGGCAAGTTGCAATCTGTAAAGCCTCAATAGACGCTCGAATGGGCAGTTCAGGCTCCATAGCGCTAGATGAGTTTACTTTGAATTGAATTAGAGATTCTTTGCTCCTTTTCGAGAACGACTGAAGCTCCTGACTGATTGCATCGAACGCTAGGTTCGCCGCTTTTGCAAGTGCTAAGTTTCTAACATCCTCAGTGAGAAACTCATCGCCAGCCAATCCACAGGAAGGGCAATAAGTGTTAAAAAAGCTATCGTACACTATGTCTTTGACAGTGAGTTTGAACAGTTCTCCGCAATGGGGGCATTGAAGCAGAACAAATCCATCATCATCACAAGGTATTGAGATTTCAATGTTTGTATCTTCCAATCAATATCCAATCATAAAGAATAATAAAGTCCTAATAGGTAGTATTTCGAGACAGTGATTGTTGTACGTCAATTCATTATCTTCTGCATCATTATAAGATTAGTGCACTTCGCGCAGTATGCTTCCATAATGATGCTTAACGGGGGCTCGGGCGTTGGTCCATTCACCGACTGGCAAAACGATTTACACCTAATTTTAGAAGTCGATTAAGGTTTCTCTTCCTTGTCCCTTGCTTGATCTCGCTACACTAATACCTACTGCTACCAGGTTGTTTTCTGGCGCAGTTTCCATTGGCTCTTGCGAAGATCGGAGCGGTTATGTTTGCTACCGCGTTCCACACCAGCCGACACCACATTCTGCTTACCGTCATGGCCTGCCTATGCGTTTTGCTGGGCGGGCCTTCTTATGCCGCTGGCGCGGAGAGCCTATTTATCGCGGGCGCCACGTACTACGAACCTGGCGTGACGGGTCCCGGTTGGGCTTGGACCGATGCCGACCATCTGGAGCTCACCGACTATGCGGGCGAGGCCATCGGCGCCGACGGCGACCTGGTGGTGACGCTTACGGGGCAAAACTCTGTGGTCGAGACGCATGCGCCCGATGCAGACATTTCCATGAGCGGCATGGAGGTGTGGGGGAACCTTACGCTTCACGGCTCCGGCTCGCTCACGGCGACGGGCTCGCAATGCGGGATCCATGTGGCCCAGGCGCTGGTGGTGGACGGCTGCACGGTCGATGCCAGGGCCGACGGGGCAGGCGTTGTTGGTCAGACCGTGGCCGGCATTGCCGCAGGTAGCTTGACCGTACGTGGCGGCGGGCGCGTTGTTGCTGCGGGCGCGGGATCCGATGCGGGCTTGCGCTTTTATGGCGTGCGCTTGCTCGACGAGGGGTTTGGTGCTGACGTTGCGAGTGAGACGCTTGTCGTGGATGCGTCCTGGCTGGATGCGACAGGTACGGATGCCGGCGTTGTCTGCGATCGTGGATCGCTCGTGGCCGCGCACTTTGTGACGCCTGCAGGCGGAACCTTTGGTGCTGCCAGCGTGGTGGATGCTGACGGGACCGTCGCAGCGCATGTGGTGATTGAGCCCGATGTCGCCACCGCCCCGGCGGGGGAGACCGACGCGCGCGATGTGCCGGGTAATGGCACAGGCGAGACTACTGGTGGCGCCGACCCCGCTGCGGGGCAACCCGGTGCGGGGCTGGCAACGGATTCTGCGGTGAAACCCGCAGCTACGTCGCTCAAGACAACGGTCACCAAGACCACAGTCACCAAAACGACCAAGCCCAAATCCACTATGGCAACAACATCGGCTCTTCCCAAGACCGGCGACAACTACTGGATAGCTGCCTCCTTAACGCTATTTCTGCTGGGGACAGTGCTTCTGAGCGCCGCATATCACTGCTGATGCGGTACGACGCACCTAGCTGCAATACAAGAACTCTGTTGAAGCTTTGAGGGCAACACTTCCGGATAGGGAGCGTTGCTTTTTTCATGCATGCAATGACTAACGTGCAGCCATATGCGTTTCCGCAACAAGGACTATCGCTTGTGGCAATACGCAAACATATGTTCTATACTTATAAAAAGGAGTTGGTGAGAGGCGGTTATATGAAAGTCAGAAGAGATGACATCGCGAGCAGCGTTGTTCGTTTAATTATTGAAGCGGGACGCAGCCCCTATCTATTCGTTGGCTCGGGCTTTTTTTCGTAGACATATGGGCACTGTCGATTGAGACGGCCTATGCAGCCAGCCGGCAGGGTTCGGGTCTTATTGGATTAATTCAATTCACCTCGTGTTAAATCCACTCCGTTCTTTATACTCAAATGCAAACACTAAGGAGGTAGTCATGTTTTGGAGCTATGTTCAGCTTGATGATGGCACCCAGTTTGCCTACTCAGAGATAAGAGAAGACGGAACCGTTCGCGTAGCCGTCGAGCGCCCGGTTGACTTTGGCTTTGACCATGCGGAATGCTTCTTGCCTGCAGTCAAATGGTTCAACGTCGAAGGATTTACTGCTGATGACCTCAATTTCTTGACAGAATTTGTTAGATCAAACGCCCCGTTTATCTTCGAGCTCGCCGAACGCCAAAAAGCCGGACCGGCGGTGGCATAATGCCTCGAGTTCTTATTTTCGGTCAGTACGTTCTATTCTTTTGGATTGCGGAAAACGGAGAACCAATTCACATCCACGTTGGCGTAAAGAGGGCGGCTGCTAATTCGACTAAGTTTTGGCTGACGAAAGACGGCGGATGCAAGCTTGCGAACAACGAGAGCAAGATTCCGGCTAAGGATCTCAGGGATCTTTCAAAACTAATCACCATGAACCATCAATTCATATGTGACAGGTGGTGCGAAACCTTTGGCGATGATTCACTGACGTTCTACTGTTAAGCATCGAGCGGGAAGATGCGCTTGTCTATGAAGTGCTGTAAACAGGACGAGGAGCTTGTGAATACCAGCCCTCAATCCATTCCTTCCAAAGAGCTCAATCCGGACGCGGCGAGGCGGTCGATTTTGCCCTCTGTGACCAAGGGCTGGCTCCAGCTGAGTTGACGGCGATCCTGCCGAACGCTTTCGAGATGAAACAGTTTGAGCGCAGCATGCCTCGCGTCGTCTGCGACATGGCGGGCGATAAGCTCGCGCGCGATATTATCGCCCATGTGGGACTGTCCCTCGTCGAATGCAGGGAGACCTATCCGTTCGACCGTTCGCCTCAGTATTGAAGAACTCGTCTGGCAGCCGATTGCTCTGGAGCACGACTCCTAGTGCCACTGTGTTTGTTCCCCGGAATTGCATCGCACGTATAAAATCTAAGCATCCGAACGCCAGCTATGAAATGAATTGGACACCACATGGAAATCCCCAGCACCCTGTGCAGCAATGTCTACGACTTTGCGTTTTGCCCTGAGCCCTGTTACGACCGCTTGGCCGACCTCGCCGATCCCGAGGACTGGGGTCCCAGCAACCGCATCCTCAAAAACTACCTGTCGTTTTCGTTTAGCCGCGCGGTGTTTTTGACCGAGCGCGACGTGGACCAAACCGCACCGTCCAACCTGCCGCTGGTGTTCGACGACGACCGCTGCCTGTTTAACACCGGCCTGTACACACGCCGCTATGAGACCATCTACGGTCTGTTTGAGCCCAACACCAAGCCCGATGCGCGCCAGCGCTGGTTTTTGAAGGGTTTCTTTAAGGAAAGCGACCCCATGCTGGTCTCGTTTGAATACCTGCCGTGCCGCGTGCGTTTTGCCGAGGACCCCTCCGAGCTGGTCTTTGACTACCGCCTGCCCATCTGCTCCAACATCGACCACATTCTGGGCGACGAGGAAAACCTCACGCGCATTCCCGCCAGCCTGATGGGGGAGGGCAACTCGCTGCTGCTGCGCCGCGCCTTTGAGGGCGCCGTCGTCGAGGCCGCTCGCCGTGCCGCCGCAAACTACACGCTCGCCGTGCCGCAGTTCTACGGCGGCCGGATCCAGCTGCTGCTACCGCTGTGCCTGACCGGCGACAAGCCCGAGCTGGCGCTGACCATCCAGCGCGAGGACGGCTTCTACGCCGCGCGCACCTGCCTCACGCTCGACATGGCCTACAACAACGCGCGACTTATCTGCCGCCCCGAGACCTCGTGGATCAAGCGGTAAATGGTGGTTTAGCTGCGGTTTTGCCGATTGCTTTGGTTGCTTTGGCTTGGCTAGCGCCCACGAATTTAAAATCAAGGGCAAAAAGTTCTTGGTAAACCACACGCCGCTATGTTAGTATCTCTTTTGCCGAAAGACGACGGGCGATTGGCTCAGGGGTAGAGCATATCCTTCACACGGATGGGGTCACAAGTTCGAATCTTGTATCGCCCACCATCTAATGCACAGGCCAGAGGTTTTTAGCCTCTGGCCTTTTTTCATTTCGACACCAAAAGTGACACCAAAATTAAATCGTAGTCGTCTAAGACGTCATTTTTTATCGCACCCTTTTTGCTGACGCCATTGCCCATTTTGTATAAAACGCATGCGTAATTTCATTGAATTCCCCATGGGATCCAAGTGCAAATGTGGAGGCAGGGACCATATGCCCAGAGCGCCTTCCAGCGGATATCTGTCTAACGACGGTTTTCCGGCGGAACTCGTCAAGCTTTTGGTTTGCTTCCGGTACTTACCCGCATGATACCCCGGTCGATAATCGGCCATGCCCGCAATCCACACGGCCTACGGCCGATACCAAGGGAGGCGCAAATGGACGAAATCGTCTGCGCAAACACCGCATTCCGCTACTGGCGCTGCCCACCGCAGGTGCGCGACCTCTACCCGCGCCTGCCCAACTCCGAAGACGGCTGGCGAGCCCTAGCCCAAGCCCCTTTCGTGACCGACATTCTCAAAACCCCAGTCATCACAGCAGCATCAACACGAAGCAACCTGCATTCCAGGACAAGACGGACCATCCGATGGAACAGCGCCTATACAGAGAAGGTTTCCATCGACACGGGTATGGGCTTTAGCGTCACTGACCCTCTTAACACGCTATTCACCATGACTCGAAACGTTTCTTCATGCGATCTCGTTCTGGCTATGTACGAGTTTTGCGGATGGTTCTCTGTTTTTAAACCATCGGCCGCTGTCGACATGGCACTTGAACAGGCAAATTCAGAAGAAGAGCATTACACCACAGAGAGTCTGTTTGAACTAGACGAAACCCAAGATGAGGCCCCGTGGAAGCGAGTCTATGCTCGGGTACACCAGAAGGACAGCGAGAATAATCAAAGTGGACAGCAGGATGATGGATCCGGAAATAAAGCTAACGGAAAGGGCACGTCGCTCTGGATGAGAAAGCCTCTTATTGAAATAGAAGAACTTCACAAATTTGCAGCTAAGGTTAAGGGCGAGATGTGGGGAAAGCAATTCTACAAAGCCGCGCAGCAGGTAATGGGTATTGCGGCATCCCCGCTAGAAGTTGCTGGAATCATGTTGCTAAGTCATCCGAGGCGTGCCGGCGGAGCGGAGTTTAAGAACATATACGTCAACGACTTAACACCGCTGTCGAATTCAGCTCGGAAAATCGCAGGTCAGAAAATCTGTTACGGCGATATCGTCATCGTAAACCCAATAACAATGAAGGCTGTGATTATCGAACTTCAAGGGGAGGTTATCCATGGATCCGGCGCCGTGCTTGACCACGATGCCACACGAATGACAGCATTGCAAAGCATGGGATACGACGTATTTCTTGTAACCCATGACATGCTCAATAATCACGATCAGCTTGATGCCATCATTCACAGCGTGTGTGAGCGATTGGAGTTGCGCTACAAACCAAAAACTGAAGCGATGAGATGCGCTGAAACCAGATTGCGGGCCAACGTTCTGTGCAATTGGCTTGTTATTGGTAAGTAATAATGCCCAAATGAGCGTTTCTAATACTTTATATGCTGCCAGTAATTAAGTGCCATTTCAAAACCATGCCGGTTTACTACGTTGGATTGAGGGTGGCTGAGCACACTGACTTCGACGCCCGTAAAACCGCAGGTAGATCGCCTGCCCGTTTTGCGAAATTAGATGTGAGGTCGGAAATCCGGGAATCATCGTAGTAAACCGATCTGTTTATAAAGCGACCAGCTGGGGCGAGCTACGCTCGGTTCCGTAAATTGGCCCGAAGACGTGCGGAAGGGCTCGGGCCCCGGAAGTACCGCGGATCGCTTTGGTCTGGCCGACGGCATCTGGGGCGACATGCCGAGCCCCGGTAAGGAAAGCGGCGGGCTTGCCGTCACCCGCGGGGCGCGCCCCGCGGGCAATTTCGGGCATCGTGTATCTCTTCGGCCTTATGCCCGTTCCACGCGCCGCAGAATATTTTCCAAAATTGTCCTTGCATCGGCGGGGGAGTTCCCGTATAGTACTTCTTCGCACGGGGGCGTAGCTCAGCTGGGAGAGCGCTTGACTGGCAGTCAAGAGGTCAGGGGTTCGATCCCCCTCGTCTCCACCCGAGCATTGAATGAGGCTCCAACGCAAGTTGGGGCCTATTTTCTTATCTAACGATTGACGCCATGTGTTGGTTGGGTAGCATCTTGGCGACATACCCATTGTTAATTACGAATATGAATGTTAAAAACTTTACATCTCTGGATGGCAAAGCTAGTTTGCAGCGCTAATAACAAAGAGGCCGGGCGTAATGCCCGGCCTCAAAATACTCTGGTGGGCCCTCCGGGATTCGAACCCAGAACCCAGGGATTATGAGTCCCCTGCGCTAACCGTTGCGCCAAGAGCCCTTATGAACGGTGAATGCAATTCTAATAAAGCAACTCAGGCCTAATTTCTTCGCTTCACGTCGTGAAATACTACCATGCACGAGCAAGTCGCACAACGCAAGATCAAGTCCAATGCTAAACAACAACCAATCTGGGCGCGTCGCAGAAAAGACGTGTTTTAGAAAAAATTAAGGTCATTAATTCAGGGCTCCAACACATTTATTCGTGAAATCGAGCTGATGCCATTTCAAAACATTGCCGGTTTACTACGACTGATCGGCGAGTCCCGAGCACCGCGTGTTTTCCGTTTGAAAAACCGCAGGTAGAGAGCCCGACGGCTGCGCGAAAAGGCGTGCGTGGTCGAACATCCCTGATTCATCGTAGTAAACCGGCATAGTTCTGAGGCGCAGAGGAGGGGCGGTTCGCAATCGGACCCGATAATGGGACTGGCGGCGCACAGGAAACCCGGTTGCGCGGGGCGGGTCGTGTTTCGCCCTAGCCGGCGCGGGCGAAAGTTTTTCCAAAATTGTCCTTGCATCGGCGGGGGAGTTCCCGTATAGTACTTCTTCGCACGGGGGCGTAGCTCAGCTGGGAGAGCGCTTGACTGGCAGTCAAGAGGTCAGGGGTTCGATCCCCCTCGTCTCCACCCGAGCATTGAATGAGGCTCCAACGCAAGTTGGGGCCTTTTTTCATATAGGCACACAAGGTCAAAGGCGGCACCATGATCCTCCTGGTCGACAAGATCGAAAAAAGCTTCGGCGCGCGCGTCCTCTTTAGCGGCGCGTCCTTCCAGATCAACCCCGGCGAGCGCTTCGCGCTCGTGGGACCCAACGGCGCCGGCAAAACCACCATGCTCAAGATCATCATGGGCATCGACAGCCCCGACGCCGGCCAGGTCCAGTACGCAAAGGACTGCCAGGTGGGCTACCTAGAGCAGGAAACCAACTTGGAGAACAAGGACACCACCATCCTCGCTGAGGTCATGGCCGCCGCCAAGGAAATCCACCGCATGGGCGAGCGCGCCAACGAGCTGCAGGCCCAGATCACCAAGCTCTCCGAGCAGGGCAAGGACGTCGACGCACTCCTTAACGAGTACGGCCAGGTCCAGGACCGCTTTGAGCATCTGGGCGGCTACGAGCTCGAGAGCAACGCCCGCAAGATCCTGTCCGGTTTGGGCTTTAAGGTCACCGACTTTGAGCGCCCGTGCTCCGAGTTCTCGGGCGGCTGGCAGATGCGCATCGCGCTGGCCAAGCTCTTCCTGCGCCACCCCGACCTGCTGCTGCTCGACGAGCCCACTAACCACCTGGACCTCGAGAGCGTCCAGTGGCTGCGCGGCTTTATCGCCAATTACGACGGCGCCGTTCTCATCGTCAGCCACGACCGCGCCTTCATGGACGCGTGCGTCGACCACGTCGCCGCTCTCGAAAACCGCCGCGTAACCACCTACAACGGCAACTACAGCAGCTATCTCAAGCAGCGCGAGGACAACCTGGAGCAGATGCGCGCCAAGCGCGCCGCCCAGGAGCGCGATATCGCCCACATGCAGGTCTTCGTCGACAAGTTCCGCTACAAGCCAACCAAGGCCGCCCAGGCGCAGGAGCGCATCCGCAAGATCGAGCAGATCAAAAAGGAGCTCGTCATCCTGCCCGAGGGCCATAAGCACATCGACTTTAAGTTCCCCGACCCGCCGCGCTCCGGCGATATGGTCGTGAGCCTCGAGGGCGTATCCAAGTCCTACGGAGACAAGCACATCTACAGTGACATCGACCTCAAGCTCTACCGCGGCGAGCATGTGGCGCTCGTCGGACCCAACGGCGCCGGCAAGTCCACGCTCATGAAGCTCCTCGCTGGCCTTGAGCCGCCTACCACCGGAACCCGCGACCTGGGCACCAACGTGGGCATCGCCTATTACGCCCAGCACGCGCTCGAAGGCATGACCGAGTCCAACACCGTCCTGCAAGAGATCGACACCGTCACGCCCAAGTGGACCGTGCCGCAGCAGCGCAGCCTGCTGGGCGCCTTCCTGTTTAGCGACAACGACGCAATCGAAAAGCAAGTCCGCGTCCTCTCTGGCGGCGAAAAGGCGCGTCTAGCGCTCGCTAAGATGCTCGTGGCCCCCGAGGCGCTCCTGTGCCTGGACGAGCCCACCAACCACCTGGACATCGACTCGGTGGACATGCTCGAGAACGCCCTGCAAAACTTCCCTGGCACCATCGTGTTGATTAGCCACGACGAGCACCTGGTGCGCGCCGTGGCAAACCGCGTCATCGACATCCGCGACGGCAAGGTCACGGTTTACGACGGCGACTACGACTACTACCTCTACAAGCGCGAGGATCTCGCTGCCCGCGCCGCTGCTGAGGCGGCAGGGGAGAGCGCGCCGGTGGCAAGCAAGAGCAACAATGCCGCCAACGCCGTCCAGGCCAGTAGCCCCGCCGCGGCCCCCAAGCCTGCCGAGGGCAAAAAGACCAAAGAGCAAAAGCGCGCCGAGGCCCAGGCCCGCGCTGCGCTCAACAAAAAGCTCAAGGGCGTGCGCAACCAGCTCAAGAAGATCGAGACGGAGCTCGACAAAAAGCGCGCCCGCTATGACGAGCTTATGGAATTGATGGCAAGCGAAGAGCTTTATGCCGATCAGGACAAGTTCAACGCCGCGCTGGGGGAATATAACGGCCTTAAGCAAGAGCTGCCCAAGCTCGAGGACGAATGGCTGGAGCTTTCCACCCAGATCGAAGAGGAGACCGCGCGTGAACTCTCGTAAGGCCGCTGCCGTGGCGATGAGCATCATCGCCATCGCCTGTCGCATCTGCGGCATCTTTATGAGCGCGATGACCGTGCTGCTGTGTTTTAGCGGCCTGACCGCCAAGTTGCAGATCGTAGGCTTTGTCGTTGAGCTTTCGCGCGCGCTGCCGAGCGCCATCGCCGGCTACGGCGTCATCACATCGCCCTTCGGCGGCGTGTTCCGCCTGGATTACGCTGTCGTCGCCGTTATTTTGTTTGTGATCGACTACCTGTTCACGCGCGCCTCGCGCCGCGTCCGCTAGGGGAGCGACATGTCCAGCAGCTACCTCATGAACCTGCTCGCCAGTGCCGTCGCCGTCATCGTGGGCATCGTGATCCACGAGAGCGCGCACGCCGCCGCGGCCTGGGCGCTCGGCGACAAGACGGCCCGTTCGCGCGGCCGCGTTTCGCTCAACCCGCTCAACCACATCGACCCGTTTGGCACCATTCTACTGCCGCTGCTGATGCTCGCCGCCGGCGGCCCGGTGTTCGCCTTTGCCAAGCCCGTGCCCGTATACCTCAATAACCTCAAGCACCCCAAACGCGACGAGGTCCTGGTGAGCGCGGCAGGCCCCGCATCGAACATCGCGCTCGCGTGTCTCGCAGCCGCCCTCATGCACGCGGCATACGGCAACCTCTACGCCAGCATGTCCTTTGCTGTGGCGTCCCAAATCATGAACTTCGGCGCCACCTTTATCGTGGTCAACCTGTCGCTTGCGTTCTTTAACCTCATCCCGATCCCGCCGCTCGACGGCTCGTCGATCATCGTCCCATTCCTCAAAGGCAAGGCGCTCGCCAACTACTACCGCCTGCAGCAATACGCCATGCCCATCCTCATCCTGGTGCTGTACCTGCTGCCCATGTGGACCGGCATCGATGTGATCGGCCGGTATTTCGACGTTACCGTGTATCCGCCGGCCGAGTGGCTGCTCAACTTCGCAATCGCCGGCATCTAAGGTAAACTAACAGGTCGACCGCGCAAAACGGTCGCAACATGCACCCAAACCGCGCCGCGAAGGCGCCGTCAAAGGAGGTCGAAGATGTCGTATCGCGTGTCGACGCAGGTCTACA
>OIET01000556.1_pt1 | contig 30952 bp, 29 predicted proteins | sample 1581871 | NCBI WGS metagenome assembly OIET01 (sample SAMN03279760, study PRJEB24777) | human gut metagenome | isolation source: fecal sample PR121 from 1 month old male Malay infant, vaginally delivered... | place: Singapore | collected 2005-09-16
TCTTGTGCTTTTTATTCAACCTGTTTCAATTTCTTAAAGTTCTTCCATTTCTGCTTGACTTTTTATTTGCAGACTATGCTTTAATCCATTCGATTTCTGTTTCCATAAGCTGCGCTTCGCTCTCGGGGTCCAGCCCCGCATCGGTGATAATCCGGTCGAAGCGGTCAATTCCGCAGATTTTGGCAAAGCTGACCCGGCCAAACTTTGAGCTGTCCGACAGCAGCACCTTTTCTCTGGCGCATTCCAGAATCTGCTGCTTCAGCGCTGCCTTTTCCATGGACGGTGAGCTCACGCCTTTTTCCACATCCACAGCGCTGGCCCCCAGAAAGGCGATGTCTGCGTTGATGCCTTCAAAAAAGGCTTCAGCGTGTCCGCCGAGGCATACCCCCACATCCTTCTGGACATGGCCGCCCGTGCAGTGGACGTCCACAAGAGGCGCATCCAGCAGCCTGGCAGCAATGAGGATATCATCGGTCACCACGCTGATCTGCTTCGTACCGCGGGCCAGCAGCAGAGCCAGCTCCATATTGGTGGTGCCAGCGTCCAGCACAATGGTCTGTCCGTCTTCCACCAGTTTTTCGGCTTCCCTGGCGATGCGCTTTTTCTCGGCCTGATAAGCGCTGGCTTTTTTGGAAACCGCGATTTCCTCCACCAGCCCTTCCTTTACCACTGCTCCGCCAAAGGTACGGGTAATGCGGTCGTTATCCTCCAGGTATTTCAGATCCCTGCGGATGGTCGTGGGCGTGACCTCGAGCTTCTGGGCCAGCGCCTCAACTGTGATGCTGCCGTTTTTCTCAAGGTTTTCGATTATTTTTTCTCTTCTCTCTATTGGAAACATGGCTTCCCTCATTATCCGGTCACACTTGAACCGGTCATTCTGTTTAACTATGATTATCTATGCTTTCTTTTGTTTATCATAACGCATTTTCAGGGTGTTGTCAATTCAAAAAGAACATATTTGATCATTTTTAAGCATTTTCAAACACACCTGAACGCAAAATAAAAGGCAGACGATCAGCTTTGTGCTGACCGTCCACCGCTTATACAAACTCAGCGATCACGATCTCGTTTCCGTCGATATCCTTTAAACGGACCTCATAAGTTCCCCAATCATACCGGACAGCTTCCGACAGGGAGACCCCTTTTTTCTTCAGGCTTTCCATTGTTAAATCAAGGGTTTCTGTTTGAAATACAAAGGATTGACGCCCGGTCGGCTCTACGCCGCATTTTTTGCAGTCCCATATGCAAAGAGTGGGCGCGTTTTCCATAAAACCAAGATAAACCCCATTTGAATTGTCATCATCGGTCTTAATAAAAGGGATCTCCAGCATTTGCGTATAAAACGCGATCAGCTCTTTCGCTTGCTCAGAAAAAATATTTGTGCAGTAGTATCCTGTTATCATCTTTCCACCATCCTATCATTTTTTTATTCAATCACAAAAGCATACAATCTCCAGTCCAACGCATCGGCAGAGAAGGCCAGCGCAGCGCAGACTCCTGCCCTGCCCACATTCTACCATAAGCCGCCTCCTCCGTCTATTCTGTTACCGCCCTTCCCCCGCTGTTGTCAGAAAGCACGCCGAAATCAAAGCGCGAACAGCAAAACGGCATCGCCAAAAACTGGCCATGCCGTATGCTGTGACAATACCGCTTTATTGGGAGCTTCCCCTTGGGCATATTGTCTTTTCCATCATGATTATTATTGCTGAACCTGGCTTCTGTCCGCCTTATAGGCTTCACAGATCAGGTAAACGCCGTAAAAACACAGGGCTATTGCTGAAAACATACACATCCCTCCTTTTCGGCTTTAAAAACAGCTGCCTCGTGGAGCTGCCGGATCATTCGTCCTCTGGATCACCAGGTCTGCCAAAGCCGCCAAAGGGTCCAAAGCCCGGGCCGCCCTGCCCAAAGTGATTTCCAAAGGAGCGGCCGCCCATCCTCATGTTCATGAGCCGCTCGAACTGTTCTTTACCCATACGCTCACAGGCGCCGCGCATCCATTCTCTGGTGCCGTCATTCATGCTGTCGCCACACTTTTCCTCAAAGGCTGCGATCATCCGGTCCAGGTATGCGTTAAACTGGTCTTGTTCCCCGGGCGACAGGCAGTCAAAAATTCCGGCGTCGTCTGTCTCGCTGTTCTGGTCCTGGGCCTGCTTTCCCTGCTCGGTCAGGCGGACAAGCATAACCCTGCGGTCTGTCTCTGAGGGTACGCGGGTCACGTAGCCTTTTTTTTCCAGCTTGTTCAGCAGCTCGTTCAGGGACTGCTGCCGTATGCCCAGCAGATAGGCCAGGTCCTTACTGCTGATTTCAGGCTGTATCCTGAGCATGGCCAGCACTCTGCCCTGGCCCCGTGTCGGGTCCCCTACCGGGCCGTTTTTAACATGATCTTTCAGGCGGCTGCGCTGTATAAGCCACTGAAGCCTTGACAGCTTCTCATATAATTCCATCTCTTTTTCGTCCATTTTGTGACCTCCTTTAATTTATAACAGGTACCTTATGCTTTTTATTATACAGGTACCTGTTATATATGTCAAGAATTTTATACAGGTACCTTAAATAAATTAAAGGCATAAAAAAAGACGGCTGCTTTCCAGCCGTCCTCTGTGTTTCTTATTCAGCCCTGATGGCTTTCATTTCTTCCAGCACTTCGTCGAATTCTGTTTCTGCTGTCTCATCCGGTTTGGAGAAGGCATTGACGATCAGGATGGTGATCACATTCAGTAAAAATCCTGGCACGATCTCATACAGGGTGCTGCCAAGTCCGGTCTGCTTCCAGATAATGACCGTCAGCGTCCCGACAATCATACCCGACAGGGCCGCTTTCCAGCTTGTTTTCTTAGAATACAGGCCAAAGAGCACCAGCGGGCCAAAGGCCGCGCCAAAGCCGCCCCACGCGTAGGAGACCAGCCCCATAACCGTGGAGTTTGGTACCAGCGCCATGAACAGGGCAATGACTGCGATGATGATTACCGACAGACGTCCCAGATTCACACTCTGCTTTTCCGTCAGCTCCTTTTTAAAGAAAATGCGGGCCAGGTCCTCGGTGAGGGCCGAGGAGGAAACCAGCAGCTGCGAATCAATGGTGGACATAATGGCTGCCATGATCGCCGCCAGGAAAATCCCCCCGATCCACGGTGGGAAGAATTTGCGGATCATGAGCATAAACACGGTTTCCTGGGCGCCGTCTGTCAGGCCTGGGAACAGCGGAATGGACAACAGCGCCACAAAGATCGCGCCGGTCAGGGCGATGATAACCCAGACAATGGCAATGGTCATGGATTTTGGCAGCTCCTTGATGCTCTTGATCCCCATAAAGCGGACCAGGATATGAGGCTGGCCAAAATAGCCCAGACCCCAGGACGCGGCCGAAATAATGGCCATGACCGAGATTCCCCCGCCCAGCAGGTTCATGCTCAGGCCCTGGGCCGCCATGGCGTCCAGGGTGGGCTGCATGCTGCCGAGGTGGCTCATGGCCAGAATCGGCACCACCACAATGGCAATGATCATCAGAACCCCCTGGATCAGGTCGGTCCAGCACACAGCCAGGAAACCGCCAAGGAAGGTGTAGGCCACAATAACCAGCGCGCCGATCAATACCGCGGTGGTATAGTCAATGCCGAACATCATCTGGAACAGCTTGCCGGAGGCCACCATACCGGAGGATGAATAAATGGTAAAGAAGATTAAAATGATCAGTGCAGAAATCACACGAATCGCTCCAGTCGGGTCTTTAAACCGTCTTTCAAAAAAGGTGGACAGGGTCAGGGAATCAGTTTTTTCTGTGTAGGTCCGCAGGCGCGCGGCCACGAACTTCCAGTTCAAAATTGTCCCCACACACAGACCAATGCCGATCCATACCTCTGGCATGCCGCCCAGGTAAATGGCGCCCGGCAATCCCATCAGCAGCCAGCCGCTCATGTCGCTGGCCTGGGCAGAAAAGGCGGTAACCCAGCTGCCCAGACCACGGTCTCCCAAAAGGAACCCCTCAATGCTCGAGGTCTTTTTGTAGAAATAGAGTCCTATGCCAACCAGCATGATGAGATAGATCACAAAAATAATAAATTCAGGATTTAATATCGTACTCATAACTCCTCGCTTCCTTAAAAAAATATTAATGTACTTATTTTATTAGAAAACTTGATTAAAGTAAAGCAATTTTGCATATTCTTTCATTTTTATGTATAAGTCCTCAAAAATAAAAGCCGGAGAAGCTTGCCTTTCTCCGGCTTTTAAAGGAATCAGCCTATACCGCCATAAACCAGGCCGAGTATAAATACAACCACTGCCAGCGGTACATAAACATACTTGGCGAGCGGGCCGAAATAAGCGCCCAGGGGCTTTTCTCTTCCCAGCTCCAGCTCCTGCTTAATGTCCTTGTAACCCAGAATATAGTAGATGGACACAGCGCCCAGCACTGCGCCGAAGGGCACGACAATAATGGTAATGAAATCCATCCAGGAGCCAACATTCGGCTCTGCCTCAAGGAAAAGACCGACGAGCAGCGCCACCCCCGCGCACAGGGCAACCGCGGCCTTGCGCGGCAGCCTGAAACGGGTCTGGAGCGATTCGCTCACAGCCTCAAACATATTGATGAGGCTGGTAATGCCCGCGAAGGCCACCGACAGGAAAAACACCGCCGCGAAGAGCTGGCCGAAGGGCATCTGCTTAAAGATGTTGGGCAGCGTGATAAAGATAAGCGGCGGGCCCGCGTTGGGCTCAATGCCAAAGGCAAAAACAGCGGGCATAATGGCCAGCGCTGCCAGCATGGCCGCCAGGGTGTCGAACATGGCCGTCCGCATGGAGGCCTTGGGGATATCCTCGGATTTGTTCAGGTAGGTACCGTAGACGATCATGCCTGAGCCTGTAATGGACAGCGAGAAAAACGCCTGGCCCATGGCCATGACCCAGGTATCTACCTTCAGCAGATCACTCCACTCCGGCATAAACAAAAATTTATAACCCTCGGCCGCACCCGGAAGAAAGGCCACGCGGATAGCCAGGATGGCAAAGAGAATAAAGAAAGACGGCATTAAAATCTTGTTGATCTTCTCGATCCCTTTAGTGGCCCCGAACATGAGAATGCCCGCCGCGATGACAATGACCAGCACGTGCCAGGGCACACTGCCGAAATTGCCTGTCGCCTGGCTGAAGTAAACCGCCGCGTCTGTGTTGAGGATGGCGCCGGTGACCGATCCGGCCAGGGCGCGGATGATCCACCCCACGATGATGGCATAGCCGATAGCAATCCCAAGAGATCCCAGCAGCGGAATCCAGCCCAGAATGTACCCCAGCTTTCCTTTTCCGATTTTATTAAAGCAATACTCATAGGCTCCCAGGGTTCCAGTTTTGGCGCGCCGGCCGATGGCGAATTCTGCAGAGAGGCCCACCAGGCCGAATATAACAATAAATAAAATATAAGGCACTAAAAATGCGCCGCCGCCGTACTGCCCCACCCGGTAGGGAAACATCCAGATATTACCAAGCCCAACGGCGGAGCCGACACAGGCCAGCACAAACCCAAGGCTGTTGGTAAAGCCGCCGTTCTGATGGGTGTGCCTGCTCTCGGGCTTTTGATTCTCGTTTTTTTCCATAATTCCTCCTTTAACTTCCAATTTCTTTATCTTACCATAATCCTTCCGTTCTGCCAATGGTGTTTTCGCATCGGACAGCCACAGCCGCACAAAAAAAGATCGGCGCAATTTTGCGCCGATCTCTGTTCGTGTTTTTATTTGTTGGGAAGGCGTTTTTCCAGCGCTTCGGTCAGCTCCTCGTAGCCTGGCTTGTGCAGCAGGGCAAACATATTTTTCTTGTAGGCTTCGACCCCCGGCTGGTTAAAGGGATTAACGCCCAGGAGGTAGCCGCCCAGACCGCAGGCCTTTTCAAAGAAGTAGACCAGCTTGCCGATGTGGAAAGCGTCCAGCCTGGACAGGTAGATGACGCCGTTTGGCACATCGCCGTCGACATGGGCCAGCAGCGTGCCCAAAAAGGCCTTTTCATTGACATCCTGCATGGTGCGGTTTTCGAGGTAGTTCAGGCCGTCCAGATCTGCTTCCTCGTGCCCCACCGTCATATCGCCGTCCAGCTCGTCCACTGCCAGAATGGTTTCAAAAATATTTTTATGGCCGTCCTGGATAATCTGCCCCACAGAGTGCAGGTCGGTCGAGAAATGGACAGACGCCGGGAACAGGCCCTTGCCATCCTTGCCGTCGCTTTCGCCGTAAAGCTGTTTCCACCACTCGGAGAAATAGCGCAGAGACGGCTCGTAATCCACCAAAATCTCAATGGCCTTGCCGCGGTTGTACAGGCAGCTTCTGTAAAGGGTGTACTGGTAGCAGGCGTTATCGGCGACAGAATCCACACCGTATTCCTCGTAGCCGGATTTGGCGCCGTCCATGAAAGCGTCGATATCAATCCCCGCAACAGCGATGGGCAGCAGGCCGACAGCGCTGTAAACCGAGTAGCGGCCGCCTACATCGTCCGGAATCACAAAGGTTTCATAGCCCTCCTGGTCGGCCAGGAACTTAAGGGCGCCCCGCTCCTTGTCTGTGGTGGCAAAGATACGGTCCTTGGCGCCATCCTTCCCGTATTTTTTTTCCAGCATTTCCTTAAAGAAACGGAAAGCGATGGCCGGCTCGGTCGTGGTGCCGGATTTAGAGATAACATTGACGCAGATATCCTGATCCTTGACCAGGTCGATGAGGTCTTTCATATATTTGCCGCTGATGTTTTCACCGGCGAAATAAATCTTAGGAGCTTTTCGGTCTGTTTCTTCATTGAAAAAGGTACTGGTAAGCGCGGTAATAACCGCTTTAGAGCCCAGGTAGGAGCCGCCGATGCCAATGACGATAAACGCATCGCAGGAGTCCTTGATTTTCTCAGCCGCTTTTTTGATACGGGCATATTCTTCCTTATCGTAAGCCACCGGGTAATCATACCAGCCTAAAAAATCACTGCCGGCGCCTGTTTTTTCCTTTAACATTTTGTCCGCCAGGCTGATCTGTGCCGCCTTGTTGTCCAATTCTTCCTGAGACAGTCCCGCATAGGAATAATCAAATCGAATACTCATATTTTATCCTCCTGATAAATAATTAATTTAAACATTGGTTTTCACTATTTGTACGGTTACCTTATAATTGTAATATAAGCGGCGAAAAGATCAAGGAAAATCACCGAATTTACAATTATTTATTTTAGCACAAGATAGTAATCGTTTTACATGCCTATTATAGCATAAATTTCACCGGATTTAAAAGCCTTTCTTTAAAAAATATACCCGCCAGACTGTTTTTTATTGACCGCCCGGCGGGTAAATGTGTATTCGCTTAATTTTAACCCGCGCAGCGCTTGGGAATCACATACTGTTTGTCTTGATAGGCCGCGAATTCAACGCGGACATCGAAAATACGCTCCAGACTTTCTGTGTTCAGAATTTCATCGGGATGCCCGGTGGCGTGGATGTTCCCGTCCTTCATGAGCACCACCTGGTCAGCAAAGGTGACCGCGGTGTTGACGTCATGGATAACCGCCATAATTGTCATTCCCTTATCCTGGCAGAGGCCCCGGACGATCTCCATGGTTTCCAGCTGGTACCGCAAATCCAGGTTGCTGGTGGGTTCGTCCAGAAGCATGACCACAGGCTCCTGGGCCAGGGCGCGGGCGATAAAAACCCGCTGCCGCTCGCCGCCGCTCAGCTGGTTTAAAAGCTTGGTACTGTAATCGCTGAGCGACATCTTCTCAAGAACGGACCGGACAATCTCATAATCGGCGTCCTTCATCTTACCCTTCATATGGGGCACACGCCCGGACAGCACCATCTCAAAAACATTCAGACCGCTGTCCTCCACCTCGGTGCTCTGGGGCACATAGCCGATGCGCCTGGATTTTTCCTTTTGCGGCAGCCTCAGAAGGTCGGTGTTATCCAGGTATATCTCCCCTTTTTCGGGCTTCAGGATCCCGTTGACGCACTTGATCAGGGTACTTTTACCCGCCCCGTTTGCCCCCAGCAGCACGCACAGCCTTCCCGGCGCCACCTCGATGTTCACGCCTTTTAAAATAGGGGTCTTTCGATAGCCAAAGCTTAAATTTTTGATTGTAATCTTCATCAGACCAACCGCTCTTTCTGTTCTTTTACAATTAAATAGATAAACACCGGAACCCCGATAAAGGAGACCACAATGCCCACCGGAATGATCACCGGCGAGACGGCCACACGGCCCACTGTATCTGCCGCGATGAGCAGGATCGCGCCCGAGAGGGCGGTGAGCGGTATGAGCGCCCGGTAGTCACCGCCGATCAGAAGCCTGGCGATATGCGGCGCCACCAGCCCCACAAAACCGATAACGCCTGTAAAGCTGACAATGGCCGATGAAATGAGCGTGACCGCAATGCCCGAAAGCAGCCGCAGCCGCATGACATTGACGCCCAGGGCCACCGCGCTTTCATCCCCGGTGGATAAAAGGTTGTAATGCCAGGCAAAACGGACGATAAACGGAAAGGTCAGGAGCAGAATAACACAGACCACGAGAATCTGCTCCCAGGTGATCTCCGAAAGGCTGCCAAAGGTCCAGTGGACAATGGCGGAGAGCTGCTGCTCGTTGGCCACATACTGCATGCTGGCATTCAGGGCTGAAAAGAAATAGTTGAGGGCAATGCCGATCAGGATGATCGTTGTTTTTCCCATGCCCTTGGCCGAGGCGATGCCGTACACCATGGCGGCACAGATAAAGGCCAGCACAAAGGCCATCATGACAGTGCCCACCTGATTGCTGCCAAAGGGCGTAAAGCCGAAAATAATGGCCAGCGATGCCCCGAAGGCCGCGGCGTTTGAAAGCCCGGTGGTAAAGGGGCTTGCCATCTTATTGCCGGTGATGGCCTGCATGACCAGGCCGCTGATGCCCAGGCCGATGCCGGAAACCAGCGCCATGGTAATGCGCGGCAGGCGCAGCTGCATGAGCACAGTGAGCTCGGTCTGGTTCAGCGCCGCCGCACCCATAAAGTGGCCGCCGGGCAGCAGGGTCGCAAACACCCGCCCCACGGTCACATTGGCAACGCCGACAAAGCAGCTGGAAAAAGCAGCAATGATCAAAAGGATCACTGCTGCCAGCATCAGAGCCGCTCTTTTTTTATGATAGGCTTTTAATGTCTGCTGCTTTTCCATCACTATTGATGCTTAACCTGGAAAACATGCCCTTCTACCGGATCAACCCCCTGGATTTCCATCCATTCGTCAAAGATCGCGTCGGGGTCAACATCCTTCATCTGCTCAGGGTATAACCATTTCGCGGTATAAACCGTCCCGATCATTTTGCCCAGTCCGCCGGCGCAGAAGCCTGTTGTCACATAGAAATCGTCATTCTGGACCGCCTTTAGATCGGACCAGCCTGCGCGGCTCAGCATTTCGGTGGAGATGGTGCTGTAGTTCTCCGCTGTGGGCGGCGTGTAGACGCCGGTATTTTTGAGGGCCGGGCCGGATGAGGTCTTGATGATAAGATCCGGGTCCTCTAACAGAATCTTTTCCGGGTCAATGGTCTTGCCGGTAATGGTAGAGTCGCCAAAAATATTGACAGCCCCGGCGTTTAAAAGCATGCTGTTCCAGCCGTCATTGCTGGTTCCCGGGATGCAGGTGGTGTTGGGGTCGCCGTATTCCCAGTACACTTTTTTGGTCCCCTTGACGTCCTTGATTTTTTCGGCCACCATGTCCATGTTATCCTGATAGAACTTCGTCAGCTTCTCGGCTTCCTTTTCCTTGCCGAACAGCTTGCCCAGAATCTCGATTTCCTTTGGCAGCTCGGCATTGTTATAGCCGGATACCACGACAACCTGAATGCCGAAGGGCTCCAGCTTTTTAATGTCCTCTTCCCATGTGCCGTTGTCCGGGGTGATGAGCACCTGGGCGCCCAGCTCGGCAATCTTTTCATAATTCAGCTCGCTCTGGCCCTTTCCGATAACATTATCCGGGTCGAACTGGCTCCAGTACACACGGTCCTGGGCTGTGTTCTTATCCACCGCCACCACCTTGTCGATGGCGCCGATCCCGCGGATCAGCTCAGAATTGTAGCGGTTGGCCACCACCACTTTCTCAAGGGGCTGGGGAATGGTTACCTCGCGCCCGGTATCATCCACCACGGTAATGCTTTTCGCCTCACTCGAATCCCCGCTCTGGCTGCACCCGGCAAAGACCGGAACCAGCAGAAGCAACGCGCACATCAGTGCAATCACTCTCTTCTTCATTTTTTCCTCCATTAAATTAAAAATTTATGTTAAATCCTTTTGGATGTCAACATCTCCCAGAAAACACAGGCACATCTAACTTTTCGGCAAATAAAAAAACCGATAAGCACTCTGCTCATCGGTCCCATTTTCCGAGATTTCGTTTATCCAAACACGCCGCTGCATTCTCCCCCTGCACGTATTTCTTCTTTAAGGCAGGTCTCCTGGCTTACAGCTCCTCCGCGGCCCGCCTTCCCGGATTGCTCCAGTGGCTTTTCAGGCTTTGTCCCTGTTTACAGTGATGGGTTCGCACCGGACTCACACCGGTTTCCCTATTCTCTTATTGCTAAGCACCTCAAAGGTTATTCTGTTTTTATCATTATACCTGCTTCTATTATACTTGTCAATATCCAACCGGGGAGATTTATTTTCTGACGATAAGGCTCCAGTGGCTGCTGTAATACTGCGGCTCCGCAGGGTTATAGACGCAGGATTCTCTCAGGCTGTCCTCAAGGTGCCAGGCTTTAAAAAAGCGTTTTATGTCGGCTAGATCCACATAGAGGTGGGGCACGCCCGTCTCAGTACCGCTTTTTTCCGAGAGCAGGGTGTTGGCGTCAACGCGCCGGCTGCTGTCTGCCTGTTTATAGCCATAGCTACTCTTAGAGATGAGCGTAAGGAACAGCTCGCCCCCGGGCTTTAACACCCGGCGGACTTCCGCCAGGGCGGCCTGAAAGCCTGGAATATCGGTATGGTAGATAACATTGTAGGCCATAGCGCAGTCAAAGGTGTTGTCCTCAAAGGGCAGAGACAGCATGTCTGCCACGCAGGCAGTGAGCGGCACCTGCTCCTCCCCGGCCCATTTTTTTGTGTGCTCGATACCGTATTCGGACAGGTCTGCGGCGGTTACCTCAAAGCCTTTTTTAGCCATATAAACCGCGTGCCGACCAAGGCCGCAGCCCAGATCCAAAAAGCGCAGGAAGCCTTTCCCCTGCCAGCGTTCCGCGAGATAGGGGCTCTCCACACAGGGGATGAGCCAGTAATCCGACTGGTTTTTTTCCCAGTCCCATGCTTTAGATTGCATTGGTTTTCTCCTCCTTTTGTATTCCATATTTTTTCAATTAAAGCGAGCCTTCAGCGGCAGACTGTCTCAAATTCTGTTCCTTTCTCACCTCCTTACCTATAAGACGCGCCAAAAGACCTAATCTTACAAAAATTAAAAAAGAATCTCGAAATAATGAGATTCTCTGCGGTCTTACTCAAAGACAGCCTTCAGCGAAACATTCAGATCCTCAAACACTTTGGATACCAGGGTGTCCTCTGCGGTGAATTCCGCGGCGGTTTCATGCTCAAAATAATGAACGGTGACAGCCTTTACCTTGGGGTTCACGATCCAGTATTCCCGGACGCCGGCTAGCTGGTACTTATTGAGCTTGACGAAAAGATCGTTGCGGTAGGTAGCGGGGCTCAGGATTTCAATGACAATGGCAGGCGGACCCTCATAGCGCTGGTCAGTGAATTTATCCGGGTCGCACAGCACGCTGAGATCCGGCACCAAGATATCCTTATTCAGGCGGATTTCCAGTTCGCTGTACACTTTGCATTGCTTTCCCTTCAGGTAAGTCTTTAACGCAAAGTAGAGATTTCCTGAAATATCATGATGCGCGACATTTGGCCGTGGCGTCATCATCACCATCTCGTCGATGAGCTCGTAAACCTTTCCCTCGTCGGCCGGAAGCTTTTCAAACTCCTCCAGACTCATGGGCTTTTCGGTGTATTCTTCTTTTAATAAAGACATTTTCAGACCCTCCTTTTGTTCTTAAACTTATTATATCCCGGAACCCAGGCTGATGTAAATGCTTTACAGGTTTTTTAAGCCTTGCGTGTGGATATGGATATATTCAACTACCGCTAAATGTCCCGCGCGCGGCACGGCTTTTACCCATACCCACAGCTCACCACATACCAGCCACTGCCTTCAGGCCGTTGGGCGACCCAAAAGCGCCAATACACCATACTGCGCGGCGGGACGCTGCCATCTGTCAGGAAGCCGGTACGGATCACTGATTTAAAAAGCACAGTGCTTTTTCCATTTTCCAAGACACCGCAGTCCTCGTAGGTCAGCTCGAGAAGCTCCCAGCCAAAATGCCGTTGAAAGTTCCGTTTAACAGCATGCGCCGCGGCTTCTATCTGCTCCTGTGTACAGGGTGAGGGCTTGTCGATCACCACCTTTGTTTTAGTGGTATTACCCCGCAGGCCAAAAAACACGGCCGCTATCAGGCAGAGGATGGCAGCGCCGCAGGCAGCGTAAAAAAGCGCTCTTGATTTCACAATCGATTCTCCTGCTTTCCCGGATCACATTGGCTTTAAATTTTTCTCCAGCCGCCCGGCCATCCACGCCAGGCGCTTGGCCCGGCCGGCTTCCGTTTTGGCGTCAAGATAGGCTCTTGTGTAGGTCTTTTTCACAGATGACGGCATATTCAGGAAGTTTTTATGAGCCTGTTCGTTTTCCCGCAGCAGCCGGGCCACTGCCTCAATCTGCTCCTCTGTGACGGCTGAGGGCCCTGCGGCGCTGTCCCACTGGCCGTTTTTCTTTGCCTCCTCGATCTTTTCCCTGCCGATGTCTGTCATCAGCCCGCGTTTTTCAAGGCTTTCTGCCAAAGCCTTGTTTTTTGCGGACCATTTGCTGTTCCTTCTGCGCGCGGAAAAATACTTGATGTAGGACTGGCCGTCAACTTTTTTCATCTGGCCGTCAATCCATCCAAAGCACAGGGCTTCCTCCAGCGCCTCGCCGGCTTTTACGGTCACCAGGGCTTTTGTTTTTCCAAACACCAGCCAGACGCCTTCGCTGGACTGGCAGTTGTGGGACAGCCAGTCTCTGAAAGCCTCGCGGGTCTTAAAATATAAGGGCTCACTCATCCTCGTTCCTCCAAAAATCAAATTCTTTTCCACAGCGCCTCTGCAGGTAAAACCAGTCGGCCTTACCCATTGCCTGCGGCGGTTTATGGTTTGATTATAGCATGGTTTCCGGCTCTGGTCATGTCTTTTCCTGCTGTTTAAAGCTTCTGCCTTCCTCTTTTTTGCATAAAAAAAGACCAGCGCAGGTTTGCGCCGGTCTCAGACTTTGCTCTTTTATTTTTCGATGACAAAGTGGCCGTCCTTAAAGTCAACAGTGACCACCTGGTCCTCATCCAGGTTGCCCCGGATAATTTCCTTGCCGATCATAGTTTCAATATTCTTCTGTAAAAAACGCTTCAGCGGACGGGCGCCGTAGCTCGGGTCATAGCCCTGGTCGATGACAGCTTCCTTGGCGTCTTCACTGAGTTTTACCACAATGCGCTTATCATCCAGGCGTTTCTGGAGCTCGGCCATCATCAGGTCGACAATTCTGCCGATGGAGCGCTTGGTGAGCGGCTTGTACAGCACGATCTCATCAATACGGTTGAGGAATTCGGGCCTGAAGTAATTTTTCAGGGAATTCATGACCGCTTCCTCGGTTTCGACCAGAATGTTGCCTTCGGCGTCGATGCCTTCCAGCAGGTATTCGGAGCCGATGTTGCTGGTCATGATGATAATGGTGTTTTTAAAGTCGATGGTCCGTCCCTGGGAGTCGGTCACACGGCCGTCGTCCAGAATCTGGAGCAGCACGTTGAACACGTCCTTATGGGCTTTTTCGATTTCGTCCAGGAGAATGACCGAATAGGGTTTACGCCGCACAGCTTCTGTCAGCTGGCCGCCTTCTTCATAGCCAACATATCCCGGAGGCGCTCCGATCAGGCGGCTCACGGAGAATTTTTCCATGTACTCGCTCATGTCGATACGGATCATGTTGTCCTCAGAATCGAACAGGTTGGCGGCAACGGCTTTGGCCAGCTCTGTTTTACCAACCCCGGTAGGCCCTAAGAACAGGAAGGAGCCAATGGGGCTGTTGGGGTTTTTAATGCCCGCACGGGAGCGGATAATGGCGTCGACCACCTTTTCGATGGGTTCTTCCTGGCCGACCACGCGTTTTCTGAGGGTATCTTCCAGATTCAGGAGCTTTTCCCGTTCGCCGGCCATCAGCCGGCTCAGGGGGATACCGGTCCAGTTGGAGATGACTTCGGCGATCTCGTCCTCGGTCACACTCTCACGGATCAGGGATTCGCCCTCGCCTCTGGCCTCGGCGGCTTCTTCCATTTCCTTCATCTTCTTCTGTAATTCCGGCAGCCTGCCGTAGGTCAGCTCTGCGGCCTTGTCATAGTCGGACTCGCGCTGGGCCAGCTCGATCTGGTGGTTAACCCGGTCGATTTCTTCCTTGATCTTCTGGACGGATTCCACCGCGTTCTTTTCGTTATCCCACTGGATCTTCATTTCATTGAAGCGGTCGCGGTATTCGGCCAGCTCCTTCTGAATCCGTTCCAGGCGCTCCTTGCTGAGCTTGTCCTCTTCTTTTTTGAGGGCGGTTTCCTCGATTTCCAGCTGGATCATCTTACGGTTGACCTCATCCATCTCTTCGGGCATGGAGTCAATTTCGGTACGGATCATGGCGCAGGCTTCATCCACCAGGTCGATGGCCTTATCCGGGAGGAAACGGTCGGTAATGTACCGGTTGGAAAGCACTGCCGCGGAGACCAGGGCGTTATCCTGGATCTTGACCCCGTGGAAGATTTCATAGCGTTCCTTTAAGCCTCTGAGGATGGTAATGGTGTCCTCAACCGTTGGTTCATCCACCAGTACCGACTGGAAACGCCGTTCCAGCGCTGGGTCCTTTTCGATATACTGGCGGTATTCATCCAGTGTGGTGGCGCCGATACAGTGGAGCTCGCCCCGGGCCAGCATTGGCTTGAGCATGTTGCCGGCATCCATGGAGCCCTCGGTTTTCCCGGCCCCCACAATGGTGTGGAGCTCATCGATAAACAGGATGACACGTCCGTCGCTGTCCTTGACTTCCTTTAAGACGGCTTTGAGCCGCTCTTCAAACTCGCCGCGGTATTTGGCGCCGGCGACCAGCGCGCCCATATCTAAGGAGATAATGCGCTTGTCCTTTAAGCCCTCGGGCACATCGCCCTGCACAATCCGGGCAGCCAGGCCTTCGACAATGGCGGTTTTACCAACGCCCGGTTCCCCGATAAGCACTGGGTTGTTCTTGGTTTTTCTGGACAAAATACGGATGGTGTGCCGGATTTCGGAGTCACGGCCGATCACCGGGTCCAGCTTATTATCAATACAGTCCTGCACCAGATCGTGCCCGTACTGGGTCAGGGCTTCATAGGTTCCTTCGGGGTTGTCGCTCGTGACCCGCTGGCCGCCGCGCACATCCCTTAATACTTTTAAAACCTCATCCTTTGTGACACCGTGACGATTCAGCAGCTCGAGGGCTGCGTTCTGCCTGCTCAGGCTGTAAAAGCCCAGCAGAAGATGCTCGACAGAGATGTACTGGTCTTCCATCTTCTTGGCTTCCTTATAAGCCTCGTTCATGATTTTGTCAGTGTCACGGCTGATATAAACCTTTCCGGGTTCGCGGCCCGGGCCGGTAACGCTGGGCATATTGTCAATATCGCCCTTTAATTCCTGGGTAATCGGATAGGTATTTTTACCCAGCCGTTCAAACAATCTTCCGACCACGCCGTTTTCCTGGGTCAGCAGCGCCAGGAGCAGATGCTCTGGCTGAATTTCCATGTGGTCATGGTCTATGGCAATCTGTTCGGCATTTTTGACCGCTTCGATTGATTTCTGTGTTAACATGTTCATGTCCATTAAATATCACCTACTTCTCTTAAATTTTGTATGTAAAGCCGCCATGCGGCCTGAATGAAGCGCACCCAAACCGCGCTCCGATATGTGATTCGATCCCTGCCTTTATTTCTTTGGCCTGGGATTTCCTAAAAACTGACCGTATAATTCCTCGAGCTCCTGATCCAGATTTTCATCCTCGTTGCTCTCAAAGTAGAGGTTCATGGCAGAGTCGATCATCCGCAGGTATTCGGTCAAAAAATTGGTAACAGTGCTGACACCGTTCTGTACCGCGCCGTTTTCCTTGAATTCACGGATGAATTTGTGGTTGGTCAGGTGTTCGCTGTCCTTGTCATCCACCTCATTGTTTTTGCGCTCGATGTTACAGATTTTCTGGAAAAACTGGTCAAAATGCTCGTTTAAATCCTCGGACTTGGTACGGGAGCTTACCTTAAGCACCGCGTATTTCTGCCCGTTGTCATTGACAAACTCATAGCTGTACCGCACCTTTGGGCGGTACTTGTATTTCAGGCTTTTGCCAAACTGGATGCTGGAGTTTTTGTTGATCTGGCTCACCGACAGGGTGTCGCTGAGGTTTTGGTCCAGCTGCTCCAGTATTTTCTGCACCTGCTGCTCAGGTGTCTCCAGACCGATCTTCTCAGCCAAGATATCATTGATGAGCTGAGAGCGGTTGGTATTATTTTCATATGCCAGTTGATCGATCTTTTCAACGATCTCATCAAAAAGCATCAGGCTATATACACTTTTTTTCATAGTTTCCACCTCGTCTATGCATTAATAATACACCCTAACCAATATTTTGTCAAATGATTTATGTAAAACATGCGACATTTTATTGTATTTCTTAATCCACTTTAAGAATTAAAAGGCTTCATTAATAGATATTACCCAAAAATTTAAAAAACGGACGAAAATTTATGGAATCACTTAAAAAGCTTAGGAAAATGGCTGATTGGGATTTTAAGGTTTATTAATTTGGGAAAACGTGATATGAGCTGATTATCGAATACAACAATAGCACAGCAACATAAAAAGATCGGCGCAAAATTGTGCCGATCTTTTTTTAGCTTCATCTTCATTTTTTATTTTTAAGCACCCTGCACAGTGTGGCGCGCAGGACTTTCATATCCACGGGCTTGGCGACATGGGCGTTCATGCCTGCGTCCAGGGCAGCCTGAATATCCTCTGCGAAGGCGTTGGCAGTCATGGCGACAATGGGGATGGTCCGGGCGTCGGGCCTTGGCAGGCTGCGGATGGCCCTGGTGGCCTCAAAGCCGTTCATCTCAGGCATCTGGATATCCATCAAAACAGCGTCATAGGTGTCTGGAGCGGCGCCGTCAAAGGCCGCCACTGCCTCGGCGCCATTGACCCTGACCCGGGAATCCGCGCCGAGCATTTTCAGCAGCTCGCTGAGGATTTCGGAGTTGATCAGATTATCCTCGGCGATGAGGAAGCAGCGCCCTGCGAGCAGGTTTTCATCGGTGAGTCCCGAGCACTCGTCCTCACGGCTCGCGTTACCCTCAGACGCGCTCTGGGCGGCTGCGAATTCCAGCTCTACCCGGAAGACGGTGCCTGCCCGCTCCTGGCTTTCGGCGGTGATCTCGCCCTCCATCAGGTCCACCAGCCCCTTGGTAATGCTGAGGCCAAGGCCGGTTCCCTCAACCCGCGTCACATTGCGGTCTCTGGTAAAGGGCTCAAACACATGGATGAGGAAGGCTTCGGACATGCCCACACCGGTGTCGCTGACGATGAACCGGTAGCGGACTGCATCGGGGGCCTTTACTGGTGCAATTTCTTCAACCCGCAGTTCTACCCTGCCGCCCTCGGGCGTAAACTTGATAGCGTTGCTCAGCAGGTTGATCAGGATCTGGTTGATGCGCAGCAGGTCGCCGTAAAAGTAAGGGTGCCGGATATTTTCCGTCCGGGCGCTGTAGCTGAGGCCATTGTCCGCGGCTTGGGGCGCAATCATGGCGTTAAGCTGGCTGAGCAGGTCGGAAACGGCAATGGCGGAATGGTTAAGGGTGATCTGGGACCGCTCGATCTTACTCATGTCCAGAATATCATTGATGAGGCTGAGCAGGTGTCTTGAGGCCACGACGATTTTATCCAGGCAGTCCCTGACCCGCGCGCTGTCATCCAGGTGAGCCGCAGCCAGGGTGGTCATGCCCATGACGGCGTTCATGGGGGTGCGGATGTCATGGCTCATGGATGAAAGAAAATCGCTTTTGGCCTGGTTGGCTTTTTCCGCCAGTGACAGGGCCTTTTCCAGCGCTGCCTTTGTCCGGCGCTCGGAGGCCAGCATGTCGGTGACGTCTGCCCGCACCAGGCATACGGTTTTCTGGTTCCGGTCGCCCCACAGCACGTTGATCTGCTTATACCGTGTCTGGTCTCCCAGACGGTAGGGCAGCACAAAATCATAGCCCTCGGGCTTTTTATTCAGGCGGTCACGCAGGGTGTCCAGGCAAAACTGCTTCTGGGCGTTGTCCTGTCCCCCGTCCGACTCGTAAAACTCTGCGAGCCGTCCGGCGGATTTTGTATAATCCTCTACCACATAGGGCGGAAGGTTCTCAAGGACGATCTGGCGTGTGTACATGGTGGTGCGGCCAGTGTCAATATCAATAAAGCCGATCATCTCAAAGGTATAAGCGATCACGTTCAGCAGTCCCTGCTGCTCTCTTATGGAATCGGTAATGTCGGTTCTCGCCAGACAGACGCGGCCCAGCCGCATGTCCAGGGTGGAGACGGTCATGTTCTTAAAAAGCAGCTCGCCCTTTTCGCCGATGACAGAATAGGAAAAGGAGTAGTCTCCCTTTGCCCTGAGCTGGCCGGGCAGGGTGCGGACGTCCAGCAGTCTCGCGACCTGGTCTTTATCCTTGGGCACGACCCGGGTGTCCAGCAGGTCGCCAATCCATTCTGAATAAATCCCCTCCTGCCCGGGCGTATCGCTGTAAGCATCGTCCTTTGAGATGATCCGGTAACGGTCCTGGAAAACATCCACCTCGGCCACCAGGTCGTAGCTGGCCACAGCCAGCTTGCCCATCATACGCTCAGAGATGGTCTGCCGGGTAATGTCTGTCACGGTGAGGATGCCGGTCACATCCCCGGTATCCGGTGTTTCCACCAGGTTTACCTTAAATTTGACATAACGCCCCTGGGCCTCTTTTGGCAGCTTGATATAGCTTTTCAGGACCACCTCGGTTTCATTCCGCTCGAAGGCAGCCAGCGAGGGCGCGTTGAGGTAGGTGTTTAAAAAGGTCTGCTGCTCATCCGGGTCCACCACGAGGCTGGAGATTCCGGTAAAAAAGGTTTCCCGGACGTTTCCAAAGGTCTTCAGGAGATCGGAGCCGGTGTGGTCCATGATTTCAATGATCTGGTTCTGGGTCACATTGCAGTGGCCGATGATGAGGGCGTCGGGGTCGGGCCTGCGGTAGTGCTGCAGGATGAGGTCATTATACTTTTTGCGCATATGCTCCTGCTCCTCGCGCTCCCTGGTAATATCATGATAGCCCGCGTAGATCCGCTTTTCACCGCCGCTGCCCTGGATAAGCGACAGGGTGTTTTTAACCCATAGGCTGCTGCCGTCGCCCTTTCTCAGGCGGTAGGCCATTTCACAGTAATTCTCATCGTTGCGGATATATTCGGCCATGCGCTCGTTGACCCTGGCGCGGTCTTCGGGGTGGACGCCGGCCATGGCGTCTTTCTCACAGATCCGCCAGACCTCGTCCAGGGGCATGCCGGACAGCTCGGCAAAGCCGTCGGAAATGTACTCGGGCATCATGCGGCCATCCTCCAGGCAGCGGATGACTGCCACACCGCCGGGCAGGTTCCTGACCACTGTCTGGAAGTATTCCTCTATCCTTTCCTTTTCCTTCTGCGCGCGGACCTCCTCGGTCACATCCTGCACATATTTAATGTAGGAAGGGATGCCGTTCCAGTCGGTTTCCTTAAAGCGGGTGCTGTAAAACCGCCCTGGCTCGCCCACATCCATGCTGTGGGTTTTTCCGTCGGGCGCGTGAGTCTTAAGGGTACAAAAGGCGCAGGGCGCGTCCCTGCCATACAGGGCCTTGTAGCATTTCTGGCCTGCGCAGCTCTGCTCCTCTCTGAAAAGGGCGCCGGACTCGTTCACATAGAGCAGGTCATAGTTTGCCTTGTCGATGACATAAACCCCGTCGGCAATCTCGTTGGCAATGCTCTGGAACAGGCGGGTCTCGTCCGATATGCCGGTAAACACCGCGTAAAACCCGGTGTCTTCGGACAAGGGCCCCATGCGCTGGCCGTTGAGGTGAATCCAGATCAGGCTGCCGTCCTTATGGCGCATGCGGTAGGAAACATCCAGGACGCCGCCGCTCTGGACCGCGGCGCGGGCAGCCGCGTGCACCCGCTCGCGGTCAGCCTCGTAGATAATATCAAAGACATCGTCCTGTACCATTTCCCGGTATTCCTCACGGGTATGGCCTGAAAGGGACATGATGCCGTCAGAATAAAAGGTCGGGATAAAGCGGCCGTCCTCCACCTTATAGCTGGCCACACCGCCGGGGATGGCGTTGACAATGTGTTCCAGCTTCTCGTTGGCAGCGGTCAGCTCCTTTTCCAGGCGCACCGACTCGCTGACATCGCTGTAAACCCCGTACAAAAGCTTTGTGCCATCCTCTTTTTCCTTGACAGAGCCGTCAAGGCGAATCCAGCAGTACTCGCCCTTGCGGTCATTAAAAACACGGTAGGTGTAGTGCATGGTTCCATTGCACAGAATGGCCTGCTGGATTTTTTGCCGCAGCATGCCCGCGTCCCCGGGGTGGACGCCCAGAAAATCAGTGGACTGCTCCACATCCCGTATATGCTCCTCGGAATAGCCCATGATCTCATAAAAGGCCGGATTGTGGAACACGGGTAAAATCTGGATGCCGTCAAACTGGTAAACACACAGGCCGCAGGGAATACTGGTAAAGGTTTCCTCCAGCTCAGCCCTCAGCGATCTGGAGCGCTCCTCCTCCCGCTCTCTGTCGGTAATGTCCACGATGTACTCGATCTGCGCCGGGCGGTCCGCCCAGTCAACAATTTTGCCGCTGAGCTCATAGACCCGGCCGCTCTGGGGATGCTTGAACTTTCTGACTAAAAGGGTTTCCCGGCTCATTTTCTCTGCGCTGCAGAAGGGACACGGGCGGTCCTGGCCCGCAGCCTGATAGCAGGTGAGCCCCGGCTTTAACAGCTGCTCTGAAAAATGCGCTTTTGCCCGTCGGTTCGCATAAAGCAGCTCCCAGTTGTCCAGCGCGCTGACATAAATCGCGACCGGCGCATTATCCAGCACGGACGCGGTCTGATCCGCCTCCAGCACGGACAAATATTCTTCCATTAACATAATTCCCTCCTGCCCGGGCTTTGACCAAGCGCCGGGTTCTGCTGTAATTGATTAATTCTACCACAGAAGGGGCTTAAACGCAATCCACCAGTCCGTAGAGCAGGAAGGCGTCCTTAAGGTGGCGGGGCGAGGTTTCATGGCTGCCCGGCGCCCCGGCCGTGACGGCGATGTACTCCCGTCCGTCCTTTTCGGCCAGGGTGGCCAGGCACAGTCCTGCCTCCTCGGTATACCCGGTTTTCCCGCCGAGGAGGGTTACCCCATTCGGATACGGCGTGCCCATGAGACTGCTCAGCGTGCTGCTGAGTCCCACGCCACCGGGGTGCCTGTTGGTAGGCTCTGTCTGGTAATCGAAGGTTGTGAGCAGCTCCCGGAAATCCGGGTTTTTAAGCCCCGCCCTCAACAGAACTGCCATGTCCATGACAGTGGTGTAATGGCCGGGGTCATGCAGTCCGGTGGCGTTTTTAAAATGGGTGTGGGCCATGCCCAGCTCCGCCGCTTTACCATTCATCAGCTCCGCGAAGTTTTCCTCGGAGCCTGCTGTGGCGCAGGCCAGGCCCATGGCCGCGTCGGCCCCCGAGGGCAGCACGCAGCCGTACAGCAGGTCCCGGAGGGTGAGCTGCTCACCGGGTAAAAATCCGGCCACAGAGGCCCCAGAGCCGCTCAGGCAGTCAAAAACCTCCCCGGGCAGGGTGACGGTGTGGTCCAGATCCTCAAACTGGTCCAGGATCACAAGGGCTGTCATGAGCTTGGTGAGTGAGGCGGGATAGATCTTTTCACCGCTGTTCTTCTGGAACAGCACCTCGCCGCCGTCCAGGCGCATGAGCACCGCGCTCTCGCTGTACAGGCCGGCGCTGCCCATGGCGTTCACGGGGTGGGCCGGCCCTCCTGGGCTTATGGCCTTAAAGGCAAAGACGACCATGTAAAGGCTGAGCCCCGCGATGATCAAAAACAGCGCAGGCCGCCCCCTGGCCTTTCTTTTTCTTCTCCGGCTGATGATATTTCTTCGGTTGTCATTCATAAAAAAACAGCTCCTTTCTGATGGTTCAATTAAACCACAGAAAGGCGCCGCGTTTTTTAACCTTTGTTTCTTTTTCCATTAAGATTTTCTTAACCCCGCAGGGGCAGCGTGACGGTAAAGGTGGTGAGGCCGGAAACGCTCTCGGCCTTTATGCCGCCGCCGTGGGCCAGGACGATCTCCCGGGCGATGGCAAGGCCAAGGCCCGCGCCGCCGGAGGTGGTGGATCTTGCTGTATCGAGCCGGTAGAACTTCTCAAAAATACTCTCGAGCTTGTGGGGCGGGATGGTTCTTCCCCTGTTTTTAAAGGTGACAACCGCTGTGTCCTGCGTCGTTCCCGCCTCAATTTCGATGACTGTTTCCGGGTCGCTGTAGGCCACGGCGTTTTTGAGGATGTTGTTGAACACCCGGGCCAGCTTGTCCGCGTCGCCTTCCAGGTCGATGCTGCCGTCTGTCTTAAACTCGGCCTGTTTGTTCTGGGCTGTAAAAATGGGGTAGAACTCATCCACCATCTGCATGAGCATATAGGAGAGGTGGACCTGCTCCTTTTCCAGCACCACGGTCTGCAGGTTAAAACGCGTGATGTCAAAGAACTCATTGATGAGCTGCTCCAGGCGGCAGGCCTTGTCCAGGGTGATCCTGGTGTACTTTGCCCGCTGCTCCAGGGGCATGTCCGGCGCCTCCTCCAGAATGTTCAGATAGCCGATGACAGAAGTCAGCGGGGTCTTGATGTCGTGAGCCAGGTACACCACCAGGTCATTTTTGCGCTGCTCAGCCTCCCGCGCGTCCCGGGCGCGCTTTTCCAGCGACTGGCGCACCTGGTTCATCTTCTTCTCCATAAAGTCCAGCTCTCCGGGCAGCTCAATATACTCAGACTTCTCGCCGGCCAGGGCGTCGATCCCCCGGCTGATTTCATTAAAATACCGGGTAAAGCGCGTCATCCCCCAGTAAAAAATGGCGCAGAGCAGCACCACGTAGCCCGCGGCCATCCACAGCCCCTTGTTGTTCTGGAAAATCCCCCGGTAGAGCATCTCGGCCCGCTCCCCGCTGGTGAAATGAGCGAAAATATAAACCATGTAGTCGGCAAAGCGGTCCTGGAAAACCCCATCCACAAACAGGACCATGAGCACCCAGCCCACCAGCAGGGCGGCGAGCGCAGTCAGCAGCACCTGGAGCAGGATCCGGCGTTTCAGCCTTTTAAAGGGATTATCCAATTTTATACCCCACGCCCCACACGGTCTTTATGTACCGCGGGTTTTCCGCCGAATCCTGCATTTTTTCCCGGAGGTGGCGGATGTGGACCATGACCGTGTTGTTGCCCGTAAAATATTTCTCACCCCAGACTTCTTTAAACAGCTCCTCGGAGCTGATGACCCGCCCCCTGTTTTTGCAGAGGGTCCACAGGATGGAAAACTCAATGGGCGTGAGCTCCACAGGCTTCTCGTCTAACGTACACACATGGGTCTCCCGGTTGAGCGTAAGGCCGCGGTAGGCGGCTATGGCCCCGGCCTCCTGCTGCCCGCCGTTGTAGCGCTGGGAACGCCGCAGCTGGGCCTTTACCCGGGCCACCAGTTCCAGGGGCCGGAAAGGCTTGGTCACATAATCGTCCGCGCCGATGGCAAGTCCGGTGATCTTGTCAATCTCCTCCTCCCTGGCGGTGAGCATGATAATGGGAAAGGTGTACTTTTCCCGGAGCCTGCGGCACAGGGTAAAGCCGTCCAGCTCTGGCATCATCACATCCAGCACGGCCAGCTCCGGCGGGTTTTCAAGGCCCGACGCCAGCGCTTCCTGTGCGCTGTAAAATTTGCGTACGGCGTAGCCCTCGTTGCCCAGATAAAGCTCCACCAGATCCGCGATTTCCTGTTCATCATCTACTACTAATATTTCCGTCTGCATTTTTCATTTCCTCTTTAAGTGTTATGGTTTCTCTTTTATTGTATCTGAACATTGCGTGAATGTCCTTGTCTTTTCCTTAGTGACCTCTTAAGATTTTCTTAAATTAAAAGCCGCCCTGCCCTCTGGCCTGTTTCGGGCCGGAGCAGGACGGGTGTTTTTAAAACAGGCGCCCTCTAAAAGCGAAAGCGCGTGTCCTCAAGGAATTTCCGCCTGCCGGGGTTGCCCTCGGCCCGGTAGATGGCTGGCGCGCCCAGATCGTAGACCACTGACCACACCGTGTCCTTTCCGGTTTTCCGGTCATACTGGCAGATGAACCCGTCGCGGCCGGACAGCAGCGCCATGGCCCCGGGCAGGCCCATGTCCCCTGCTTTTTTGTCCAAGGCGCGGGTGAGCGTCTGGTAGCGGGGCTCTGCCTCCCAGTCGTCCAGGGTTTGGTCGCAGTAGGCGGCCATGGGCGCAGAGTGAAAGCGGTTGGTCGCGCACACATAGGGCTTTTCCTCTGTGGGGCGGATCACCTCCACGCGGTCCCGGTTGGCCTCCAGCACGGCAATGCTGCCGCTCCTGTCCGCCACGGTAAAGGTCTGGGACGAGCTGATGGGCAGCTCCTGGATACGGCCGATGACCTCCTCGGTGCTGCGGCATTTTTCCAGAAAATACCGCAGCAGCATGCCCGCGTTCATCCCCGGCTTTATGGCGTGGGGATAGACTGCGGTAAGCCCGGCCGCCAGTCCGTGGGCGTTCACGCCGTCCTCCATCTCAATAAAGGCCGTAGAATTGCCGGTAAAGTCGATGGCTTCACCCAAAAAGCGGTAGATGGCATTGGTGTTGGTGTTTTCGAGAGATACCAGGAAATCACTGTTTCGGCCAAAGAGAACCTTGTCCCCGCCAGCCACGGCAAAGCAGGAGCAGTGACAGGCCGGAGGCATGGCGTACATGCTGAATAAAAAGGCGCGCAGCGGCTCCACGGCGCATTTCTGCCCGTCGGCCACGCCCTGTATTTCCGCCAGAATCTCGGGAAAATACTGCTGGTACACAGGCACGCAGTCGGCCGCAAAGCGCAGCCGTTCCTCTGTTATTGGAAAATCAATGCGCTCCAGAAGCCTGCTGGCATGTTCTCTGAGCAGGGTTCCCCAGCGGAACCCAATGTCATAATGGTTCCCTTTAAATCGGTTGTGATACATGTTTTTGCTCTCCTGTTCTTTTATCGTTTTAGAGAGCTACCGGTAACTCTGGTTTAATGGTAATTGAATAAAAATTTATTGTCAACAGGTTTATTAATAAAGGTTTTTATCATCCTCCACTTTGTTACTTTTTCTGATTATCGTCCATCATCTCACCAGAGCGATCCCTATTAAATCAATTGATTTTCGCGATTCGCTCTCTTTAAAACCCACGGAGCACCCCGGTGAACAGCCAGGCGGCCTGCCACACAACCACCGCCGCCACACATACAGCCACCAGAAGATAGAAAGCCCTCATGGCCTTGGATTCTGTACATCTGACTGAACAGGCCAGGAAAATCAGCCAGATACTATAGGATAAAATGGTCATTACACTGCCTCCCAAAAAACAGTGATAAAAACAGAGTATTCACGATTTTCATTCCGTTTTCCGAGAAAAGCTTTATTTTTAAAGACTTCAGCATGGGGCCGCTCCTTTCTGCAAAACACGGCTCACAGCGTATTCACCCTTTTATTTTATGGGCGGTGATGATCGTATAGCTGTGGGCATTGACGGTTATTTCACAGCCCTCTGTCTGGACATACCAGTTCTTGCCCCTTCTTTCCATCGCCGCGTCCTGGTTTAATATCCTCGCTCTGCACCACTGCACAGCGTCCACGTCCCCGATGGACAGGTTCTTCCTTATACGCACCGCGCCCATTTCGGTGGTGTGCAGCTTATCAATATTAGCCACTAAATCATTCATTGTCTGCCCAGCTCCTTTACCATGATGTACTCCTCGCTGTTTTCGTCTGCCACCTTAAAGCCAAGGCGGCGGTACAGCCTGACCGCGCCGTTAAGCTTCTGGACAGACAGGGAGACCTGTCCCCAGCCCTTTTTCGCGAGACTGGAAAGCATTGCCCGCATCAGCTCTGTGCCGATTCCAAGGCCCCTGTACGCTTTAAAAAGGGCGATGGCAAGGGATGGCGTTTGGGCGTCGACATGCCCATAGTCCTCCATGATCCGCGCCCAGACCGCTCCAATGACCTTTCCGTCCACCTCGGCCACCAGGGCATAATCCGCCTCCTGGCCACCGAAGCCACGCACATAGACCTGCAGCTCCGGGGCGTTTACAATGGCCTTTGGCGGGGCCTCAGCCCCCTCTGGTATAAAGATCGCCTCGTATAAAAAATCCTTTAGCAGCGGGTATTCCTGTTTCCGGATCTCCCGGATGGTTTTGTTCATTGTCTGGCTTCTCCTTATCTCCCGAACTTTCATGATATGGGGTATTTTAACATAATCCGCAAACCCCGTCTATTTTCCTGGGCGGATTCTGGATTTTTAAAGGGGCCTGTCGCACTGAAAAAGTGGCAAAATGACGCCCGTCGATATTAAAGGTACGGCGGCGTTTTTAAGTCTATGGATTGTACAAAAAAGCTGTCCACGGATTAAAAGAGCACCCGGTTCGAGATTAAAATGCACACCGCAGGTGTCGCATTTTACCGAGAGAGGGTGTTTTTAATCCACGGACAGCTCCAAGGCTATCAAGCTTCCGTAATCCTTTGACGGTATTTTCTGCTTAACGATGCACGATAATCCCATCGTTAAAGTTACGGATTGATTCCCAGAGCCCTTCTCATTTCATAGAAGCAATCGTTGTATATTTTCCTGTACTCCTCCAAATACCCGTAATCTAACGGGACGCAGACAATCCCTGCCGCCCCGGCAGTCTCGTCAGGATAACACATCTCATAAACAATCATTGATTTCACACGTCTTTTCCAAAATAACACGCGAGCGCCCGCCCCACAAACGCCGACGCCCCAGGGCCCTTTTGCCCGTCGATGGTTTTGATCAGCGCGTCGTTGTGGAGGTACCAGTCGATCATCATATCCCAGTAGTGCTCGCCCTTGTCAATGTTCAGCTCCGCGGTCTCCCCCAGGGCGATGAGTTCGCCTACAATGGCCTGTACCTCCGGCGACGCGGGGTCCTTTTCCCTGCTGCTGTACAGCTTTTCCATGAGGGCCGCGTTTTTCTGGACCGTGCCGTCGCTTTTCATGGCCTCCATTTTTTCCATGTTCTCAGAAAAATGGCTGATGCTGTCCCTCATGGCCGCGGTATATTTCTCAACGCTGCCATACTGCCTTATTGCGAGTCCCGCGATATGCGCTTCATCTGCTTTTACCTTTTTTATAAACTGCTCAAAGGCCTCCACGCTGCCCCAGTGGCGGGCGACGGTCCCGGCGTTTTCGGTTTTAAATTCCTCCAGTATCTGCAGATATCCGCTCAGGTCAAAAGCGTCAAAACTCACGCAGGCTTCCCCCTTTTCCAGCTTATCCAGAAGGGCGAGAAGCTTATCCAGCCGGTCGCGCCTTGCCTTAAGCAGCTCCCGCTGCTTTTTAAAGGCCCTTGCCCTGTCAAAGCCCGGATCTGCCATGATTTCCCGGATGTCCTTTAACGGAAAATCCAGCTCCTTAAAAAACAAAACCTGCTGCAGGGCTTTCAGGGCCTCATCATCGTAGAGCCGGTACCCTGCCTCTGTAACCTCGGTGGGCTTAAACACGCCGATTTCATCATAATACTGCAGGGTCCGGACACTCACGCCGGTCAGCGCCGCCACTTGTTTTACGGTTCTCATTAAAATCAACTCCTGTCTCATTGATGGTCAAGAGAGCGCCGCAGACGAACCGGCCGTTATTCTCTCCGCTTTGCCTCTTTAACCCGATTGTACACTATCACGCAGCGTGAGGGTCAATGGGTTTTGGAAAGAAATCCGGTCCGATTAAGCCAGGCTTCAAAAACCCGCAGCTGCTCGGGCGTATGGAAGTAATGCTCGCCGTCCGGCACGATCTCGAGGCCGCAGGAAAACCGGCTGGCAAAGGCTTCGACGGTGTCGCGCCCGCAGGTGTCGTCCCTGCCGCCGTACAGGATCTCAGTCGGCGCCGTCCATTTGCTGACAGGGTGCTCAATCACATAGGTATAGTAGTCCCAGTACAAGGTCTGGCCGATGGGGGTGGCGATGACCTGCTCGCGTCTCAGCTGCTCCTCGGTAATCCCAAATCCGACCATCATGTTCTCGATCATGCGCCGCATATCCACCAGCGGCGACAAAAACCATGCCTTTTCCAGGGGCTCGCCGGAATAGGCCATGAGGCTGAAATACGCGCCGATGCTGTTTGCGAACAGGCTGACAGACTGCCACCGGGCCCTGGCCCAGCGCATGACCGCGGCCAGCTCCGCCACGCACGTCTGCACCTTGCAGAGGGCCGCCTCACCCCTGCGGTCTCCGTGCTCTGGGAGGTCAAAGCTCAGAACCTGACAGCCGCCGGCCATTTTATTGGCGTTTTCGGCCAGTATGCGGATGGGCTCATCGGCCTTGTGGGACTGGCTGCCGTGAACGGCGATGATGACCCTGTCCGCTGGACAGCCCCAAAGCAGGGCGGGGATGTTCTCAATTTTCAGGGGTTTTACAGTCATGGCTTGCGCTCCTCTCTGTTTTCGGCTTTCTCCCCGCCGGACAGGGCCTCAAGGTCTGCCCGCTCATAGCGGTTGTGGCCGGGAAGGCCTTTCTTATACTTCCAGCAGACAATGGCCTCCTCCAGGGATTTGCCCGCGTTATCCGCGAAAAAATCCCGGATATAGGTATTGTACTCAAACTGCCGGCCGATGGCCGTCTTTCCCTTTTTCTTCTCTTTTAAAATCTGATCATAGGCGGCGACGGCGTCCCGGTAGGTTTTTCCGGTATTGGCCTTCAGCCACTTCTGGAAAGCCACGTTAAAGGAAAAGCCGCGGCCGATCTTCTCCTTGAAAAAGGCCCGGTGCCTTTCGGAGCAGACAAAATCCGGCTCGATGGCCATCTCCTCTGTAATGGCGCCCTCCCGCGTTTTTCCCGGCCGGCTTCTGGCCGCCGGGGCCGTCACCCTGCCTGTGTCCAGAAAACAGGCGATGCGCTCGGTCAGCTCAAGCTTTCCGCCGGAAACCGGCAGGCCGTTCTGCCTGCAAAAGGCTGTCAGCTCTTCCTTCAGGTAGTAATAGCTTCGGAATGTTTTACTGTCCAGGCTTTTATCCAAATCGGGGCGCTCACTCATACCGCTCCCCCTTCCGCCCAGGCCTGGCCGCACAGGCCCTGGGCAAAGGCCCGGGCACGCTCTGCCTTTTCCGCATCCATAAAAACAGTCCCATAACCCATGTGCCTTTCGGCCAGCATACCCGCGTAGCGCAGCTGGGAGTGCCGGCAATACCGCGTCACCCCGGCCTCCCAGAGGTCGGCACCGGCTTCGGGCCTGTAGCCGCAGGTGGTGATGAGGGCCAGGTGTTTTCCGGCCCACAGAGAGGGTCCCTTCTCCTCGCCGTAGTATTTGTTCATGCCGTAAACCAGCCGGTCCAGCACTGCCTTCATGGGCGGGGTGCAGTACCATGAATAGATGGGCGTGGCCAGCACCAGCAGGTCGCACCCGAGCACCGCGTCAAAGATTTCCTGCATGTTGTCCTCCAGCGGGCAGCCGAAAATGCGCCAGTCCTTCTGGCAGCGCCGGCAGGCCACGCAGGGCTTTAAATCCCGGTCATACAGCCTTATGGACCCGCAGTCCCAGCCATTTTTTTCCATTTCCTCCGTAAAGGGCGCCAGCAGCTGCGCTGTGTTGCCATGCTTCCGGGGGCTTCCCTGTAATATACACGTTTTCATAATTTCCTCCTATCTCCCATTCTAACACACCCCGGCACTGCCGTCCATCGGCCAAATAAAAAAGGCCGGCGCGAAGCCGGTCTTTTCTGCCTTAAAAATTAAACACGCTTTCCCAGTCAAACCCGCCGGATTCCTCCAGGCTTTTGGGCCAGTGACTGCACCAGTCCGGCACCGCGGGATTTTCGACCCGGTCCAGGCTTGGGGTGTAGGGCTTGATGTCCAGTACTGGGGTCTGGTCGTCGGCGTCGGTGTAGGCGATCTGGATCACGCCTGACGCGTGGTCGATACGGATAACCTGGGCAGTGCCCAGGGCGATGGGGTTGGGCCGCGCGGGTGACCGGGTGGCGAAAATCCCCATGACTTCGGGCGATCCCTTATAGGGGCTGGGGGCTTCGAGAACACTGCGGGCTCCGGTGGTGTCGCAGCCGTCAAACCAAAAGAGCAGGCTAATATGGCTGAAGCCCTCCAGACCCTGCAGGGCCGGAATGTAGGCTGGCTCAAGCCGGATAAACATCCCCTCTTCGTTAATATTGACGGTTCCGATGGGCTTTACTGTAAACTGGTTCACTGTGTGACCTCCTTTATTTGTTGTGCCTCCAGTTTAAACCATGACATCATGTCAAGGTCAAGGCCCGGACGGATTTTATTTTTTGTCCCTCAGATTTCCACATGGAGATAGCCGCTCCCGTAATAGGGCAGCACATTCATGCCCAGCGCCTGAGCCATCTGGGCCAGGTCACCCACCGGCACGCCCGGGCAGTACAGGTCCGCCGCGTCGCCCCGTTTGTGGAAGGACCAGGGCACCCCGCCCACCTCGTCGTTACGCGCCTCGCACCGCACGCCGGAGGTGATGATAACCGGCGACCCGCAGGCGCAGCGCAGGGCTTCGATCTTATCGAGG
>OIET01000557.1_pt1 | contig 30949 bp, 27 predicted proteins | sample 1581871 | NCBI WGS metagenome assembly OIET01 (sample SAMN03279760, study PRJEB24777) | human gut metagenome | isolation source: fecal sample PR121 from 1 month old male Malay infant, vaginally delivered... | place: Singapore | collected 2005-09-16
AGACCTCCCAAAATCCCGAAAACTGTTTTCAAACAGCGTTTTCGGGATTTCGGGAGGCCTTTTTACAGAATAAATTTAAAATTTTAGTTGCGGACACTGCGTTGAAAAACAGATAAAATGGCCGACGTCAAAAAAATAAAAAGCAACGGGCTCCGATACCCATTGCCTTTTATATAAATTAGGAATGAAAAGAAAAAGGGGAGATGTTTATCTCTCAAGTACTATTCTAATCGTTCAACCTTTAGAATATCTTTAATTCTCTATAGCTTAATAAAAAATTTACATACCGAATACAATTTGTTCGAGCGTCTTTCTGATAATATCCTGACTGTTAATGCCGTTTTCTTTTACCATCTCCTTAGCCAGAGGCACATCGTCAGTGATGATATTATCCACATTGAGGTCAATCATATCATCGATGAGCTCCTCATTGTCCACTGTCCAGACGAAAATATCCTTGTTTTGCCGGTGAACAGCATCGACAAGTCTTTTGTTGACAAAGGTGGCTTCAATGCTGAAAGCATCTACCGGAAGGGTATCAATGTCACCGTAGGCAATGGCGCTGATGTAGGCCGTGCGGACGCTGGGGTCAATTTGCTTCACCCGCTCAATAGTGGGGTAATCCAGTGAAGCGAGAATACACTCATCTTTAAAATTTTGTTTTTGGATCACATCGACAGCCTTTTCCACAAATTCGTGATCGTGGGAGGTGGGCTTAAGCTCAATGTTCATCTTTACTTTGCCCCGGCAGGTCTCAATGGCTTCGTCTAAGGTCATGAGGCGCTCGCCGCTGAACTCGGGGGAGAACCAGCTTCCGATGTCAATGTTTTTAAGATCATCGTAATTGCTGTTCCAGATGTCAAGATTTTGTCCGGAAATCCGCTTGATGTTATTGTCGTGGGAAACCACCAGAACGCCGTCTTTGGTTTCCGCAATGTCAATCTCCACATAGTCGGCGTTGTTGGCAATGGCGGCTTCCAGCGCCGCCCGGGTATTTTCCGGAGCCTCGGTGGAATTGCCGCGGTGCCCGGTGACCTGGGGACCGCTCAGCAGGATATTGGCAGTGTCAACATCAAAGGCCAGTATGATCTGTACGCTTTTAACACCGATGGAAATGACCAGCAGAATACAGGCAGCAATGACTAGATGCTTTTTCTTAGGCGCGAGGGACATGTTGTTGTTGACCAGCGGTATATCCTCCTGCACGGCGCTGTCGGCCCGGGAATAAGCGTCATAAAGCTTTGAGATAAAAGCAAAATTTAAGGGGGGCACAACTGCGTCCAGAATGCTTGAGCCCAAAAGAAAAATGATGGAAACCACACTGATCAAAAGCGTAAGCCAGAAAGAAGGATCGTCCATGCCCTGGATATGCTCAATGATCAGAGAGGCGGGGATAACGCAGACCACTAAAAATACCAGTGCTGCAATCAGGCTGATGGACAAAAGAAACAGATTCCAGAGCAAGAACCGCCACAGGGTGTGGAAAAAACGTCCTTTAATCCGTTTTGCGCTTTGACGCCGGGTGTCTTTAAAGGAGGAGTCCTTTAGAACAAATATGTTGAAAACAAAGAGCCATCGGATGACCAGGATGGCCAGAGAGACAACCAGGGCCAGAAAAATAACCGATAAAAGGGCAGAGTCTGCGATATAGTCCGAGATGAATCCTGGAATGGTGAGTTCTCCAATAAAATTGGAGGTGACCATTATATTCATAAACGGGATAATGAGGATCAGAAAAAGAATCATCAGGAAATTTTTAGGTTTAAAAATCGCCAGAGCCCGTTTAAAGCCGCTCCGCATTAAAGGGATGATCTGAACCTTCCGTCCGGCAAGGCTTTCGTGAAAGCAGACAGCCAGTGTTGTAAACTCGATGAGGGTATAAAAGGCCAGAATGAGCAGCAGCACAAAGCCCACAATCCAAAGCAGGGGATGTCTGAGCAGCTCACTGATATTGGAGCCTGTAATATAGAAAAGTCCTGCGGCCGAGAGTGAATGCTTTAGAATAAACCCAGTCGCAGGAAAGATAATCGTGCTTCCGCAGAAAGAATATAAGATTTCGAAAATGACCAGGGGCCAGAAATTAAAGCGAAATAGTCCAAAGGTCTCTCTTGAGAAGCGTTTATATTGAGTTTTTTGTTTTTTCATAAAACCGCTCCCATCAATCGAAGGAAGCAACTGCTTCAAGGCCAGCATCTTCACCCGCCAGGTACATCATACCCCAGCCGATGGGCTTGTCCTTTTCGTCCAGCAGCTTTTCCTCAACAACCAGCAGGGGCATCCCCACAGGGATCTCAAGATTTCTGGCGGTTTCATCCTCTGCGATGGCGGCCCGGATTTTAAGCTTCTTGGTCATGGCAAAAATCGAGTTTTTCTTTGCTACCATTTCCGGGAAGGTCGCGTAGCGGATTTCCTTTTCGACGATTGGAATCCCACGGTAGTATGGAATGTATTTAATGTCGTAGGCCGTTGGAAAGCCGTCCTTTAAAAAGATGCGTTTTACCACAATGACATGCTTGGTCTCAGGAATTTCCAGATTAAAGCCGACCTCGTAGCTGGGCTTGACAACGTTCACCTCAATGAGGCGGACTTCATCGCCACGCTCATTGCCTGGCGCCATCTCGTTGTAGTGGAGGATATACTGGTCCAGATCCGGTTCGCAGACATAATTGCCCTTGCCGGGAATCGAATAGATGTAACCCTCATTGACGAGTACGGCCAGACCCTTGCGTACTGTCATCCGGCTGACGTTAAATTCCTCGCAGAGAAGGTTCTCTGACTGGATGGCGTCCCCGGGCTCAAGCTCCTGGCTGGTTATTTTATTTTTTATCGCTTCGACAATTTTAATATATTCAGGTGCACCCATGACTTACTTTTTCTCCTGTATCCATTGTTTGCATATTTCCACCGCTTTGGTTACGTCTTTTGTGCCATAATCTGCGCCTACACTGAGATGCGTTACGCCGTCATCCACACATGCGCCGCCGATCATCACACGTATCTGATCCCTCATGCCGAGATCATCAAGTCCGTCGGTGATTTTTTTCATTTCGATGGTTGTTTCCTGCTGCATTCCGCTGAGGCCGATAATATCAGGCTTGTGCTCCTGTACCTTTTCCAGAATAGTGGAGGAGGGAACATCAATGCCGATGTCGATGACTTCAAAGCCTGCTGTGGTTGCAAAGGAGGCAAAAATATTTTTGCCGATGTCGTGGCAGTCTCCATAAACAGAGGCGACGACAATTTTGCCCGTTCTGGGCACTGCCGGCATGGCGTACAGTGCTTTCAGCTCATCGAGATCCATGACCTCCTGAAAGATAATGCCGGCAAAAATAAGGTCTGCAATGAAATAGTCACATTTCTCATAGTGGTCGCCGACCCGTTCCATGCCGATGCGCAGCCAGTCCAAAATCTGAAGCGGGGTAAAACCCTTGCGTACAGCGATTTTTACCAGCTCCAGTGTCCGCTGCTCATACAACCCTTCTACTGATCTTACAATACTCTCTTTCATGATTCTTTACCTAACTTGTGTTCACACAAAGAATTATTCAAAAATTATACCATAAAAAGATTGTTTGTGAAAAAATTATCTTAATAAACTTAAAAAAATTCAAACAATCTGAAATCGTTTTGTCTTTATTATACCATACTTATACTAACCTGTATATACAAATCTAGACATAAGACAAAAAAAGACATCAAAAAAGACACCATTATTGGTGTCTTTTTATATTTGATCTTACTTTACGGATTTGTCTCAGCCAACCCATGCCTGGCAGATCTTAACGCCTTCAGCTGCATTTGTTGTGAAGTCGTCAGCGCCAACATATTCGCAGGCTTCTTTAGTAACAGGGTTACCACCGATGATTAATTTAGAGTCAACGCCAGCTGCTTTCAGAGCGTCTGAAGTTTCTTTCATAGAATCGATCGCCAGGGTTAAAACGCCGCTGATACCGATGATGTCTGGTTTGATTTCTTTAGCTTTTTCAACGAATGTGTCGATCGCTACGTCAATACCTAAGTCAGTAACCTGGAAGCCAGCTGCTTCAGCCATGCTTCTGAAGATGTTTTTACCGATGTCATGTAAATCGCCATGAGCGGTACCAATTAAGATAGTGCCAGCAACTGCTGTGTCGCCGCTGCCTAATACTGGTTTTAATACGTTGATTGCTTCGGTTAATAATTCGCCTGCGAAAATTAAGTCCCCAACAAAATATTCGCCTTCTTCGAATAAATCACCAACAACAGCCATACCAGCCTGACAAGCTGCAACTGCTTCTTCAGCTTCTGCTTCGGTAGGATTTGTAGCTACGAAATCATTTAAGATTTCCATTACATCGTCTTCTTCTAAGTCTCCAACTGCCTGTGTTAAATTTTTCCAATCTGCCATTTTAAAATACCATCCCTTCATTTTTTGAATAAATAATTTTTCAGTAAGCACATGTGTGTACATGTGTTGTTTGTGATTATATAATACTCTCTTTTGAATCCGTTGTCAAGAAAACGCTTTCGATTTTTTGCTCAAAAATGGCAAAAAACAAAAATTTATCTGTTTCGAAGTATGTGCAGGAGGAATTACACTAATTTACATGAAAAAAAAGCGGTTTCCTTAAGAAAATACCTCCCGAAATCCCGAAAACACCTTTAAAAAAATCAGGCAAAAGGGTTTTTGGGATTTCGGGAGGTGCATGGGTGGGAAAAAGATGTTTAGCGGGGCCGCCGCGGAATTTTTAAGGATTGCCGCAATCAGGGCACTCTTACCTCACAGCTTAGGTGGCTCTGCACAAAATGTACCAATTTGTTTCTTAATGAGACCACATGCGCCATTCGGTAAAGTACCCTGCTCGCGGCATGGGGCGGAAAAAATTCCCCGGCTCCTCATAGAATTGAGAATTTGAGGAATCGTGCGTTTGCGTTTATTATGAATGTATCTTAGAAAGGCGCTGTACCACAGGCGTGTCAGTTTTCTGAGGAGTCAATGGATTTTTCGACCGAACGCGCCGCAGAGCGCAGTGCTTTATCGAGCTGCGCCTATGGTCTCATGACCATGCAGCCTAGAAGAATTTTTCGCAGAGCCATCGAAGCTGCGAGATAAGAGCACTGCGATTTGCGGCATACCAAAGAAAAATCCATTGACGGCCTTTAGCTGAAAATCTCCTGTCGGTCTTAAGCTGCAAGCCCCATCTACTGTATATGGTTCCGGAGGATGCCAATCTTTTCAATTTCGGCTTCGACAACGTCGCCGTGTTTTAAGAAGGCGGGCGGATCCTGGGCAAGACCGACGCCGGCAGGGGTTCCGGTGAGGATGATGTCGCCGGGGTAGAGGGTAACGCCCTGGGACAGGTCGTTTATGATGGTAGGGATGTCAAAGATCATGTGGCCGGTGGTGGATTCCTGGCGGGTCTCACCGTTGACACGGCAGCGGATACCGAGATTCAGGGGAAGGGGCAGGGCGCTTTTGTGGACAATGGCTGGCCCAAGGGGGCAGAAGGTGTCCAGGGATTTGCCCTTATACCACTGAGAATGCTTTTTCTGGAGGTCTCTGGCGGTGATGTCATTGGCGACCGTATAGCCAAAAATATAGTCTTCAGCGTCTGGTTTGGCGATATCTGAGCCTTCCTTACCAATGATGACGGCCAGCTCGGCTTCGTAGTCGATCTGTTTGGTAGCATTGGCATGGGACAGGATCACCGAATCGGGGCCGGTAACCGATGAGGAAAGCTTTGAGAAGTAAATGGGGCTTTCCGGAGCCGCGCCGAGGCCGGGAATATTTTTAATCTCCTGGACATGCTCGGTGTAGTTTTTGCCAAGGCAGAAAATATTGCGCTCAGGCTTGGGAATGGGGGCCAGCAGCTTGACAGAGTTCAGGTTAATGCCCATATTGGGATTATCGGCCATGGCTTTTTCGATCAAAGCGATCAGAGCGTCATCGGCCAGGCGGATAAAGTCCGTCATCTGTTCAGGCAGTTTGATGCCAAGCACCTTGCCGATGGTAGTAACGGGCACTACGCGTTTGAAATCCGCGGTGAGAATCCCCGCTTCGCTGAAAGAAGCGTATTGATAGGTGACAAAATACATTTGAATTACCTCCGTTCATTTCATTTGCTTAATCTTACCATAATTTCTTAGTAAAGGCCAATATTTTGAACCTTTAAGATATTGACATTTTTGAGGTTATACTTTATCATTAATTTAATTAAACTCTTAACAAAAGGGCAGAGGAAACCCCTGTTAAAGATGACCACGACCTTAGAGTATTATAGTGCATAAATATTGCGTGAAACGCCCTTTTAACAGTTTGAAAAGGTGTTTTTTTTTGCAAAAATGCACGTCGTGGACGAATTTTAAGCCAAGGAGGCAAGAGATGCTAAAAGGAAGACATTTAATAGAACCCGGTGACTTTACCATAGAAGAATTAGAATCCATTTTTGGGCTGGCTGATAATATTATTGCAAATCAGGATGATTATATTGACGTTTGCAAGGGAAAATTATTAGCCAGCCTTTTTTACGAACCATCCACCCGTACACGGTTCAGCTTTGAGTCGGCCATGCTGCGCTTAGGCGGCAAGGTCATTGGATTTGACAACCCTGCCAACTCGTCAGTATCCAAGGGCGAAAGCATTGCCGATACCATCCGTACAGTCGGCTGCTACGCCGATATCGCGGTGATCCGCCACCCGAGAGAAGGGACCGCCAAGCTGGTATCCAAGGCCGCCTGCGATATGCCCATCATCAACGCCGGTGACGGCGGCCACGAGCACCCCACTCAGACCCTGACAGACCTGCTGACCATCCGCCATGAACGCGGCAGCTGCGACGGCCATGTGGTGGGCCTCTGCGGGGACCTGCTTTTTGGACGGACCATCCACTCACTGGTCAAAACCCTGAACCGCTACAAGGGCAATAAGTTTGTGTTCATCTCGCCAAAGGAACTGAAAATGCCGGAATTTTTCCTGAGCATGCTGGAACCCGGCTCCTACATTGAAACAGACAGCCTGGACGACGTCATCGGCGATCTGGATATTCTGTATATGTCCCGCGTGCAGCGCGAGCGCTTTGTCAGCGAGGAAGAATACCTGCGCTTGAAGGACTACTACATTTTAGATAAAAAGAAAATGAAAAAAGCCAAGGAAGACATGATCGTCATGCACCCGCTGCCGCGTGTCAATGAGATTGCCGTGGAAGTGGACGATGATCCGAGAGCGGTTTATTTCAAACAGGCAAAATATGGCATGTATGTGCGCATGGCCCTGATTTCAAAATTACTGGGGGTAGACATCAATGATTAATGTATCAAAACTGAAAAAAGGAATTATTATTGACCATATCGAATCCGGCCACGGCTTTGAAATTTACAAGGAGCTGCACCTCAACGAAATCGACGATGTTGTCGTGCTGATGAAAAATGTCCCCAGCAAAAAAATGGGGCAGAAAGACCTGATTAAAATCGAAACCGACCTGGAGCTCGATATGAACGTTCTGGGGCTTATCGATCCCAATGTCACCATTAATTTTGTAAACAACGGCGAGCTTGTGAGCAAGGTGCAGTTGACCCTGCCAACCCGGGTAACCGGCATCATGAAATGCAAAAACCCGCGTTGCATCAGCCAGTACGAAGACGTGGGCGATATTGACTTTTACCTGGTAGACGCAGAAAAGAAATTATACCGCTGCGAATACTGCGACTCTTATACGACGTTTATTGAGAAGTGAAGCTGAGTCCAAATTCTGAAAGAATTTGGCAGGACGCAGTTCTATGAGCCGTCAGGCGAATGCGTCCGGTAACGAAGCAAACGCAAATGATGAGGAAATCATCCTGAAAGGATAAAAAGATTTCCGAAGAATTTGTGATCCTTAAATAAAGGGGAAGGAACGACCATGAAAACTTTAATCACAAATGTTGAAATCATCGACGCCACTGGCCGAAGGCCGGGGAAGGTGCTGATCGATGATGATGGTAAGATCAAAAAGGTTTATAAGGAAAAGGGACAGGTGAAGGCAGCGCACGACCGGGAAATCGACGGCCAGGGCAAGGTGCTGATGCCGGGTTTTATCGACATGCACTGTCATCTGCGCGATCCCGGGCTCACCTATAAGGAAGACATGGAAACAGGCATGAAGGCAGCTCTGAAAGGCGGCTTCACCACGCTGGTAGCCATGGCCAACACCAAGCCGGTCATGGACAACGCAGAAGCCCTGAAAGCCAATATGGACAAAGCAGACGCCCTGGGTCTCTGCGACCTGGTACAGGTCTGTGCACTGACAAAGGATTTCAGCGACGCTGACCTGGTGGATTTTGAGAGCACCCGGGAATACACCAATGTCTACTCCAACGATGGACACAATGTGGACAATGAAGAGACCATGAAAAAGGGGCTGGCGGCTTCCACCGAGTACAATTTTATTCTGGCCACCCACTGTGAGCCGGAAACCGAGACTGTGGAGCGGGACATCGCCCTTCTGCGTGAAACGCCAGGTCACCTGCACGTGTGCCATATCAGCAAAAAAGATACCCTGGAAGCCATCAAGGCCGCCAAAGCAGAGGGTCTGGACATTACCTGTGAGGTCACCCCGCACCATCTGTACGCCTCTGCCATGGAGTATAAGGTACACCCGCCGTTCAGAAGCTACCCGGACCGCCGGGCGCTCATCGAAGGCGCCCGGGACGGCAGCATTGACATCTGCGGCACCGACCACGCCCCACACAGCGACGAGGACAAGCTGAAAGGCGCGCCGGGGATTAATAATTTTGAGACCGCCTTTGCCATGTACTACACTGTTTTTGAGGGAGCGGGTATTTCTGTGGAACGCCTGAGTCAGATGCTGAGCGAGGCGCCGGCTGAGCGCATGGGGATAAAGGCCGGCCTGGTCAAGGAACGCTACGCCGGAGACCTGGTTTTAGTGGATCTGGACGCTGAGGAACGGGTAGACCCCAGGACCTTTATCTCAAAAAGCCACAACACCCCCTTTGGCAGGGAACTGCTCAAGGGCAAGGTGCTCATGACATTTAAAGGAGGAGAGATCGCATATGATAATGGATCGCTTGTATAACGAAGCATTAAAAAGCCCCGTCTGTGTGGGCCTGGATACAAAAATTGACTTTCTGCCCCAGTACCTGAAGGATAAGGACTGGTCAGCCGGTGAAAAAATAACAGCGTTTAACAAAAAGATTGTAGACGCCACCGCCGATATTGCGGCCTGTTACAAAATGCAGATCGCCTGCTATGAAGCCCTGGGCCTGGACGGTATGAAGGCTTACTCAGAAACCGTCAGATATGTACGGAAAAGCGGTAAAATTGCCATCGGAGACGCGAAAAGAGGCGACATTACCTCCACAGCTGCCCAGTATGCCAAAGGCCATTTTGAGGGCGATTTCGAGGTGGATATCCTGACCGTCAACGCCTACATGGGCGAGGACGCCGTATCACCTTACTTCCCTTACATCGAAAACAATGAAAAGGGCCTTTTTGTCCTGCTTCACACCTCCAACCCATCATCGCGGGATTTTCAGGAGCTGAAGCTGGAAAAAGACGGCCAAAAGCTGTACGAGGCAGTCGGGGACAAGATCACCGAGTGGGGAAAACCTTATATCGGGGAGAGCGGCTACTCTGCCGTGGGCGCTGTGGTCGGACTGACCTTCCCAGAAGAATTTGAAGCGCTGCAGGACCAGTGTCCCTCCACCTTTTTCCTGGTGCCGGGCTACGGCGCACAGGGCGGTACCGGCAAGGATATTGCCAACATCTTCAAAAAGTCCCGCTGCGCGGTCATCAATTCCTCCAGAGGGCTGATCACCGCCCATCAGAAGGCAGAGACCCCCTGTGAGACCGAGGGCTTTGAAGCCCTGATCCGTGAAAAAACACTGGCCATGAAGGAGGACATTTTAAAGTGGCTTTAATTTTAGATAACCAGTTTGTGGCCGAGGGCATTTACAAAATGGACGTGGCCTACGACGGTGAAGTGGGCGTCGGCCAGTTTTTCATGCTGAGAGCCTGGGATAAGGACCCGCTGCTGTCACGGCCCATCTCCGTCCATAATTACGAAAACGGTGTGCTCACCTTCCTGTATCAGATTGTAGGCAAGGGCACCCAGCTTTTGTCAAAACTGGAAAAGGACGACACTGTGGAATTACAGGGCCCGTACGGCAAGGGCTTCCCGGATGTGGACGCCGACCTGGTGGTGGTGGGCGGCGGCATTGGTGTCGCGCCCCTGTACTATGTGTGCCGCGACTTCAAGAAAAAACACCCGGACCGCAGCCTGCGTGTTTACCTGGGCTACCGCGACACTGCCTACTGTGTGGAGGAATTTGACGCAGTGGCCGATGAAGTGGTCGTGGATATCGGCGGCATCATCACCCACCGGGTAGAAGCCCGTTCTGGCGAGGTATTCTTTACCTGCGGCCCGGAAATCATGATGAAGAGCCTGTGTGACATTGTCCCGGCCGAAAACCCGGTTTACGTGTCGCTGGAGGCGCATATGGCCTGCGGCATCGGCGCCTGTCTGGGCTGCACCTGCAAGACCAGTGAAGGCAATAAGAAGGTCTGTAAGGACGGGCCAGTGTTTACCAGAGAGGTGGCAGCCCTATGAGTAAAGCGTTAGAAACAAAATTTAACGATATTGTCTTTAAAAACCCGGTTCTCACCGCGTCTGGCACCTTTGGCTTCGGCCGGGAGTTTGAGGAATACTATGATCTGGCAGAGCTGGGCGGCCTGTGCACTAAGGGCCTGACGCTCGAACCGCGTCCGGGAAATACCGGAATGCGCCTGTGGGAGACCCCGGCGGGCATGATCAACAGCATTGGCCTTGAAAACCCCGGCGTGGACGCTTTTATCGAAAATGAGTGGCCCCACCTCAAGGGGATCGACACCGTCACCGTGGTCAACGTGGGCGGAAAGGATGAAGCCTCCTACCTGGAAGCCATAGAGCGCATCAACGCCATCAACGCCCAGCTGGTTGAGCTGAACATTTCCTGTCCCAATGTCAAGGCAGGCGGTATGGCCTACGGCATCAAGGCAGAAATGGCGGCGGATATCACCCGCAAGGTGGTGGCTGTTTCCAAAGCGCCCGTCATGGTCAAGCTGTCCCCGAATGTGGAAAACATCGCGGAGATCGCCCTGGCCTGTGAGGAATCCGGCGCCTGCGGTATCTCGCTCATCAACACCATTCAGGCCATGGCCGTTGATTACAAGAAGAAGAAGATCGTGTTTGACAACACCTACGCCGGGCTGTCCGGCCCGGCGGTCAAGCCCATCGCACTGCGCATGACCCATCAGGTCAGCAAGGCAGTGGACGTGCCGGTCATGGCCATGGGCGGCATCAGCACCTGGGAAGACGCCCTTGAGTTTATCATGGTTGGCGCGGCCTGTGTGCAGGTCGGAACCATGAACTTCATTGACCCCAAGGCGCCGGTTAAGATCATCGAGGGCTTAGAAGCCTACTGCCAGGCCGAGGGTCTGGTAAACATTGATGAGGTGCGCGGTATTTTATTGTAAATTAAAACTGAAAACACCTCCCAAATATCCCGAAAACCCAGATCGAATGGGTTTTCAGGATTTCGGGAGGTGTTTTTTCAGATCAGAACACAAAAGCCGCGCTCAGGGGAGTGAGCGCGGCTTTGTGATTACGGGGGAGTAATAAAATGAATATCGGAATGATCCGATAAGGGGTAATCTATGATTTATTCAATCGCAATGTATTTTTTCTGTTCTACTTGCTTGGTTTCGTTTTTCGGGAATTCCAGATGGAGAATACCATCCTTATAGCCGGCTTTGATGTCTTCTTCTTTTACGTTGTCGCCAACGTAGAAGCTTCTTGAGCACTGGCCAGTGTAGCGTTCCTGATGGACCAGGTTGCCTTTTTCATCCTTTTCTTCCTTCGACTCATCTCTGGAAGCGGTAATGGTCAGGTAGCCATTTTCAAGGTCCGCTTTGATATTTTCCTTGCCAAAGCCCGGCAGGTCCATATCCAGAATGTACTTGCCATCCTTTTCCTGAATATCTGTTTTCATGAGAGCAGGTGACTCTGCTTTTTTGAAAAACGGGTCATTAAACATATCATCAAACAAATTAAAACCGAAACGATCTCTAGGCATCAACAACATAAGGCATTCCTCCTTTGCGTTTTAGTTTTCATGATTTATGAAGTGATAAACCTTTATAACCATTGAGTTCGGTTCCTTTTTCAAGGGACTTCGCTTAACTTTGTTTACGAGTATATTATAGGTCGGATTGTTAGCACTGTCAAGCGGTGAGTGCTAAAATTTTAGGAAGATTTAAGCTTACAGGCCTCCCGAAATACCAGAAATGACGGCGTAAAATTGGTTTGACAGAAAACCCTTCACAAAAAAATTGTATATTTGGTTGTATCAGTATATAATAAGGAGTAATACTAAAGTGAGAACAAAGAAGTCAGGGAGGGAAAAGTGAAAAAGCACACGATACAAATATGGAGTATGGGCCTGGCACTGTGTCTTGTTTTCTGCCTGACAACCTCTCGGGTACAGGCAGAAGAAAAGAAGATCATCCGGGTTGCATTTCCCGAACAGACTGGGTTTTCATCCACCGACTCTGCGGGAAACCATTCAGGCTATACTTACGAGTTTTTAGAAGAAATTGCAAAATATACAGGCTGGGAGTATGAGTTCATCACCGGAGACAGCAGCGATGAGAGCCTGTTAAAAATGATGGAGGACCTGAAAAACGGCCGGATTGACATTATGGGCGGTATGGTGTACACACCGCAGCTGGCCGAGGATTATGATTTTCCAGAGTATAATTGCGGCTACAGCTACTCCACCTTATCGGTGTTAAAAGACAATGAGGATGTCAACGCGACCAACTATTCGACCTTTAACAACATGAAAGTAGGGGCACGCAAAACCGCGACCCGAAGAATACAGGCCCTGAATGAATTTTGCCGCGCCAATGGGATTACCCTGAGTATCGTTGAGTACGACAGCGATGAGGCCATGCAGGCAGCTTTGAAGTCCGGCGGGGTGGACGCCCTGCTGGGGCCGGACGTCGCCATGGGCGACGATGAGCGCATTGTCGCGCGGTTTGACGGGCGGCCTTATTATTTCGCGGTCACTAAGGGCAATACTGAGGTGGTCAGCGGCATCAATACAGCCACAGCAGCCATCAATGAGCAAAACCCCAACTACGCCACCGAACTGTACATGAAATATTTTAACAAAAATAACCAGCAGGTTACCCTGGAGAGCTTTATCAAAGCCAACCCCACCGAGAGCATTGTGGCGGCCCTGGACATCGGGCTTGTGCTGGCCGCGGTGGTCGGTATGACCATGTATATCCGTATGCAGCGCAACCAGCAGATGCTCTTAAACTATGAGCGCTACCGTATTCTGTCAGAGATGTCCAAGGAATTTATTTTTGAGTATGACTACCGTGAGGACAGCATAGTGGTATCCGAGCAGTTTGCCCATACCTTTGGCGGTAAATCACAGGTTGACCACTTTTTTTCCACAATCCTGAGCAAAAGGCTGGATATTGATGAGAGCGCCCGTTGTTTTGCGGGTCTGATAAAACGCCGTCCGCCGGAGGAGGCGCGCTATGAGGTGGAATACAAAACCACAGTGCCTTCCGGGAATGAGGAGTGGGTGCGCGCTACCAGCATGATCATTTTTGATAAGCATAACCAGCCCATGCGGGCCATTGGCAAAATCATCAATATCAACGCTGAGCAATGCGAAAAAGAAGCATTGATCAACCAGGCGCACCGGGACGCTCTCACCGGGCTGTATAACCGCACGACCTTTGAGGAGCTGGTGAACACTTATCTGCAGGAGCGTGGGGATGAGGAAGGCGCCATGATGGTTGTGGATCTGGACCACTTTAAAACTGTCAACGATACCCTGGGCCACCAGGGCGGCGATGAGGTGCTGGAGGATCTCGCCCGGGAAATGACCGCCTGCTTTGGCGAAGAGGCTGTTTTAGGCCGTTTGGGCGGCGATGAGTTTCTGGTCTTTGTGAAAGATGTCAAAGCCTGTAGAGACAAGCCTGTTCAGGCAGCCAGAGCCCTCTGCCGGGCCATGAACCGCTGCTATGAAAGAAACAGCGGCCAAATCGAGGTCTCTGTCAGTGTCGGGCTTGCCTATTCCTTCAGGAACAGTGCCTTTGAGATGCTTTACAGCATGGCCGATGAGGCGCTCTACTATATGAAGGATCACGGAAAAAACAATGTTAAGGTTTATGACGCGTCCATAGGGGATGCTTTGGGTAATAATGATAACAATACACGAAAAGGAGCGTTTTGAAATGTCCAAAAAAATTATTGCGCTGATCAGCGACGACTTTGAAGATCTGGAATTATGGTATCCGGTACACCGCCTCCGCGAGGAAGAAGGCGTGACCGTCGATGTGGTGGGTGAGGAAAAGGGTAAGACCTATATTGGAAAATACGGTGTGCCCTGCGTGTCGGATTACCGGTTTGACGAAATCAATCCTGACGAATACGACGGGATTCTGGTACCTGGCGGCTGGGCGCCAGACAAGCTGCGCCGCTTCCCAGCCGTTCTGGACATGGTGCGGGCAATGGATAAGGCCGGCAAGCCCATCGGGGAAATCTGCCATGCGGGCTGGGTGCTTATCTCCGCCGGTATCCTGAAGGGGAAAAATGTCACCAGCACTCCCGGCATCCGGGACGATATGGAAAACGCAGGCGCTGTCTGGCATGACACCCCGTCCATTGTCGACGGCCATATTATTTCGGCCAGGCGTCCGCCGGATCTTCCGCAGTACATGAAGGATTACATCAAGGTTTTGATGAAGTAGAAAAGCAGGTCCCGAAATCCCGAAAATCTAAAAACGGTTTTCAGGATTTCGGGATTTTTTTACTATCATTCACAATTGTGGTATAATATAGCAATTATAAAGCGTTAAGGAGTAGAAGCATGAAGAACATCCGTATAGGGGATATACTGGTCGGCGACGGCTATATTACAGAGGGACAGCTTCAGGAAGCCCTGGCCTATCAGAAGGTGGATAAGAGCAAGCGCCTGGGCGCGATCCTGGTCGATTACGGCTACGTGACAGAGAGCCAGCTGCTGGGTGCACTGGCAAAACGTCTGGACCTTCAGGTCATCAATCTGAGCCAGATTGAGGTGGATTTGGAGGCAGCCGCCAAAATACCCAAAAATATTGCACAGAAGTACACCCTTATCCCAATAGGGTTTTCAAGCGGCCATTTGCTGGTTGCCACCAATGACCCACTGGATTTTTACGCCATCGAGGATCTGCGTCTCATCACCAATATGCCCATTGATATTGTCCTGGCCGAAAAGGATGCCATTCTCAAGGGCATTGACAGCAGCTATTCGGAAATCGAGGCCCGCCAGGCAGCCACCAGTGCCAACGAGATGGCCGACGATATGGAAACTGTCTCCATCGTAGAGGACCTGGACGCCGCCGGGGATGACGCGCCAGTGGTCAACCTCATCAATACCATGCTCATAAAGGGCTATAATACCGGCGCCAGTGATATCCATATCGAGCCCTTTGAGGATAAAACCAATGTGCGTCTGCGTATCGACGGCCTCATCGTTGATTATCTGACACTGGCCAGCGCCCTGCACCAGTCCGTCATCGCCCGTATCAAGATCCTGTCCAACCTGGATATCGCCGAGCGGCGCCTGCCCCAGGATGGGCACTTCCGGGCCCGGATCAAGGGCATCGAGATGAATATCCGTACCTCGGTCATCCCGACGGTCTACGGCGAAAAAGCCGTTCTGCGTTTTCTGAACCAGAACACCAAGCTCGACCATTCCGGCACCTTTGGCATGAACGATGACAATTACGCACGCATGCGCCAGATTCTGCAGAGCCCCCACGGCATCATCTATATCACCGGACCCACCGGGAGCGGTAAAACCACCACCCTGTACATGGTTCTGGAAATGCTCTCGAGCAAAAACGTCAATATCTGTACCATCGAGGACCCCGTAGAACGGAACCTGGACAGCATCAACCAGACACAGGTGAACAACGTGGCCGGCCTCACCTTTGAAAGCGGCCTGCGCTCCCTTTTAAGGCAGGACCCGGACATCATCATGGTCGGTGAAACCCGAGACTCGGAAACCGCCAACATCGCTGTGCGTGCCGCCATCACCGGGCACCAGGTGCTCTCCACCCTGCATACCAACGACGCCGTGTCTACCATTGTGCGTCTGGTGGATATGGGGGTCGAACCCTATATGGTCGCTAACTCCCTGACCGGGGTGGTGGCCCAGCGCCTTGTCAAGAAAATCTGCCCGGACTGCAAGGAGGCCTACAGCCCCAGTGAGGCCGAGCGGGAGCTTTTGGGAAGGGATGTCCCTGTACTGTACCGCGGACGGGGCTGCCACCAGTGCAACCATACGGGCTATAAAGGCCGTATCGCTGTCCATGAAATTTTAGCCATCGACAAAACCATTCGCAACATGATTTCCAGCCAGTCCCCCATCGAGGAGGTCTATGAGTACGTGACGGCAGGCCACAAAACCACCAGTCTCCGCCAAAGTCTGGCCGAGCTGGTAGAACAGGGTGTGACAAGCATGGAAGAGCTGCTGAAGGTTACGTATTACGTGGAATAAATGGAAAATGTAAAATTGAAAATGGAAAATTATAGGACAAAATGCCTTTGGCATTTTGAATGGACTGCGGCTTACGCCGCATAAGGTATCATAAAAATGGAAAATTTAATTGTTGATAAAAGTTTTAAATTTGCGGTGAAAATTATCCGGTGTTATCAATATTTATGTGCAGAGAAAAAGGAATACGTGCTTTCTAAACAGCTTCTGCGAAGCGGGACGAGTATTGGCGCAAACATACGGGAAGCGCAGCAGGCGCAAAGCAAAAAAGACTTTCTCTCAAAAATGAGCATTGCCCTGAAGGAGACATCGGAGACAAAATATTGGATAGAACTGTTAACAGCAACGGATTATCTGAAACGCGAAAAAGTCAAGGCGTTGTATCAGAGTGCGACAGAGATAGAGAAGCTGTTGACGCAGATTGTAAAAACTTCTAAAACCGATCATTTAATAAGTACGGAATAAATTTGGATTTTTGAACCATACCGGAGCGCTGAAAATCGAAACTGCGGAGTAGTTTCAACCATCATTTTCCATTCTCCATTTTCAATTTTCCATTATTTAAACATCAAACATACAATTCTAATAAAACGTGAGGTAAAACAAATGCCAACCATCTTAGACCTAATCGACTACGGCCGCCAGACTGGCTGTTCGGATATTCATTTGACGGCAGATCTGCCGCCGGTATTCAGGAGCAACGGGGTGCTTGTCAAAGGCCCCTTTGAAATGAGCAAAAGGGAAATCGGAGAGATGATCATCGGGATGCTCAGTGAGATGAACCGTGAGAAAATCAAGCGGGGAGAGGACGCGGATTTTACTTTTGTCACGCCAGAGGGGCTCAGACAGAGGGTTAACGTGTACCGCCAGCAGAATGAGCTCTGCGCTGCCGTTCGCCTGCTCAACGACACCATTCCTACCTTTGAGGAGCTGGGCCTGCCGCCCATTATCCGCAAGCTGGCCGCTGAGCCGAGAGGGCTGATCCTGATCACCGGGCCGACCGGGAGTGGGAAATCCACCACACTGGCAGCTATGATCGACTACATCAACGTCAATTTTGCCAAGCATATCATCACCATTGAGGACCCGGTGGAATACCGCCATTACCATAAACTGAGCATGATCCACCAGCGTGAGGTGGGAGTGGATGTATCCTCCTTTGCCGACGCGCTGCGCTCATCCCTGCGTGAGGACCCCGACGTTATTCTGGTAGGGGAAATGCGTGACTACGAAACCATCTCGGCCGCTGTAACCGCCGCTGAAACCGGGCATCTCGTGCTGTCTACTCTGCACACCATCGGTGCTGCCAACACAGTAGACCGTATTATCGACGTGTTCCCGCCCCACAGCCAGCAGCAGATACGGACACAGCTCGCCAGCACCCTGAAGGGTGTTGTGACACAGCAGCTTGTGCCTCTGGCCTCCGGCGAAGGCCGGATGGCCGCCCTTGAGGTGATGACAGGCACCGACGCAGTGCTCAACCTTATCCGTGAAAACAAAACCCATCAGCTTTCCTCTGCCATGCAGACCGGCAGCCGGGACGGCATGAACACCCTGAACAGCCACCTGGCCAAGCTGGTGAAGGAAGGAAAGATCGGCTTTGATACCGGCCTCCAGTGGTCGTCAGACAAAAACGAGTTTAACCAATACTTTTAAGTAAGGGAGAAAATCGCCATGAGCAATGAACAGCTCTCCGTTTTGGAAAAGAAAATAGAACGCTATGGGACAATCCTGGAAACCACCGGAGACATTATATTTGACTACCATATCGACGAGGACCGGATGCTGTTCGACGAAGCCAGGCTGGAGAAGGGCCGGTATGTGCACTACACGCTGGCGGTGGACCGCTACACCGAGGCCCTGCACCTGGGCAATCTGGTGCATCCCGATGATATCGAGGAAACCATCCGCCTGATCAACGGGCTGACAGTCCAGGCCAGCGTTATCCGTGTGACCCGCCCCGATGAAACGGACGGACGTTACCACTGGACACTCGTCAGGGCCGCCACCGTGCAAAACAGTGAGGGCAGAGTGACAGAGACCGTGGGCATCATGCGGGATATTGACGACCAGAAGCGCAGAGAGGACCGCCTGGTTGAGGAATCCCGGTGTGACCAGCTCACAGGGCTTTACGATCAAAAGTGGACCCGCATAAAAATCGGCGAGGCCCTGGAAGCAAACAATGAGATGGATAAAGGTATCCTGATGCTGATAGACATTGACGGCTTTCGAGCCGTTAATGAGAATCTGGGCCATATTTTTGGTGACGCCGTCCTGGTGGAAACCGCCGAAAAGCTGACAGCCCACGCAGCTCCCGGCGATGTCATCGGCCGCATCGGGGGCGATGAGTTTCTGGTTTACAGCCCAGGCGTGGCAGAAAACCAGATTGCCGGGCGGGTAGCCCGTATCCGCCGCATTTTTGACCATACCTTTGAGGGGAAAAGCCAGGCCTACCGCATTTCATGCAGCCTGGGCGTTGCGGCCTGCCATAAGGACGGCACCACCTTCGAGACGCTGTTCCACTGCGCCGACCAGGCCCTGAGCATGGCGAAAATGGAGGGGAGAGACCGCTGGTGCCGTTATGATGAAAAGATGAGCGGTATGTCTTACCTGAACGGCCATGCCACTAATATTGATACCGCAGTTTTTCAGAAAAGCGGGATCTCTGCAGAAAACCGGGTACTCATCAACATTTTCGAAATCCTGGCCGATTCTAAGGATTTTACCTCCTCCATGCTTCTGATTCTGGGTATGATCGGCCGTTTTATCGGCGTGGAGCGGGTCTGTATTTTTGAGCAGGAGCAGGAAGGAAGGGAACTGGTCAACCAGTACAGCTGGTATTCCGGCACTGCTGTCCGCCCCAAAACCGAACGGGTTGGGGAAGAAGCGCATGCGTATTACAAAACCTTTTTTGATGAAAACGGCCTGTATGCCCTGGGGAGTGTGGACAACTTTCCGGCCCGGGAGCGCGCGTTTTTCAGAGAAAGAGGAATCTGCTCCGGACTTTATAAAACACTGGTGGAAAACGGCCGGTTTTTAGGGTGCATCGGGCTCTCCGGCAGTCGGAACAACCGTGTCTGGAGTGAGAGCGAAAAGGAATTTGTGAGCCTGGTGGCTAAGATCATCAGCGTAAACCTGTATAAAGCAAAGCTCCAGACCGAAAACGCCTACGAGAGCCAGGTGGCCCGCGCCATCGTGGATTCCCAGAGTATCAAAAGCCATGTGATCGATCCCAAAACCCATGAGCTGCTGTTTGTCAGCGCGTCTCTGAAGGCTGAGCGGCCAAATGCCCGGGTGGGCAGCCTGTGCTACGAGACCGTCATGGGCCTGGACGCGCCCTGTCCCTTCTGCCGTCTGGATGAAATATCCCAGGAAACACCAGATTTTAACTGGCAGCGCTACATCAGCGGCTGGAACCGCTGGTTTAATTTCCAGTGCCACAGCCTGCAGTGGCGGGGTGCCAGAGAAGCTGTGCTTGTCGCCATGGACGACATCTCCAATTTTGTGGACAACATCCTGTATGTGGATAAGCTCACTGGCATTTCCACTTTCAGCCGTTTTGAGCTGGATACCACCGAAATCTTTGACCATGAAACCGGCAAGGAATACGCCATGGTCACCTTTGACATCGACGAGTTCCGGTATATTAATGAGTTTCACGGCTTCAGCATGGGCAATCAGCTTCTGCGCTATATCTCCGGCGGCCTGGTGGGCGCCATGAGCGGCGCGGAGGTCTGCGCCCGGGTGACCGGCGACGTGTTTGTGGCCTTGGTGGAATGGACCAGTGAGGAAGCCCTGGTCATGAGAATTATGCAGATGGTCGACGGAATCAACAAACGGCTGGACTATGTGATACCAGGCATCCGCCTCAATTTTCAGATTGGTGTGTACCACGCCAGGGAAGGCGAGCGGGATATTGGAAAAATGATGGACAACGCCGACATTGCAAGAAAATCCATCAAGGGCAGCCGCAAGACCGGCATTGCCTTTTACGATAAATCCATGGGAGAAAAGATCCTGAAAACCCGCCAGATTGAGGCGCGGATGGAAAGGGCTTTGAGAGATAAGGAGTTTCTTGTCTATCTGCAGCCCAAAATTGATCTGGAAAGCGGCAGAGTGGTGGGCGCTGAAGCTCTGGCCCGCTGGGTGGATGACCGGGGTAATATTGTGCTGCCCGGGGAGTTTATCCCCATTTTCGAGAGCAACGGCTTTATTGTCGAGCTGGACTTTTACGTGTACGAGGAAGTCTTTAAAGCCCACTATTACCGCAAAACCAGAGGCTTGAAATGCGTCCCCATCTCCATGAATATGTCCAGAATTCATCTGAAATCCGGCAACTACATCGAGCGCTTCCGGGCGCTGGCAGACAAATACCAGATCGACCCTGGCCTCATCGAGGTGGAGGTGACTGAGACCATCTTCATCGAAAACAGCGGCTATGTCAAACGGCTGGTCAGCGCGCTGAGAAGTGACGGCTTTAAGGTCTCCATCGACGATTTTGGCTCAGGCTATTCCTCATTAAATCTGCTGTCCGAAATCGACGTGGATGTGCTCAAGCTTGACCGCTCCCTCTGCCGGGAGGAAAACCTCTCACCCAAGGAACGGGTCATTCTCAAGAATATTGCCGCTATGGCCAAGGAGCTCGACCTCCAGGTGCTGGCTGAGGGCATCGAGACCACCGGCCAGGCCGAATTCCTGAAAAGTATCCAGTGCGACAGCGCCCAGGGCTTTTTGTTTGCGAAGCCCATGCCCATGGACGAGTTTTTTAAGAAGCTGGATGGGGAATGGTAGAAAATGCAGGTGTGTTAAAGGGATGAGGCCATTTAAAAAACATAAATATTGAGGAAAATAATGCGAAAACTTGAACTTAAAACCGCTGTCTCCGCAGTGCTGGCCATTGTTGCCGGGGCGGTGCCGCTGATTGTAGTGCCGCCCTTTGGGGATACCCTGTATATGCCCAAGCTGATGACCATCGAGGTGCTGGTGTTTGGGCTGCTGCTCTTGTATGTGCGGCCCATTACCGAGTATTTTACCGGGAAGCCGAAAATCCCTCTGCCCGTGAAGCTGGTGCTTTTGTACCTTTTGTGCGTTACCATCACCCTGCCCTTTTCGACAGATGTGATGCTGTCGCTCAAGGGGCGGTCCTTTCGCCTGGAGAGCTACTCCGCTATTTTGTTTTATGGCGTTTTAATGATGCTGGGCGCTTTTTTCTATACCTTTAAGCCCTGGCATGTACGCCTTTACGCGGTGGGGGTATCCTGCGTGGCGGTTTACGGCATCTTCCAGAAATTTGGTCTGGACTTTCAGCCACAGGACCCTCTGATGTACGGCGGGCCAGGCGCTTCCTACGCCACCATCGGCAACCCCAATTTCCTGGGTTCCTTTCTGACACTGGCGCTGCCCATACTCATCTATGCTTTTATCAGAGGCCCAAAGGCTTACCTGTTGCCCTGCGGGCTGGTGTATTTCTGCCTGTTGTGCACCAACACCAGGGGAGCGTGGATCGGCAGTCTGCTGGGCTTTGTGCTGCTGGGGGTGTTTTTGCTGGGCGAGCGGGAAAACCGGCGCCGTTTCGCGGTGGTGAGCGGTGTGTTTGCGCTTCTTACCCTTGTTTTTCTGTTGGTGAACAGCGTCTTTGGCGCGCGCCTTCTCAGCGTCTTTGCCGATCTGTCTAAAATGCTCAGGGGCGATGACTGGGAAAAGGGCGGTTCTTACCGGCTTTTTATCTGGTCAAAAACCCTGGAGCTCATCCGCATGCGCCCGCTGACCGGTTTTGGCATCGAGACCCTGGGCCAGGTCATGGGCCAGTATTTTGAAAAGGATATTATCAGGGTGACCGGCCGCCACCTGGTCATCGACCGGGCACACAACGAGTACCTGCACATCGCGGTGAGCAGCGGTATCCCCACAGCCCTCAGCTATCTGGCGTTTGAGGAAACGACGCTTTACCATGGTCTTAAAAACTGGCGCCGCTCGCCCATGCTTGTGCCGCTTGTCTGCAGCATCGCTGCCTACATGGCCGCCGCCTGCTTTAATATTTCCGTGGTAACTGTGGCTCCGGTTTTTTGGATATTCTGCGGAATTGCGGTGCGTTTGAGTGGTGAAATTCAATCGAATTTGAATATGATTTAAGGAAACAAAAATTGAAAAAATTTGAAAAAAATTTAGTATTTTACCCAAATAGTACTGTTTTTACCATTTGTTTAATGCTGGTGGTAAATGAAACAGCATTTATAATAACTTATCGCTATAAGAGAAGCGTAAAAAGCAGATTTACATATTTTTAAAAGTGTGTCAACGTGTATGAATAGTGATTGACAGGAAACTTTCGGAATATTTAAAAGTAACTGGTTTTTATAGTTCTTGACAAATGTCCGAATCAGTTGTAGAATAGAATTGTTCAAAAGGCAAAGCGGTGCGAAAGCCCGTGGCGCAAAACTACAGGGTCTACGTCGGAAGCTCCAGGCCGATATGACAGCCAGATGCCACAACCGGTAGATGGCCGAAAACCCCTGTATGGTTTCCGGCTATTTTTATTTTTTGAGTAGCCTTTAACAAAAAGGACTGCTGGAGCAGGCAATTACTCTGTTTATAATCGTCATGGCGCGGACGGTTAAAATAAAGGTTTATATTTAAAGGTAAACAAGAGAACATAAAAGGAGAGATGTAAATGATTCAGATGATTAATAAGCTGAAGAAAAACCAGAAAGGGTTTACTTTGGTAGAATTGATTGTAGTATTGGTTATTTTGGCGATTTTAGCAGCGTTCACGATTCCTGCGATGTTGGGGTTTATTAACGATGCGCGAGCAAAAGCTTTTGTTTCGCAAACAAGGGAAGTTTATATGGCATATCAGGCAGCTATTTCTGATGTTACTAGCGGTGCAGGTTATGATGCAGGTACATTCACAGCTAGCAGTGGTGCTGCCACTCCTGACCCAGCTGAAACTTCTGACACTAATAAAGCAAACGTGGCATGGAAAATACAGCAAAGTGCTATGAATAAACTTGTTGGGGACGTTGTAACGGATAATGGATTGAGAACAAAAGGAGATATAGAATATAAAGTTACTGTTGCGGGCAAACAAATTACAGAAGTTAAATTCTTTTCTGGTGATTACACTATTACATTAGTTCCAGATGGGGTAACGGGTAGTGGAGTTACAACAGAAAAGGGTAAGCATTTATAAAAAAACCTCATCTCATATAGATAAAAATATTTGGTAAAATGTAGAGGCCGACCCTGCAGCGCCGCAGTCGGCCTTTTCTCCCATTTTTCAGGCGCTTTTTTTATTGCCGGAAAGAAAAAAACATAGTTGACAGTTAATAGTGGATAGTTTATCAGGTTGAAGGTGGAAAGTTGAAAGTGGATGGTGATAAATACGTATTTGTCGGCACGTCTTTTTTCAAGTTTTTATCATTCTTATAGGCTGTCATAAAAGTGTTTTAAATGCTTTTCTGCCCTAAAAACAGGATTGTATTGCTTTTTCAGCAGAGAAGCCGTTGTGTTTTCAGGATTTCGGTAGGAGTTTTTCAATGGAAAATGAAGAATTGAGAATGGTAAATGGCAGAGCAAGATTCCGGTTTTTGAACAGGGGAGCAGGAAAATGAAATTTCTAAAACGAAGATTAAAAAACAGCCTTCAGTCCCGTTCGGGATTCACCTTGGTCGAATTGATCGTGGTTTTGGTCATTCTGGCTATTCTCGCAGCTTTTACCATCCCTGCCATGCTCGGGTTTGTGGAGGACGCGAAAGGAAAAGCGGCGATTGCTGAAGCTAGGGAGGTTTATGTAGCAGCACAGAGCATTGCAACAGAATCATATTCGGATTCGAGTAGTTTAGAAGAGCGTTTATTCCAGAAGTTACCAGAACTTTTGGGAAGTGACTTGAATATTTCTAAAAATGATGCAGAAATGGGAGCGATTGTTCTCGAAAGAGGGAAGGCACCAGTTTTAAAAACAAAAAATAATCGAATAGGAATAGAACTAGGTAATGAAGGAACTTCTGATGCAAATAGAATTGTTAGTATACAATATTTAGATAAAGATGGTAACTATATAGTTACTATCAAACCTAATGAGTCTGCCAGAGTAGAGAAGTTTAATGAATACAGTTAAATTTAAAAGGTTAAAAAATAGTATCTCCGGCTTCACCATGATGGAACTCATCACTGTCATTGTCGTCATTGCCCTGTTGGCTGTGATCATCATTCCAGGGTACCTCCATTTCATCGGCGACGCCAAAAAAGACGCGGTGGTGGCTGAGGCAAGAACCATCTACCTGGCGGCTCAGATACGGGCGACGGAGTTTAAATCTACCGAGACAGCAGAAAACCCTTACCGCATTCCGGACGCCAATGACCTGCGGGATCTGGTGGGGCCGGATAACGTCTATGAGGGGGTTACAAAGCTGACCATTGTGGACGATAACCGTGACGGCACCATTGATAAAATTGAGATGATTAAAAATAACATCAATGTTATAATTGAACCAGGAAAAAATGTGATTGTCGATGGAAAGGTGAGAACTGTTTATTCCAGGGATGATCAAAAGTAAAATGTATGAATTCACACATAAATCCTGGAGGTTTCGCTTTGTATGATTCTTTATCTTTGATATATTTTGTGCTGTATGCCTTTGTCTTTATTTTTGGCTGTATGATTGGCAGTTTTTTAAATGTGGTGGTCTACCGGGTGCCCATTGGCATTTCAGTCGCCAAGGGCCGGTCTTTTTGTCCGAACTGCGGCAAGCCCATCGCATTTTATGATAATATTCCGCTGCTCAGCTATCTGTGGCTGCGGGGAAAATGCCGGAAATGCGGGGCGAAGATCGCGCCGCGGTATTTCTTTACCGAGCTGTGCGGCGGGCTGCTGGCCCTGCTCATGGCCGGGCATTATGATTTTGGCCTTCAGGCGGTGGTGGGGTTTGCGGTAGCGGCCATTTTACTGGCAGTTACCCTCATAGATTTTGACACCATGACCATCCCCAATGGCCTGGTGATCGCTTTGATAATCCCTGTGGCGGCCAGCTACTTTGTGTTTCTGGAACCTAGTCTTATTTCCCGGGTAATCGGTGTGTTTGTCATATCGGTGCCCATGCTGGTCTTATCACTGGTCATTCCCGGCGGCTTTGGCGGCGGAGATGTCAAGCTCATGGCAGTCGCTGGATTTCTCCTCGGCTGGCCCTGCACCCTGCTGGCGACCTTTATCGGCCTGGTGCTGGGCGGTATTGTAGGTGTCATCAAGCTTATCCGCAAGAGCGGGGAAAAGCACATGGCCTTTGGCCCATACCTCTCGGTGGGGATTTTGGTATCCATGCTGTGGGGAATGCAGATCATCTTTTGGTATTTGAATTTTTTTGGACTTTAACAAGTGGAAAGTTGAAAGTGGAAGACCCATCAATGGAGAATGTAGAATTGAGAATGGAGAATTATAGGAGCGAATTGACAAAGCCGATTCGATTAGGATGGCCTTCGGCCATAACAGGTAAGTCCTGTGAATAGTGAGAATCCGGTTGTAAAAAAAAGTTTTCAGTTTGCTGTTCGTATCATACGCTGTTATCAGCATTTGTGTCAGTCAAAAAAAGAATTTGTTTTGTCCAAGCAGCTGCTTCGCAGCGGTACCAGCATTGGGGCGAATATTCGAGAGGCCCAGGAAGCGCAAAGCAAGAAGGATTTTTTATCTAAAATGGGCATTGCCTTGAAGGAAGCTTCTGAAACCTGTTATTGGCTGGAGTTGCTGATGGTAACGGATTATTTAACATCTGACGAGGGCAAGAGTCTATATTCTGACAGTGTTGAATTGAGAAAGATGCTGTCGTCCATTGTAAAATCAACCAAAGAAAAAATATAATCAAAATCGCCCAGCGATTTTGTTCCAATAATTCTCCATTCTCCATTCTCAATTCTCCATTGAGGGAGAACGGAGCGACGCAAGGAGTGACGTTGTGCCAAAGTTTAAGTATAAAGCAAAAAACATGAACTCAAAAATAGTAAATGGAATGGCGGACGCCATTGACGAGAGCACGCTGCGTAAGGCTTTGCGGGAAAAGGATGAATTTCTGCTGGAGTGCCGTGAAGTGGACGCTGAGAAGAAAGCTTACAAGATGAAAAACATGGAGCTTTCGGATTTTTCGAGGGAGATAGAGAACATGCTGGCCTCGGGGATTACGGTGATCCGCGCGCTTTCCATTATGATGGAGCGCAACATCAAGCCCAATGTGGCGAAGGTATATAAAGCACTTTACCGTGAGGTACAGCAGGGGATTACCCTGTCGGAGGCCATGGAAAACAGCCGGGGCTCCTTTCCCCAGCTTATCATCAACATGTTCCGGGCGGGCGAGTCCAGCGGCCAGATGGCCGAGACCGCGCACAAGATGGCGCTGTATTATGAGAAGGAGCACCGCCTCCACACCAAAATAAGAAACGCTATGATCTACCCGATCCTGCTTTTAGTGGCAACGGTCGTGGTGGTGATCGGGCTGTTTACCTTTATCCTGCCCCAGTTTTTTGATTTGTTTGAAGGCATGGATGCGGCACTGCCAGCGATTACGGTCATGGTCATCGGGATTTCCAATTTTATGACCACCAACTGGTACTGGCTGCTTATTGCGGTGGCCCTGTGTATTGGGGCTTTCCGGGCGCTTCTCGGGACGCCGTCCTTCAGGCTGCGCTTTGACAAGATGAAGGTCCACCTTCCCTGGGCAGGGAAGCTTATTAAAATTATTTACACTGCGCGTTTTGCCAGGACGCTGAGCTCGCTGTATTCCAGCGGCCTTTCCATGATCAACGCCATGGAAATCAGCGCCAGCATTGTGGGCAATAAGTATATCGAGGGACAGTTTGGCCCGGCCACTCAGATGGTGCGCAGCGGGAGCACTCTGTCCGAGGCCATCGGCAGCATTGACGGTATGGATAAGAAGCTGGTATCCACCATCTTTATCGGTGAGGAAACCGGAAATCTTGACACCATGCTGGACTCCATTGCGGATTCCTACGATTATGACTCAGAAATGGCCATACAGCGAATGGTTACGATCATCGAGCCGGTAATGATTATTATCATGGCGGTGATCGTTGGGACGGTAATGCTGTCCGTTATGGTACCGATCGTCACACTTTATCAGAGTATCGGTTAGGGGGATAATAAGAGAGTATGCAGACAACCATCTATTTAGGCAGCGACGCCATTCAGATACTCCAGGGGGATGTGCGCAGCGGCAAGCTGACCATATCAAAGCACCTGACCGTGGAGATGGGACCGGGCGCCATGATCAACGGGGTCATCACCAACGAGGATATGCTTCTTGACGCCATTGACCAGGCCGACGAGGCAGGCGATATTGATTTTCACAGCACCAATCTGGTCATCAATTCCAGCCTGATCGTCAACAAAAATGTGGCTGTGCCCAAGATGACGCCAAAGGAGCTCACCGAGCTGTCCCACCATGAGTTTGAGGACGCCACCAATTTTGAGAATCTGATCATTGACTACAGCAGTATCCGAGGGAAACAGGGCACCAACATGCTTTGCTGTGCCGTGGAGCGGGAGGTGCTGGAAAGCTACATCCGCCTTTTCGAGACGGCGGGCATCAAGCTCAGACGCATCGACACTGCTCTGAACGCCACCATCAATTATGTGGAGGCCACAAGCGAATATAGCGGACAGACCTTTGCCATCAACATGCTGGACGGCAATAACCTTATGTACGCCCTTTTCGAAAATGGTGTGTATACATTTTCCAGCCAGGCCAGAATCATGGCAGAGCGTGGCACTGAGGCCTTTACCATTGAGATGGCCTCCAAGCTGTCCTCACTGGTGCAGTTTAACAAGAGCCAGAAATCCGAATACATTCTGGACAAGGCCTACTACGCTGGCCTGACCAGAGACGAGATCCGGCGGCTCCAGGCGTATGTGGACGACACCGAGGTATCCGTCTGCGCGGTGGAAAACACCGGGAATATCCAGGAAAATTTCAGCATTGACGATGATTTTCTCCTGTCTGATTATTTTTACCCAGCGTCCCTTTTCTTTGAGAAAAAGAACGATGTCAATCTGCTGACGAGCTACAAGACAGCGCTCAAGCCTAAACGCTCCTTTTCTATCAAAAACAAATGGGCCATTCCGCCTCTGGTGGTGGTGGCGGTCATGGTTATTGGATTTACGTTTTTTACCATCATGAATTACAATGTGGACAGGGCCCTTAAAAAAGCCAACAAATACATCAACGACCCTACCAACGTGTCCGAGTACAGCGAGGCCCAGCAGCTGGACAGCGCCCTGAAGATCATCCAGAGCCAGACCAGTATTCTGGATACCAACCGCAAGGCCATGGAATCTTATCCGGTGGTCAACAGCGATAAAGTCTACCAGGTGCTCAACCTGGGCAATAACATCACAGTGGGCGCCCTGAGCTATGACTGGATCACTGGCGGCGTGGGCATTACCGCTTCTGCGCCCAATGAGTTTGCGGCAGCGGCCTATGTCAGCGAGCTCAACCGTTCCGGCCTGTTCAGCAGCATTGAGTACCAGGGCTACAGCCTGAGCGAAGGCAGCACGTCCACAGTGACCAATGGCTCATCCACAAGCACATTGCCAAACGGCCAGACGGTGACAACCCCAAATACCGAAACCGTCAAAACACCGGACAGCTACGGCTTCTCCGTTGTGGCCTATCTGAAACCGGGGGTGGTGCAGCCATGAAAAAGCCAGAATTTAAAAAACCCAATATCAAGATGAACATCAATTATGAGTTTACCAGGCGTGAAAAGGGCCTGCTCTATGTTTTAGGCATGGCCCTGCTCATCATGGCCGCCCTGTACCTGGTGTTTTTCCCGGGGATCAACAAATATCAGACCCTGTCCGAGGAACGGAGTGAGGCCGAGTTTAAAAAACAGGAAATGGAAATGGCCATTGCCAGCCTGCCAGCCAATAAGACCATCAAGGACGCAGCCGCTGCGGATCTTTCAGCTAAAAAAGAAGGTTACGAAAAGCGTATGACCAACGATGAGCTGGATAACCTCATTACCAACCTGGTGGTGAACGAAGGCTTTAAAGCCCAGGATCTCGCGATCACAGCCAATGAGATTGCCACAGTCGCCTCTTTTGGCAGTGACGCTGCCGAGTCTACCGAGTCCAGCGACACCACCACCGAGGCCCAGGAAATGAAAGACCTGGCCGAGATGCAGGGCAATACCACCACGGATAAAAACAGTACAACCACCACTGCCGAGCCCACCATCAACGGTATCTATATCGGGACCGTCGCCATGACGATCCAGGGAAACATCGGCCAGTTCGAGAATCTGTTAGACACTGTCAATGCCCGTTCCGATATCCAGATTACCGCCTTTGATGTGAGCCCGGGAACCAGCAGTGCATCAAGCTCAGGCAGCAAAAATAAGGTTGCCAACCTGCGTGCGGGCACAAACACGGTCAGCGTGACCTTTAACGTGTATATGGTGGATAAAGGCGCTGCCGCGGCCAACACGGCTGAATAACAAGCTATTAATTGAGGATGGGCAACACCCCGTTCTCCTTTGATAAACCTTCCAAAATCCCGAAAAATACTGCGCCAGGTACTTTTCGGGATTTCGGGAGGGGATTTTAGGATTATTTTTGTTTTTTGATCAGAGCGCACCCGAGGGTGCTTTGTGATAAGGAAATGAAAAAGTCCGGGACGGCAGTGAAACGCTACGTCCCAGGAAGCGATGAGACGACTGGTGGAATTTACCGGTCCAGCACCACGGGCAGAACAGCCAAAAGCCCGGAAAGGAGCGTTGATGGATGAAAAAACAATGGAAGCTCGACAATAAGGGCATGACCCTGCTGGAAGTGATCGTGGCGTTCGCGATTTTTGCGATTGCGGCTACGATTTTGATTACCGGGTTTAACGGGGCACTGAAGGTGATGGGGAATAGTGAGTCTATAAAGAATGCGAGCCAGGAGAATACAGGGAAATTAAATGCGGTGGGTGCTTCGGCGCTTGAGGAATTTGAGGGGCTGAAAAATTCGGAGATTACGACGATTCCAGAAAATGGCAAGACGACGATATTAACCTTTTTTAAAAAATACGCAGTGCCTGGCACATTTTATATTGCGACTTCGACAGAAAAGGCAGATATGGATATGAAACTGTTTCAGCCAGATAATAGCGTGGACGCTCTAACTACGCCAACACTATCAGAAATACCCAAAAAAGAAGCAAAACCAGTGGAAGCGCCTACAGTGCCGGCTGAACAAAATGCCAATGTTGGTTATGGTGGATCAGTGCTCGACAGCAAAACAGGTAAATATTATGATAAATTGAAAAAAGATACATATATTGGCGTAATCACTTTAACACAACCATTTACCGATGCAGATGCAGGTGGT
>OIET01000597.1_pt1 | contig 29208 bp, 21 predicted proteins | sample 1581871 | NCBI WGS metagenome assembly OIET01 (sample SAMN03279760, study PRJEB24777) | human gut metagenome | isolation source: fecal sample PR121 from 1 month old male Malay infant, vaginally delivered... | place: Singapore | collected 2005-09-16
CTCTATATATGCAGAATTAATTTTTAAATGGCTAGTCATATCTTTTTTGTACCACTCAATCGTCAACTCAATCCCCCGCTCAAAACTATACTCCGGCGCATACCCCAAAATCTCCCTCGCCTTTCCAATATCCGCATTGGAATGTTTGATATCCCCTGCCCGTTCGGGGCCATAGACGGATTCAATTTTTTTGTTCAGCAGCTCGCTGAGCTTCTGATAAAGTTCATTGAGATCGACCTGGCCGCCGTAGGCGATGTTAAAGGCTTCCCCAGCGGCTTCCCTGGGGGCCTGCATGCCTTTCAGATTGGCTTCGATGACATTTTCTATATAGGTAAAGTCTCTGGACTGAGTGCCGTCTCCGTTGATCGTTGGCGCTTCATTTTCTAATAAGTTTTTGACAAACTTTGGGATGACGGCAGCATAGGCGCCGTCGGGGTCCTGTCTTCTGCCAAAGACGTTGAAGTAGCGAAAGCCGATGGTTTCCAGGCCGTAGAGCTTGGTGTAAAGTGCGGCGTATTCTTCATTGGTTCTTTTGGTCAGGGCGTAAGGAGAGAGCAGATTGCCTTCTCTGCCTTCTCTTTTGGGCAGGGTGGGCTCATCGCCGTACACGGATGAGGAGGAGGCGTAAACGAACTTTTTCACGTTGTTCTGTCTGGCGGCTTCGAGCATGTTGAGGGTGCCTTTGATATTGATTCCTTCGTAGACCAGGGGCATCTCAATGCTTCGGGGCACGCTTCCCCAGGCGGCCTGGTGGGAGACGTAGTCGATGTCCTTGCAGGCGTTCATGCAGATGTCGAGGTCTCGAATGTCGCCTTTGATGAATTCGAAGTTTGGGTTTTCTAAAAAGGGTTGGATGTTTTCTTCTTTTCCGGTGGAGAGGTCGTCCAGGCATCGGACAAAGTGTCCGCGTTTTAGCAGGGCTTCGCAGAGGTTGGAGCCGATAAAGCCTGCGCCGCCGGTGATCAGAAATTTGGTCTCTTTGGGGAAGGTGATGTTTTCGTATCCCATTTTTATAACCTCCAGTAGGTATAGTTTTGCTTTTCACAGGTTTGTTTATCCAGGATGCCTTTCAGGTCCATGAGGATTTTGGCCTCTGGATTTTGATAGAGCTTGTCGAAGTCCTTGAGGGTTTTGTCTTTAAAGCTTTGGTGGGCTACGGCGATAACGGTTAAGTCAAGATTGTTTAAGTCTTTATAATCCGTAAATGTGACGCCGTATTCTCGTTTAGCTTCTTCGGCATCGGCCGTAGGGTCGCAGAGGATGGGCTCAATGCCATAGTCTCTGAGCTCTTTGACGATGTCGATGACTTTTGTGTTTCGGGTATCGGGGCAGTCTTCTTTGAAGGTAAAGCCCAAAATGGCGACTCTGGCGTTTTTGACGGAGATGTCTTTTCTCAACAGCTGCTTGACGATGTTTTCGGCCACATATTTGCCCATGTCGTCGTTGATGCGCCGTCCGGACAGAATGATCTGGGAGTGGTAGCCTAACTGTTCGGCTTTGTAGGTCAGGTAGTAGGGATCCACCCCGATGCAGTGACCGCCCACGAGGCCGGGATAGAAGTTCAGGAAGTTCCACTTGGTGCCGGCAGCCTTTAAAACGGCCTGGGTGTCGATGCCCATCTTGTTGAAGATAATGGACAGCTCGTTCATAAAGGCGATGTTGATGTCCCGCTGGCTGTTCTCAATGACTTTGGCGGCTTCGGCGACTTTGATGCTCTCGGCCCGGTGGACGCCGGCGTCGACGACGAGCTCGTAAACCTTGGCAATGGTGTCCAGGGTTTCTGCGTTCATGCCGGAGACGATCTTGACAATGGTCTCGAGACGGTGGACTTTGTCGCCGGGGTTGATGCGCTCTGGGGAATAGCCGACTTTGAAATCTTTACCGCATTTTAAGCCGGATGCTTTTTCCAAGATGGGGATGCAGACTTCTTCGGTAACGCCGGGATAAACGGTGCTTTCATAAACCACGATGGAACCTTTGGTCAGGTTTCTTCCCAGGGTTTGGCTGGCGCCTTCCACGGGGGTCAGGTCTGGTGTTTTATCGTCTCTCACCGGGGTTGGAACGGCCACAATGTGAAACTTGGCTTTTCGGAGCTTTGTCTCGTCGTTTGTAAAATCCACGGTACAGCTTTTAATGGCTTCATCCCCTACCTCTTTGGTGGGGTCAATGCCTTTTTGATAAAGCCGGACTTTTTCAGCGTTGACGTCAAAGCCGATGACGTCGGCTTTCTTTGAGAAGGCAACCGCAATGGGCATGCCCACGTAGCCGAGGCCGATGAGGGATAGTTTTTCTTGTCTGTTTTTAAGTGCTTGATATAAATCCATTTTTTCTCCAGAATTGAATTTAATGATTATTTTCTTTTTTATTTTTCAGTATGTTTTTAATTTCTTCCATGTAGGCGTCCACGACGATCTGGCGGTCGAACTCCCGCTCCATCTTCTTTCGCCCAGCGATTCCCATCACCTGTTTCTGTTCATAGGGCAGCGCAATGAATTTTTCAATGGCTCGGACGAGGTCGTCGACGTTTCTTGGTTCAAATCCAAAGCCGGTGATGCCTTCATCAAAGGCTTCCTGACAGCCAGGGATGTTGGAGGCCAGCACAGGGCGGCCGCAGGCGGCGGCTTCCAGAAGGACGTTGGCCATGCCTTCATGGTAGGAGGGATGGAGCAAAGCGTGATGAGCTTTGATATGATCGTGAATGACATCCTGGTGGCCCATGTAATTGATCATTTTCTGCTTGTGCAGGGTTTCCAGCTGGGCTTTTCCCTTGTAGTCTGCCTCGCAGAAACCAATGAGGTCAAAAAAGACATGGTCATGCTTTTCTTTAATCCTCTGGGCTGCGGCCAACAGCTCATCAATGCCTTTGTCTTTCATCATGCGGCCAATAAAGAGGAAGCGGATGGTGTTGTCTTTCTGGGGATATGGCTCAAAGCCATGGGTATCCAGGTTGACGCCGGAGCCGGGCAGAAGCTTCTGATTTGGGATTGGAAGGCCCTGTTCTTTAAAAAAGCGCTGGTTCTTCTGGTTTTGAAAAAAGACACAATCGACTTTTCTAAACGCTTTTTTGTAGAGTATCAGAATCAGTTTTTGCTTTAATCCGCCTTGCTCAACGGCGGTGCCTAATCCGGTGATGTTGACAATGTAAGGAATGCCCAGTTTCTGACAGGCCATGCCGCCGTAGATGGTGGGTTTAATGGTGTAGGTTAGAACGATATCGGGGTTGTACTCCTGCATAATCTTTTTGTAATGACGCATCAGTTTTAGATCGGTTATTGGGTTGCTGCCGTGACGGTCGATGGGGGTTTCGAAAAAGGTACACCCTGTTTGAATCAGTAAATCCACTTTTGTTCCATACGGCAATGCGATTGCTACCCCAAACCCTTTTTCCAAAAGTTTTTCTATGAGTTCTTTTCGGAAGTTGTAGATAACAATATCGTGATTTCCAATAAGTATTATTTTTTTCTTCATGCTGTCGCTTTACTCTCTGTCTTTATAATCGAATCCTTCACATCACAGATACAATATTTAAAGTTCTGGTAATTGGACATTTCTTTCTCATACACCAAACTTCCAAAAACTTTGTTGATCGCGGACACTTTTTTAGAGCAACAACGGATCAAGCCGTTAAACACTTTGGTTAAACGCATTTTCTTTCCATAAACCTCGGCGATGGTTTTGACTAGCTCGGTGGTTTTGACGTATTCCTTATTTTGTGGAAAGAAAACGCCTCTCGCTTCATTGTCGATCATCAGACGGATAAATTCGCAGAGATTTTCAATGTAAAGCATGCTCCGCTCATTCTCAATATCTGGAAAGATCGGTATTTTCCGTGCTAATCTCGCTAGCTTTGGGTAATTCCCTTTGGAGCCTTTACCATAGATCATAGGTGGCCTGAGGATCACGACGTTAAAGTTTTTATCCTGCAGGGGCAGTATGCCCTGTTCGGCCTGCAGCTTGCTGTTGCCGTAGAAATTGGTTGGTGTTGGAGTCGTGTTTTTTGTGATCACGCGCTTTTCACCGAGCTTGCTGCTGTCGCCGTAGACAATGATGCTGCTCATGAAGATGAACTGCTTCACGCCCTCGGCTTTAGCTTTTTGTGCGGCTTCGATGGTCAGATCACGGTTAACCCGATAATATAGATCCTCCATGTTGGCTTTGGCGTCCACATGGGCAATACCGGCGACGTGAAAGACAACGTCGTATGGGCTGAAATCATAGGACTGCCAGTCCCCCTTGGTATCAAGGGTATCGATTTGATAGTCATTCGGCCACTGACGCACCCATTTCTCAAAGGAGGTGCCGATATAGCTGTCTTTTCCGGTGATTAAAATCCGCTTCATTTCAAATCCTCCTTAATGCCCATGGCCCCAGTGCCGCCTTCCTGTACGCCTTCGTTTTTCAAGACGGAGGTGATGGTTTTAAAGAACATTTTGCAGTCAAAGGGAAAGCTGATGTTTTTTACATACTCTCCATCCAGCTTGGCTTTGATTGGGATTTCCAGTTCATCCCGTCCGCTGATCTGTGCCAGACCGGTGAGCCCGGGCCGCACGTCGTTGGCGCCATATTTATCCCGTTCGGCAATCAAATCTTCCTGATTCCAAAGTGCCGGACGTGGGCCGATGATGCTCATCTCGCCTTTGATGATGTTGAAAATTTGTGGCAGCTCATCGAGGCTGGTCTTTCTTAAAAACTTGCCAACCTTTGTGATGTACTGATCGGGATTTTTGAGCAGATGGGTCGGGGTATCTTTTGGGGTGTCTATGGCCATGGTCCGGAATTTATAAATGTTAAAAAGCTGTTTGTGGATTCCCACGCGCTTTTGTTTGAAAAGGATCGGGCCTTTGGAATCGGCCTTGATAGCGATGACGAGGACACCATACACAGGTGAAAGGATGACCAGCCCAACGGTGGACAGTGAAAAATCCAGTATGCGTTTAATATATTTTTGATAGATCATCTTACACTCCTACTTCAAAGCTGTATTCTGGTTCTTCTTCCTCTGTGATTTCTTCTGGTTTTTTCAGCTTTTCTTCTTGTTCCATATTGCATCCTCTTTTCGGAACGCTGAGGGCAGCGTTCCCTACATTACATCATGATTTTTCATTTAATTTAAAACTCGTAGCACTCATGACCATTAACTGATCCTTTAGTTTTTACTTTCATCGCATTGTGTTTGGTTTTTTTCCTTATATATAAAAAAACCAAACACAATGCGGTGTGAAATAAAAACAGGCGGTGCTAAGCCAGTACTTTTGACCCTATAGACGAAAAGCACACCTGTGCATTTCTCCACAGGATTTAAATATTTATTTTTATAATATCACTCATCTAAATCTAAAATATTTTTTAAACAGCCTCTCCATAAAAAGCCTGATAAAAGCTTTTTCCGATGTTTCGGGCCGTGTTGAGGGCGGTGCTTCCGCGGTGTTTGTTTTTACACCTGAAATTCTTGCCGCCTAAAAAGTTGGGGCTTGGCGGCTGGTACTCGGTGTTATATTTGTAGATCACCTCGCCGCACTTGTAGCATTGCTTTGTCACCTTATTCATGCTGTTAAGCTGGACGATAATGCCGGCCTGCCAGGCTTTATATTTGGTATAGCGGATGATCCGGCGGCCGATAAAGGCCATGATGTCTGTTTTAAGATAGGACAGTGTGCCTTTTTCAAAGGTATCGCCGTAGGCTGGCATGACAATGAGCTTTGCACCCTGCCTGACTGTGTAGTCTACAATCTTCCTTGAAACCTCATGGGCGTAGTGGTCGGTGAGGCGGGTGATTTTGTCGTAGTATTTGGTGTTTGGTCGATGCTCTTGCGGAACGCTGAGGGCCGCGTTCCCTACAGTGTGCGTCATATCGTTCCCAGCAGTGCCGCGTTTGGCATACCCTATCAGCTGCTTCCTACGGTGGGCCAGCTCTTTTCCTCCCTTGATAAAATAAGGGTGGGCGGCGGTACCGTCAGCTTGGAAAGTGGTACAAACGGCGAGGCTGTCAGAGGTAGTGAGTGCGACTGAGACAAACTTTTCTTTTTGCCGGACGCGCTCTTTGGCGGTGCGGATATCCTCTACCTTTTCTTTTACGGGTACGTGCAGCATAACCTTTTTCTTTTTGATCACGATGGTGGGGCTCATGCGCTCAGCCTCCTCTGGAAAGGGTCTGCCGGTGTAGCGGTGCTTCACCCATGACCAGGCTTTGCCAGTGTAGAGCTTGAGCATGATGCTTTGATCATCAAAGTCTTTATACATGCCTTTATAATAGCGCATGGACATATGCAGGCGTTTTGGCCTGCCGGGCTCTGTGCCTTTGCAGCCCCCCTCTTCCCACGCTTTATGAATACCGCTGTAAATCCGATACAGACTGATGGCGGCGTTGATGGCTCCGCGTCTGAAATAAAGGGGAACCTTTTCGTAGGGCAGCGGGGTTTCTGGCTGACTGCCATCTCTCTTCGGGATGGTCTGAAGCTCCATATGACGCAGGAGATTCTGGTTGGAGAGCTCCCGCGCTTCGGGCTGTTTCTCAAGCAGGCGATAATAAAAGGCCAGAACAGCGTCAAACAGGGACTGGGTCTGTTTGAACCAGTTGAGATGCTTATAATTCAGCTGTATTTTGTACGTCGTAATGGCGTATCCGACACTCATAATTGACCTCATCTTTGTTCGTGGACTTTTAGTAGTCTGCGAGTAGATCGCTGGACGCCAGCAGAAATAAAAGCTCGGGAAGATTCTGACCAGAAAACTGACCAAATCGGAAAGTAAATATTTAAAAAGGATAAATTTCTGAAAGCCGCATAATACCTTACTATATATAGAAGAAAGCTGACCAGATTTTGACCAGTCTGGAAAATTTATTAAAAATAAAAATATTTGGGTAGTAAAATAGCTTATTGTTAAAGTTTAAACATAAAAATGATTTTAAGGAAAATTATTTAAATTTTTTAAAAAAGGGGTGCATTTTTAATGAGGGAATGTTATAATAAATCACGCAGTTGAAAAATAAATCATTTTCTTAAGCGAAAATTTTAAAAAAGTTCGCAGACTACTAAAAGTCTACGAACAATTCCGCCGCCATTTCAACCATCAAAAACACGCGTATTCCCCTGATTTTATCACGGAATACGCGTTTATTTTTTACACTTTACGCATTTTCTTCCTTTTCATTCCAAAAGGCCCGGGTCTCCTGCCGGACGTTCTCTGCGTTTCTCACCTTTATATAATGAGATAAATGCGGCGGGAAGAGCCGGCGGTAGCTGCTGCTTGAAAACCGGCTGTCGATAAAGAGCACCATGCCCCGGTCAGCCTCATCTCTTATAACGCGTCCAACGGCCTGGAGAACTTTATTCATGCCGGGAAACTGATAGGCATAGGCAAAGCCGCTGCCCTGCTTATCGTCATAATAATTCCGGATGATATTGCGCTCATCGCCAATTTGCGGCAGGCCCACGCCCACAATAACGGTTCCGATGAGGCGGTCTCCCTTGAGGTCAATCCCCTCGGAATAGATACCGCCCATCACACAGAATCCGATGAGGGTTTCAGGATTTTCGGCGTCGAAGGCTTCCAGAAAAGCTTCTCTTGCGGCCTCGTCCATATCCCGCTCCTGTGCCATGGACCGGATGTCTGGAAAACGCTCTCCAAAAACTTCATAGACTGCACTCAGGTAGGCATAGGATGGAAAGTATGCCATGTAATTGCCCTTTTTCCCTGCCGCAAAGGCAGCGATCATTTCGGCGATGGGGGTATAGCTCTCTTCTCTGTCCACATAGCGGGTGCTGATGGTATCTGCCAGCAGAATACCAAGCTTTGACGGGTCAAAGGGGGAGGGCAGCTCGTAGCGCGGGGTTTCCTCCTCGCCGCCCAGCACAGCGATAAAATATTCCAGAGGGGTGAGGGTGGCTGAAAAGAGAACGGATGCCCTGCCGCAGGCCAGCCTTGCCCTCAGCAGCAGCGCCGGGTCCAGGCACACCTGTTTCACGATCACCTCGCTGCCGTAGGTGTGGATGGTGGTAATATAGTGCTCATCGTAAAACTCGGCGATCTTTAAATAGGTCCGGGCTTGAAAATAAAGCTCCAGCACCGCGTCGGCTGCTGGGTGGTCCGGGTGTTTTTTCTGCCAATCCTCGCAGGCAAAGCAGAAGAAGCCCAGAAGCTCGTTAAAATCTCCAAGCTCCTCCCTGCTGATGCGGGACCGGCTGTCCGGGCAGCTTTTGCGCAGGTCGATCATGGCCTGGTTCACCTTGTTCAGGGGCTCCTTCAGGCGTTTGTCCGTTTTGGTCAGCTGTCTTTTAAGGTTCAGAAAATCGGATTTCCTAAGAGCAGCCGAGTACATTTCCCTTGCCCTGTCTACCAGATTGTGGGCCTCATCCACCAGAAAGACGTAGTCCCCCTTCTCGTCCATAAAAAAACGCTTCAGGGCCACCAGCGGGTCAAAGAGATAGTTGTAATCGCAGATAATGGCGTCGCACCAGAGTGTAAGGTCCAGCGAAAACTCAAAGGGGCACAGATTATTCTCAAGGGCGATGGCCTCGATATTCTCTCTTGAAAAGACGGTATCCTGCTGGAGCACCTCATAGAGCACATCGCCCACACGGTCAAAATAGCCGTCGGCATAAGGGCAGTCGTCTGGGTTACAGCTGCGTTCGTCCAGAAAGCAGATTTTATCCTTGGCCGTCAGGGTGACCGTCCGAAGCGCCAGACCCTTTTCCTTCATGAGTGTGAAGGCGTCCACAGCAGCCTGCCGGGTGATGGTCTTGGCTGTCAGGTAAAAGAGCTTTTCTGCCATACCGCCGCCCAGGGCCTTGACAGAGGGAAACAGCGTGGACAGGGTTTTTCCGATGCCAGTGGGCGCCTGGCAGAAAAGCTTACCGCTCTTTTTGATGGTGTTAAAAACAGCCACAGCCATCTCCCGCTGGCCTCTGCGGTAGGTTTTATAAGGAAAAGCTAAAGCATGGATGGATTGATCCCGCTTTTCGACCCACTGGCGCTGCATCTCTGCCCAGCGAATATAAGCGTCTAACAGGGCAAGATAGAAATCCTCCAGCTCGACGACGGAAAAGCTTTTACGGAACCGGCGGATTTCTTTTGTATCTACCTGATAGTAGGTGAGCTGGATATCAATGAAGTCAAGCCCCTGCTGGCTGCCGTAGATATAGCCGTAGCATTTAGCCTGGGCCCAGTGTACTGGACGGCTGTCTTCATCCATGTCCTCCAGGCTTCTGGTGATGGTTTTAATCTCGTCGATGACGATAATGCCATCCTCCTCAAAAATCCCGTCTGCCCGGCCCTGTATTTTAAAGGTAAAGCCCTTCACATCTGTGGTTTCTGCCAGAGTGACCTCTGCCCGGTAATGCTCTCCGGCTTCTTTTTGCAGTTTTCGATGGATACGCGCTCCTTCTGCTGCCCGGTCAAAGCCGCCAAAACGGCTGTCAATGCTGCCTGAGCGCATAATAAATTCTACCAGCTCCCGCACCGAAAGCTCTACTACCTCATAGACCATGCGCATCCCTCCCTTCTCGGTAAAGCTATTGTAGCACAAACCCACCACAATGTGAAATTGCCTCTGCTGCTCCGGCGTGCTATAATGGGCATAACTTACAAAGCGAGGTATCATACCATGTACGATTATATGAAAAGCAACCCCGAGGAGGGTGCCTACCGCGGTGCCTTTGATGAAAGCCGGCGTAAGCTGCGCGCCCTTGACCCTGTGGTCATCGAAAAAAACACCGGCTGCGCTTATGACGAAAAAACAGGGGTTTTCAGCCTTGTCTGCTTTGGCCAGCCCCTGACGATTCCCTATCTGGATGGTGATGTGTTTTTTTCAGGCACGGCCGAAAAGCCTGAGATCAGCTGGCGGCTCATCGCGCTCAATTATTTTTCCCGCGCTGTGGAGCTCCCCCTTTCGGGTAGATGGATTTCCTATAAGGATCAGCCCAGAGGCGCTGTTTTTTACCCGAACATCCGGAAAAATGTCATTGAACCCATGGGTGTTTTCTATGACCGCTGTGATCCTGAAATACTGAAAGCCAGTCTGCCGGAAATCGGCTTTTCGATCATCCCGGATAAGGCGGATCTCTGTGCACAGGGGTTCTTTGCTCCGCGTATTCCTGCCCGCATCCAGTTCTGGGCAGGTGATGAGGACTTCCCGGGTGCTTTCCAGCTTCTTTTTGACGCCACCATCAGTGACCAGATGCACATCGAAGACAGTGTGGCTCTTTGCAGCCTGGTGGCGGATCTGCTTCAGGAGCAGTACTATCTGAAGCTTAAAAAAATAGCTGATGACGACCGGTAATTTTTACCGGTCGTCAAAATGTCTGCTTTATTTTCATAAGGGCGGGTATATTTATACTATAAAAATAAATTTCAATCAGGAGAATGCCATGATTTTTTTAATACCTGCCATTATTATCCTTATCCTGTTTTACCGTCTGTATTATAAGCAGAGGCGCCCCATTGCCGGCGGCATTTTGATAACAGTCCTCCTTGCCCTGTTTCTGCTGGGGCTTTGCGGTTATGCGTTGATGTCCCCTCTCAGCCCGGTTATCTGGGTCATACTGGGAATCGTCGCTTTGATATTTTTAATGGGGCCCCTGCTGCTGCTTTTCTCAAGCATTGCGTTGATGATCAATGGGCAGCGGATGGTATCGCGCGAGGGAACACGGCACAGCAATTTTCTACCCTTATTTCTCGGACTCATCATGCTTGCCGCGCTGATACTGTTCTACACACTTCCCTTTTTTATGAATGTCAATCCTGTCATTCCACTGATCTATTCCATGCTGGCGATTGTCGTTTTGTTTTTCGGCTTTCTGTTTATCAGCTTTGCCAATGCCTCTGCCCTTTACTACTTCAACAAGCCTTCCTACGACGAGGATTTTATTCTGATCCTGGGCTGTCGGGTAATTGACGGCAAGGTTACACCGCTTCTGGCCAAGCGCCTGAACCGGGCCATTGCTTTTTATGAAAAACAGATGGAAATGACTGGAAAGAAAGCAAAATTTGTTGTCTCTGGCGGTAAAGGAATGGATGAATCGGTTTCGGAGGCCTTGGTAATGAAGGATTACCTTTTGTCCAAAGGCTATCATAAATCGGACATTTTAGTGGAGGAGCATTCCCGAAACACCAGGGAAAACATGCTGTTTTCCAAGGCGATCATTGACAGGCTTAAGCCGAATGCCCGGGGCGTATTTGTAACCAGCAGCTTTCACGTTCTCCGTGCCAGTCTTTATGCCCGTGACGCTGGGCTTGACTTTACTGGTGTTCCCGCAAAAACAGCGTTTTACTATTTTCCAAACGCCTTTCTCAGAGAATTCATCGGGGTGCTCTCAATGAACCGGCAGACCTACGCCATCGTCTTTGCCGCTCTGGTCCTCTGTACCATGGTTCCCCAGCTTGTCTTTTTAAACATGGGTCTTCTGTAAACTGAAAAAGGACAGACGCGATCGTCTGTCCTTTTTATATTAAAGCTTTATTTCATATATTTTTCAATAATATCATCCGCTAATTCTTCAAGAACACCCATGTCATAGAAGAACTGAAGTGCAGCATAGCGGTTGCGCAGCTCTTTGGCATACATCAAAATATCCTTGAATTCTTCCTTTGTTACATTGAACTCTGCCGGACTGGTAAGACCGTGGAGGGCTTTTAACAGCTCCGGCGCTTTCTGGGTATCTGCCACCACGTCTTCCATCAGGCTCACCAGCTTCGCTTCATTATTCTGAATGCTGTCAATGCGTTTTTCAACCACTTCAGGATCATTCTGATGTACCTGCTTATAAAGTTTAATGACTTCATCTGCGCCCAGGCCAAAGGAACGCTTGATTTCCTTTTCCCAGGTGTCATAGTCAAAGGTTTCTGCGTGCGCGCGTGCTTTATCATAGTCGAAAGGCATGGTCAGGAATTTTGCGTACATATCGCTGACGATGCAGGTTGCCATGCCAACACAGGTGCCGTGCAGCTGGCCGTATTCGCCCTTGAAGATGGACTTCATTTCCAGGAAGTGGGAGATATGATGCTCGGAGGCAGACGCCGGCCTGGAGAAACCGATATAGCTCATGGCAATCCCGATGAGCACCAGGGATTCCATCAGGTACTGAAGCGCGTCGGATTCTCTGTTCACGAGGCCCGGGACCGTATCCACACATTTTTTAACAGAGTAGAGCACCAGCTCTCCGACCTCTGGGCAGTAATATTCGCCGTTGATCAGCTCAGACATTTTCCAGTCGTTGATGGCTAAATATTTACCTAAAACATCGCCTAAACCAGCCGCGATCATGACATCCGGTGCAGTGGCCAGAATATCGGTATCACCGATGATGGCATTGGCACATTCTGCGGAATAGGTAATTTTAAGATTGTTATGAACTAAAGGAGAAACGTTTGAAGCGTAGCCATCCATAGATGGTGCCGTCGCCACAATATAATACGGCAGTCCCGCGCCAAACGCGACATAACGGGTTAAGTCATTTAAAGAGCCTGAGCCAATGGCAATGATCAGCTTGGTATCAGCCGGTAAATGTTCCTTCATTTCTTCGGCGTATTTATCTTCTGCGTGCATGCTCTTATGTGGGAAAATATATTTTTCAACAGGATAGCCTGCTTGCACTACCATACTTTCAACGCGTTCACCGGCTACTTCCCAGGTATTGACATCGGCCACGATAAAAACCTTATCGCTTTTACTCAGGATGCTCCCGTCTTTTAATTTCTGGGTTTCCATAATGCCTGGCAGTTTGTCTAAAGCGTTTTTGCCGATGGCGATATTTTCGATGCTTGCGATATGTTTTTTGCCGCAGCTGCAATCAAACTCGTGGTTAATCAATTCGTTAATGGATAATTCTTTAAAACTCATGTTTTTCTCCTTTTGATTTTATAAATAGGTTAGATTCAGATATTTAATTTGTTTTTTAAGGAACACAAAATCATAGATTTGGGTTCTCTAGTTCTGGCCGTAATAGGCGTTTTCGCCATGCTTGCGGTAGAAATGTTTGTTTAAAAGCACATCCTGCATTGGGTACGCGCCGCCAGCCAGCTGCTCGGTGTAGAAGGCCATCATGGCCAGCTGGTCTAAAACAACCGCATTGTGGACAGCCTCGTGCGGGTCTTTCCCCCAGGTAAACGGGCCGTGGCTTTTAACCAGGACGGCTGGCATATAATCGGGATTGATGTCCATATCATTGAAGGTTTCAACAATAACCTTGCCAGTATTGAGCTCGTAGTCACCCTCAATTTCTGTATCGGTCATAACACGCGTGCAGGGAATCGGGCCATTGAAGTAATCAGCATGGGTTGTTCCGTAAGCATTAATATCTTTTCCTGCCTGAGCCCAAATGGTCGCCCACTGTGAGTGGGTATGTACCACACCGCCGATATTCGGAAATTTACGGTAAAGCTCAAGATGTGTGTCGGTATCGGAGGATGGATTCAGGTCTCCTTCTACCACTTTACCATCTTCTAACGCGACAATGACCATATCTTCCGGCTTTAGCTTGTCGTATTCCACACCGGAGGGTTTAATGGCAATCAGACCTTTTTCCCGGTCAATACCGGATACATTACCCCAGGTAAAGGTAATAAGCTTATACTCCGGCAGCAGCATATTGGCTTCATAAACTTGCTGTTTCAGTTCTTCTAACATGGTTCCTCCCTAAATGATTAAAAATTTCTGTCGATCTTCAAATGTTCTTTTTGTTACTTTATGTTTTTATAATAGCACATTTTTAACATTTCGTCAATTGTAAATTGATAAAATCCTCCAAAAAACAAATAATTTGGGACAAAAAAAGTCATTCCCCTGTTTGGGGAATGACTTTTACTGACTATTTAGCTGCTTCTGCCTTGATGACTTTCAGACGTTTCATTACGTCGTTTTCGCCGCGGCCGAAGTAATCGTGCAAGATGGCATATTCCGCAAACAGCTTGTCATATACTTTTGCGTTTTCTTCATTTGGTGTATAAAGAATATCTTTTTCATTGGCCAGAACCTGAGCAGCTTCAAATACAGAATCGTAGCCGCCCTCAGCAGCGCCCGCTGCTACAGAAGCCATAACCGCAGCGCCAAGGGCCGGGCCATACTCAGAGCCCGCAATGCGGATCGTTCTTCTGGTAACATCGGCGTAGATCTGCATCATCATGGCATTCTTCATGGCAATGCCGCCAGTTGCGTACAGATTATTGACCGTTACACCGCATTTTTCAAAGTTTTCAATGATTTCTCTGGTACCATAAGCGGTTGCTTCGATTAATGCGCGGTACATTTCCTCTGGTTTTGTCTGCAGTGTCATACCGAGCATCATACCCGTCAGGTCGTTGTCGAGGAGGACGGAACGGTTGCCGTTCCACCAGTCAAGCGCGATGAGTCCACTTTCACCGACCGCCATTTTTTCAGCTTTTTCGGTTAAAATCTGATGCAGGTTTAGGCCGCGTGCTCTTGCTTCTTTAGCGTATTCTTCAGGAACGCAGTTGTCAACAAACCATGCAAAATGATCCCCTACACAGCTCTGTCCGCCTTCGTATCCAAAATAACCTGGCAGAATACCATCTTCAACGACGCCAAAGACGCCGGGCACAATTTTTTCTTCTTTAGAGATCAGCATGTGGCAGGTGGATGTCCCCATGATCATGAGCATCTGGTCCGGACCGGCCTGTTTCATGGCACCCGGTACACCTGCATGGGCATCGACATTGGCAATGGCCACAGCGGTACCAACCTTAAGGCCTGTCAGCGCGGCACCCTTTGTGTCAATTTCGCCTGCTCTGCTGCCGATCGGTGAGATTGGGCAGTTTAATTTTTCTTCCACCACATTTTCAAACTGTGGGTCGAGTGCTTTATAGAAATCCTTTGACGGATAACCGTCTACTTTGTGATATAAAGCCTTGTAGCCTGCTGCACAGGAGTTTCTGGTCTGTTTTCCGGTCAGCTGCCAGATTACCCAGTCGCCAGCTTCAATGTAATAATCCATGTCTTCATATAATTCATGGTCTTCAACACAGATCTGCCACAGACGCGGTGTCATGGATTCAGATGACGCCTTGCCACCATAGCGGGCCATAAAATCTTCTCCGCGCTGTTCTGCAATTTCAGTCAGTTTATTGGCATAGCTCTGAGCGCCATGATGTTTCCACATCATAACATACGCCATTGGGTCGTTCTTATATTTGTCTAAGAAGCACATAGGTGTGCCGTCAGCTTTTACCGGCAAGACTGTACATGCTGTAAAGTCAACCCCTACGCCGATAACATCTGCCGGGTCTACCTGTGTGCGTGATAAAACTTCCGGAACCGCGTTCTTGAAAACGTCCAGGTAATCCTGCGGATGCTGGAGTGCATAGTCCATTGGCAGCTTTGTGCCATCCGGCAGCTCTCTGTCCATTACCGCATGCGGATAATTGTAAAATGCCGAGCCAATTTCTTCCCCTGTTTTTACATTGACCACAACTGCTCTACCGGAGAGCGTACCGAAGTCGATACCGATTACATACTTTGCCATCTTTGTTATTCCTCCTCATGTTTTAAATGAACCTTTAACATGTTCGTTTGGATACTTTATGTTTGTATAATAGCACATTTCATAATAGAAGTCAACCGTTTACCTTTAAGCTACTTGCAATTAATCCTAAAATGGTTTATTCTATAGATAAGTGACACAAAAGAGCACATAAAGGAGACATAAACGATGTTAAAAGAACAAAGAGAGGAACAAATTCTACAACTTTTGGAACAACACGGCAGTGTAGAGGTTTCACAGCTCTGTAATCTTTTTGGCGTTACCAAAATGACGATTCGCAGAGATCTTGATAAATTGGAAAATGAAGGAAAAATTTCCAGAACACATGGCGGTGCTGTCTTAAACAATACAGATATTCTTTTGGAAAAACCTCTTTATGTGCGTTTAAACACAAATACCGAACATAAAGAGCGCATTGCCAGAAGAGCCGCTGCCATGATTTCAGACGGTCAGAAGATTTTTCTGAGCTCCGGCACCACTGTCTTTACCCTGGCGCGGCAGCTGGACAATTCCAGACGTCTGCTTATTGTGACCGATGGTCTCAACACAGCCCTTGAGCTCAGCAAGCGCACAAATATATCCATTATCATCATCGGAGGTGAACTGCGCAGTAACACCCTGGCAACAACCGGCAGTTTTGCAGAGGGAATGATCCGGGAATTTAAGTTTGAAACAGCTTACATCGGTGTAACCAGCATCGGCACAGACGGCTCTCTGCACCACGGGAGTCTGGTGGAAATCGGACTGTATAAAGTGCTGGCTGAAATCTCAAAGAAACTTGTGATTATGGCCGATTCCGACAAGCTTGGAAAGGATGACTTTGTCTGTGTAGGAAAATTAAAATCCGGCGACACACTGATCACAGACTCTGACGCAGACCCTGACATTGTAAAGCTATACCGGGATATGGGTGTTGAGATCATTCTGGCATAATTTTCGTTTTCGCAAATTCGCAAATATGCTATAATAGCATTAGGATTAATTTTGTCAAAGGATGTGACGCCATGAATACAACCCTTACGCTCAATAAAGCAATCCAGAACCTCTCAAAGGCCATTCAAATAAAAACAATTTCCAACAGGCCCGGACGTGTACCTGACTATCAGCCTTTCGATGATTTTATTGTCTTCTTGAAGGAGGCCTACCCTATCTGCCACGAGCATCTTGAGCACACCCGTGTGAATAATTATGGACTGGTTTACCGCCTGAAGGGTAAAAACCGCGATGCAGAGCCCTTGCTTTTTCTGGGGCATTATGATGTTGTTCCGACCGCCCCGGGTAGCGAATCGAAATGGACCTACCCGCCTTTCAGCGGTACTGTTGCCGATGGCTATATCTGGGGGCGCGGTGCTTTAGACGACAAATTCCAAATTATTGCTCTTTTCGAAGCACTGGAACGCTTTATTACCATGGAGCAGCAGCCTGAGCGTGATGTTTATCTCGCCTTTGGATTTGATGAGGAGGTTGGCGGAAACCTTGGCGCCTCCCGGATCGCTTCCTTTTTCAAGTCGCAGAATATTCAATTTGACTGTGTGCTGGATGAAGGCGGAATGTGTATTGAAGATCTTTTCCCACAGATTAACCGCCCAATGGCGACTGTCGGCGTCGGCGAAAAAGGGCAGGCCAACTTAAGGGTTACCTTCTCACAGAAGGGCGGGCATTCCGCTGTGCCTTCACCGGGCAGCGCCATCTATCATCTTTCAAGGCTTCTGGTCAGCATCGAAGACCATCCTATGCCTCCGCACCTCACCGAGCCGATTAAACAGCTGCTCAAAAAGGTCTCACCGGATGTCCATGGTAAAAGACGTCGTTTTTACGACCATGTCGAGCTTTTAAAGCCTGCGCTCTATAAAGAGCTCTCAAAAGTACCCATGACAAACGCCATGATAAGAAGCACCATTGCTCCAACCATTCTGCAGGGCAGTGATATGGCTAATGTACTGCCAGGAGAGGCATCTGCTATTTTAAACTGCCGTATACTCCAAGGCGATACTGTGGAGGATATGATCCGGCATATCACCAGGCTCTGTGGCAAGAAAAAACCGGATTTTGAAATTTTGATGAATCATCCCCCTTCTGCATTCTCGGAAACTGATACCCAAGCCTACAGGCATCTGGAAGCCTGTATTTCTGTTATCTTCCCTGGCGCAGAAACGACGCCGACCATTTCACTGGGCGGAACAGACGCGCGTAAATACGATATTGTATCAAAAAATATTTATCGTTTTACCCCTGTTCAGGTCACTAAAAGTGAACGTGATGCCATGCACAACATCAATGAACGTATTTCCATTGAAAACCTGGGCCGGGCCATTACTTTTTACACCACGTTTATTCAAAATTACCGGTAAATCTCAAAAGACACAGAGGCTTTTCCTTTCGTGTCTTTTTTATTTTTTAAAATTATATAAAAATCGCTTGCGAGTTCTGTTTTACAGCGTTATCATAAGAACAGGTTTACATAATTAGGAGGAGAGAATGTATAAACGCAATTACCGAAACACTGAAGATGCTATCTCAATTTTAGGCTTTGGCTGTATGCGCCTGCCAAAAATCAACCCGGACAGACCGGAGATTGATGAAGTGGCCGCGCAGGCACTTTTTGACTATGCCTTTGAACATGGCATTAACTATTTTGACACAGCTTTTAACTATCATCAGCGGCTGTCTGAACCCTTTGTGGGCAAAGCTCTGAAAAAATATCCCCGGGATCAGTTTTATCTTGCCAGTAAGATGCCAGGTTTTCTGGTGAAAGAGGAAAAGGATGTCGATGAGATCTTTGAAAAGCAGTTAGAAAACTGTCAGGTAGACTATTTTGATTTTTACCTTTGCCATGCGATTTCGGATGAAAGTTTCAAAGTCTATGATGACTGTAACATTATGGAACATCTGCTGAAGCGCAGGGCTGACGGACAGATCCGCCATCTGGGCTTTTCCTTTCACGGCTCTCCGGAAAAGCTGGAGGAGCTGGTTGAACGTTACGACTGGGATTTTGTCCAGCTTCAGTTAAACTATGTGGACTGGAATGTTCAGAATGCCAAGCGCCAGTATGAAATTCTTGATGCACATGGTCTTCCATGTATTGTCATGGAGCCTCTGCGCGGCGGCACCCTGGCAGTCCTCTGTGATGAGGCGGCTGCTGTTCTTAGAGAGGCCGAACCAGATAAAAGTCTGGCTTCCTGGGGATTGCGCTATGCTGCCACTCTGCCAAATGTGCTCACTGTGCTCAGCGGCATGTCCGCCATGGACCAGGTCGCTGATAATATCTGTACCATGGAAAATTTTGAACCCTTATCCGAATCTGAGATGGCGCTTGTCAACAAGGCCGGTGATATTTTCACTAAAACAAAGACCATTCCCTGCACCGGCTGCCGGTACTGTATGGACTGCCCCTCCGGCGTAGAGATTCCAGGACTTTTCAAGCTCTATAATGAATATATGCTGGGCGAGGACAAAAATGATTTTGTCAACGGCTATAAAGCGCTGGGCCCAGAAAAGCAGGAATCACAGTGTACTGCCTGTGACCAATGTACAGAACATTGCCCGCAGAGCATTGATGTTCCTGAGGCCTTAAAAAAAGTGACCGCGCTGGCGGAAAATCTTTTATAATGAACAAAAACCGTCCAGGCTTATCAAACAAGGCCTGAACGGTTTGCTTTTATTATTGATTCATACATTTCTCAATAACATCAATCAATTTGTTAAAATCAATGGGTTTAGAGACATAGTCGTTCATCCCTGCTGCCAACGCCTTAGCCATATCCTCCGCAAACGCATTGGCCGTCAGGGCAATAATTGGTATAATTTTTGCTTGAAAATGCTCACAGTCACGGATCTCACGCGCCGCGGTATAGCCATCCATGACTGGCATTTGCAAATCCATTAAAATAAGCTGATAAGTGTAAGGCTCTGATTGCATAAAAATTTTAAGTGCTTCCTCTCCATTTTCAGCACATTCCACCAGATAACCTTTTTCTTCAAGTATTGTCTGGGCAATCTCCAGGTTAAGTGAATTATCTTCGACCAGCAGTAGCTTTATCTTGTCTGCAGCCTTTAATTTCTGTTTTTGGACATCTGCTCTCTCTGCCGGTTTCTTAATAACATCTGGATGGTCTTCCTCTATTTTCAAATTGAGGGTGACAACAAAGCGGCTTCCTTTTCCTTTTTCACTTTCAACCTGAATATTCCCCTGCATGGCGGCAACTATCTTTTGTGAAATGGACATTCCCAGGCCCGTTCCCTGGATCTTCTGAACCTGTGGGTCCTCTGCACGTGAAAAGGGCACAAAAATATAATCCAGAAAATCCTCATCCATTCCAATACCGTTATCCTCAACCGTAAAAACAAAGCTTCCATAGCCCGATATTTTTCCTGACACCTCCTGTACTGTTAAAAGGATCTCCCCGCCATTCAAGGTATATTTGATAGCATTGCTGATCAGATTTAACAGTACCTGCCGGATACGTCCAGCATCTCCGATCAGTATATTATGCTCAATATCCTTAATAATCACTGTTAACTCATGATTTTTCTCCGCTGCCTCTGTACGGACCATCGCGCTTATGTCCTCGATTACTTCACTGAGGCAGAAAAGTTCCTCTGTCAAAGCGATTTTCCCTTTTTCGATTTTAGACATATCTAAAATTTCATTGATCAATGCCAGCAGATGCTTGCTGGACAGGTTGATTTTTTCCAGACAATCCTTTACTTTTTGAGGATTATTGATCTGACTGGCTGCTATAGACGACATACCGATGATAGCATTCATTGGCGTACGGATGTCGTGGGACATTTGTGCCAAAAAGCTGCTTTTGGCTTCATTGGCTGTTTTTGCTGCTTCGTAAGCGGCAAGAAGTACTTTTCGGTTCTGCTCTTCCTGTTCCATCTCTTCCAGCTTTTGTTCATTGATGTTCATATTGGCAAAGATGACCTTTGTCACCTCACCATCCCGTATTTCTGCAATACTAAAACGTGAACGTACCCAATAAAGCCCATCTGGATAAATTCTCCGAAAGTCAATCTCGTAAACCGGCTGCTCCAATGAGAGCGCATATCTCAAAAAATCAGGACTGCCCGCACGATACATTTTTTCCTGATCTGCCTTATAGACATACTCCCTGACAAATTTTGAATAGTACGTGTCAAGACTTCCTTTTGGAAACTCACGACGCTTCCGAATAACTTCTTCCTGCCAGATGGCCTCCTCGGTGTTGTTTTCCAAATCAAACAGATAAATGGAATAATAGCATTGGCATAAATTGGACAGTATGTTTTCCCTCTGTTGTGCCTCCTGTTTATCATCAATGTTTCTCAGCATTAATATAATGCGCTCCTCATTGTCCTGGAAAATCCTGACTGCATAATAACTGTAATAATGCAGGATTTCTCTCTCTTTATTCCAAAGTCTCAGGACACCTTCAAGATAACCTTTTTTATCATAACATTGATTGTCAAAGACATTATCGAAGGCCTTTTTATCCTCCAACGGCATCATTTTAATTAATTGTTGATAAAAATCTTCATAATTTCCGTGTTTTAGCAAATGAAGCAGTTCACCATTATAGTGAATGCAGTGATACTCAAGCCGTTCAAAATCCAGGCATATAACCAGTTTATAAATCTGTGATAAAGCAATTTGTGTGGTTGTGTCATCAATCTTTTTTTCCATCTCCACATCTTGCTCATCAAATGCGATAATAACCCACGGATACTCAGGCGAATACTCGGACGAAGGCATGATTTTGGTGCGCCGCCACCTGCCCTGTCGATTCCGGTACAAGACCTCACTCTGTTTTTCACCACTTCTTATACGGCGCCATATGTTTTCAATCCCCGCCGTTTCCAAAAAAGCTTCCTGGTACTGCGGTGCTACCTCCGCTATTGTATAGTTTTTTATGAATCCTTCATAGTCCGAAAAATCCATCTGTAATTTTCGAAAAACCTCAGACTGCTTTATCGCTTTATAAGTCTTATCCTGAAGATTACACAAAAAGATTCCCGTATAGCTTTTACTGAGCGTCTGTATAATCGTGTCATATTCTCTTTTAAGCATCACTGTATTCGTGATGTTTTGGTGATAACCTCTCAGACACAGGCCTTTTTTATAATTCCAGTCTCTGACGCCCCCGCAACGCACATAGATTCTTCCCCATTTTGGATGCTGCCAGGGGTACTGTACCTCTGCCCGGTCATCCTGGGCCATTCGCTCTACTGCACTCTCTACTACCGGGTAATAGTCCTCATCAATACGATTATACCACCATTCATAACATATCTCCGGTGTGGGGGTTTCGGTAAAACCCAGTAAGTCTAACATCGATTTGTCTGCATACATTCTGGGTTTTGTTCCTTCCTCCAGCTCAATAACCCACAGCCCTGTCTGTGCTTCATGCAGCACCTCCTGCATTTTATTCATATCCTTAAAATGGTCAAGCATATCCTTTTCCCTTTCCTCTATCCGCATCCTTTATAAGCTCCCTTCCATATCTTTTGAAGGGATTTTAATATTAAGTTTATTATACTATAAAACCGCATTAAAACCGAATAAAAAAAACAGGGCAATGCCCTGCTTTTATTTTTTAATTTCCAGCAGCTTCTGCTTCAGCTCGCTTTCAATTTTCTGCATTTCAACTTCAGCGGCCTGGCGTTTTTCCCGTCCTTCAGCCTGAATTCGCAGAACCTCGTCAAAGGTAGAAATCAGTGATTCATTTGTGTGCTTCAAGGTCTCAATATCCACAATACCGCGTTCAGATTCTTTGGCGGTTTCAATGGTTGCCATCTTAAGGGTATCGGCATTTTTCTTAAGAAGCTCGTTGGTCATATCGGTAACCTGTCTCTGAGCCTCTGCTGCCTGACCCGAATGGACAACCCCCAGCGCCAGCACCATCTGGCTCTTCCAGAGTGGAATGGTATTAACGAGTGAAGACTGGATCTTTTCCGCCATCAGAATATCATTATTCTGAACCAGGCGGATCTGCGGAGCCATCTGCAACGAGATCATACGGGTAAGCTCCAGATCATGAATTTTCTTTTCAAAGCGGTTACACATGGCTGCCAGATCGTTGGCTGCCTGGGCGTCCTCCGGTAAACCGCTGGCCTTAGATTTTTCTACCAGTGCCGGCAGCTCCTCGCTCTGCGTTTTAGCTAGCTTCTTTTTTCCTGCCAGAATATACATGGACAGTTCTTTAAAATAGGTTTTGTTAACCTCGTACATTTTATCCAGCATGGCCACATCCTTCATAAGCTGGATCTGATGACCTTCCAGAATTTCCGATATTTTATTAACATTGGTTTCTGCTGTTGCGTATTTTGCACGCATGGCTGTGATCTTATTGGCGCTTTTTTTAAAAAAGCCCAAAAATCCCTTTTCCTCCTCCTGGACGTCAAAGCTTTTGAGCTCAGTGACCATATTGGTGAGCATATTGCCAATTTCACCAAGGTCTTTGCTCTTGACGCTGTCCAATGCAGTCTCTGAAAAATCAGCGATTTTTTTCTGTGCACCCGCACCGTACTGCATGATCATATTGGAATTGGTAAGCTCGATCTGCTGTGAAAAGTTTTCCACCATCTGGCGTTCTTCCGGCGTCAGCGTATTTTCATTAAAGGCTGCATCCTCCACAGCCATTTCTTTTACCGTCTCTGGCATCGGCTCCTTTACTTCCTCAAAGGGGTCAAAAGTCAGGGTCGGCGTAACGGTTTCAAAATCTTTTATTTCATCACTCATTTTACTTTCCTCCAGTGTTAAAGTCTTTTTCTGTCAGGCCTTCCTGGGCCAGCATGGTTTCAAGTACTGTAATATCGGTTGAGATATCCATTGCCTTGTCCTGATAAAAGCTGTCGAGCAAATTTTCAAAGGCATAATTGATGGTGTCCAGTGTCTCCTCGATCTCATGCTTTGCGCTCCGGATATTCTCTCCCTGGATAGGCTCCGCGTCCATTTCACGGTAGGCGTTGACCAGCTTCAGGGTCGTTGGCAGATAGTAGCCCATAAATTTGCGGGTTTCGGGAAGCTCATCTGTATGGTTTTCGACATACTCAAAAATTTTGCAAAGTATGACTTCCAAACAGTCAAGCTTCTGCGAGATCACTTCCCCTGAAATGGCCTCATTAGCCTCTCGGATCTGTTCGATGCTTTCCTTGCCTTCTTCTATGAGCAAACGTGTTTCTTTGAGAATCGGATTTTGAGCCTCCATTCTCTGCTGCCGTTCTACTTCTTCCTTTAGCCGGCGTTCCTCACGCTCGCGCAGACGGACGCCCTCCTCATATTTTTCATAAGCATCATAGGCTTCATCACTTAACAGAAGATAAGTTTTTTCATCATTGATCCGCCCTTCCGGGAACATGCCCGAGCGAATCATTCTCAATAAATCCTTGACGACAAACTTATCATTCTTTCCAACACTGGATGCCAGCTGTTTTACGGAGATATAGGCCTGCCCGTTAAGGGTGCGCACATACTCATAAAACCGCTTTACCCGGCCTCTGGATTTTGTTCCTGTTATGGCTAGGATAATGCATATAATCAGCAGGGGGATCAACACCCCCATGGATACGCCCATTGCAATAAGACTGCCGGATATACCGACGGCAATCCCCACAGCCGCCAGAACAAAGGCGCTGAATCCTATCCCAAAGTACCCCAGGACCATCATAATGATACTGGATATTTTACCAGCCGGTGACTTTGCCACCGGTGCACGCAGCGGCCGCTCTACCACCTGCGTCTCTGTTTCTGTTTCTTCTTCATCGTCAATCCTGGCACTTGTTTCATACCATACGGCTTTACCTCTCTGCACACCTTTTTTTACTTCTTCCAGTGCGCTGTTTACCGTATTGCTTATATTTTTGTTGAGCTGTTTAAAATCCGTCGAGTTTATGGCTTCCTTCACAATGGATTTAATTTCCTCGCCAAGATTGGAGTAATCATTTTTAGACACTTTTTTCCTCCATAATATTCATGCTGTAAAACAATTATATCCCATAACTGCTAAAATAACAATTTGAAATTGCTAAAACAGGCGGTTTGCAAGGTTTTATTAAACAAAAACACAGCCGTCAGAGGCTAACGCGGCTTTCTGGCGGCTGTATTTTTATCGGATCACCTGATTATGGATATCCTGCATTCTCACATCGGTTTCTGCAATGGTGTCTGCGCACTCTTTCAGCTCACGGGCCACAGACTCCGGAATATTGGCAGAGTCCACTGCCTTATATCGAAGCTGATGTTCCAGGCTGGCCCAGAAATCCATAGCGATGGTCCGAATCTGAACCTCTACCTTGACCATCTCCTTATGGTCAGAAAAAAACACCGGCACCTTTAAAATCAAATGCAGACTTCGGTAGCCGTTGGGCTTTGGCTTTTTTATATAATCGGTAACACGGACAAGCTCAATATCATCCTGCGCCTTCAAAAGATTTTTAACAGCGTAAATATCTTCAATATACGGGCAGATGATACGAATCCCTGCGATATCATCCAGATTTTCCCGGGCGGACTGGACGCTCAGGTCAAAGCCCTTGCGGTCCAGTTTTTCAACAATGCTTTTGGGCGATTTTACTCTAGACTGGATGGTGTGGATCGGGTTGCGCTCGTGGGTAGACTGAAACTCGTCATTCAGAATCTCAAGCTTCGTACGAACCTCCTTAATCGCTGCTGTAAAGGTATTTTCCAAATCATATAATTCCTTGATTAAAGCCTGAGCCACCTCATAGGGGTCTGTGGTATCGTTTCCAACAAATACCTCTGCCTCAACCTTCTTTAGTATATCCACCATGGGTGTCTTATCGGTTATTTTTGTATTTAGCATACTATCTCTCCTGTTGTGATTATAAAGCAATCTCAATAACAAACTCTATTTTAATATCTTTCGCTTAATTTTTCATAAAATAAATTAAAAAAGCAGACGCTTTTTTCGCATCTGCTTTTATTCTACCATTCTTTTGAGAAGGCTTCAACCTCTAAACAGGCATTATTCACGATCTCCTGTGTTTTATCCGGACATTCCTCCATGCCCTGGGCGTAAAGCACAGAGACATCCTTAATCCCACACAGTCCAAGGATTCCTTTAAGCCAGTCCACACCATAACAGTGCATAATGGGATTATCGGTGTTACAGGTACCGCCGCTGGCCAGCAAAATCAAAGCTTTTTTATTTTCCAGCATGCCGACCGGCCCTTTTTCTGTATAGCGAAAACTTTTGCCTGCGCGCATGACCGCCAGTGAGTAGCTGACCATCTTCGGCGGAACAATCAGGTTCCAATGCGGCAGTGCAAAAACAGTTCTGTCCGCCGTCATAAATTCTTCACAAAGGTCGTCGATTTCTGTGTAGACGCCATTATCTCCGTCAGACTGCCCATTAAAATAAGCAATCAGCTCTTCGTCAATCTCGGGAAGTTCCAGACGGCTGAGATCAATACGTTTAAGCTGATCCTCTGGATGCGCCGCCTGATAGTTTTTCATAAAAATATCTGCCAGTCTGCAGCTGACTGAATCCTCAGCCAGGGGACTGGCTGTTACAACTAATATTTTTTCCATTTTTTACCTATACCCTATTCTGTGGATTCCCTTCAAGCCAGCAGCGAATATTATCAAACACAATGACTGCTCGCTTGTACAGGGATTCTTTTGTGGCGTATGCCACATGTGGTGTTAGAACCGTGTTCGGTGCGCTTAAAAGCGGGTAGTCCTTTGGCAGCGGCGGATCTTCCTCGTAAACGTCAATACCTGCACCGGCCACCTTTCCCTCTTTTAGCGCGTCTGCCAACGCCTCATTGTCAATAACGCCGCCTCTCGACGTATTGATTATAATGGCTTCGGGTTTCATAAGCGCCAGCATATCCCGGCTGATCAGTCCCTGTGTTTCTGGACTTACAGGAATATGAAGCGTTACAATATCGCTCTGCTTGAGGAGCTCCTCTAAATCCATATACTTGATACCCATTTCCAGACCCTCTGAGCGAACGGTCCGGCTGTAGGCTAAAAGCTCACATCCAAAAGCTTTTCCAATTTCTGCCACCTTTAAGCCAATGGCGCCGGTTCCTACGATTCCCAGTTTTTTGCCACAGAGCTCATGGCCGATCAAGCCTCCGATGGTTCCGCCATTACGCGTTTCGTGGTCACAAGTCACAATATAGCGGTAGACATCAATCATAAGCCCAAAGGCCAGCTCGGCCACCGCATTGGTCGAATAGCCCGCCGCATTGCACAGAATAATACCCCTTTCCTTACAGGCGGCAACATCTACATGGTCAACCCCTGTAAAGGCAATATCCACCAGCTTCAGATTTTTACAGGCGTCAATAACCTCTTTTCCAAAGGGCTGGTTAGCCAGTACGACAACATCGGCGTCCTTTACCCGCTCAATCAGCTTTTCTGTGTCGGTTTCCCGGTTTTCATAAGCAATAAACTCATGCCCGTCCGCACGGAGCAGCATGCTCAATGTCTGCAGTGCATCCTCTGTAATGCCGAGGGGTTCCATTATTACAATCTTCATCGCTCGTTGCCTCCGAATCCTTATTTAATCCTAATAAGCTTATTATAATACAAACCCGCATGCTTTTTAAGGATAAATTTATACCAATCACCAAAATTCTTTGTCACTTTAACGGCAGAAAAGATAATTATTCGTCTTCTTCGGTCATTATTCGTATTTGATCGTAACTGTAGCCTCTGCTCATCAGATTACGGGTAACACGCTGCTTCAGTTCTCGGCCCGTATAACCTTTGTTTTCCTGCATTCTGCGGTATTTTTCATAAAAGCGTCTGAGCTCGGTCATCTGTTTTTCTAGAAGTGCCTCGGTCTCTTCCTCGGTCAGGTTTTCAGTTTCATCCTCTGGCAGTCTAGCCTCAATCACCTCGCGGATTACCTCACCCGGAAATCCCTTTCTCTGCAAAAAGGTATAGATCTTACCTTTGCGTTTCCTGTAGCTTTCCCGGCTGTACTGACGGGCCGCTTTTTCAAACTGTTTCTCACAGCATATCCGTTCCTGGTCTGGCGTGTAAAGCTCGTCCATAACGGCAATCAGTTCCTGAGGAATCCCCCTTTTTTTCAGATCATAACGCATTTTTACTCTGCCCCAGAAATTGAAATGAATATTGTTATAGCAGTAATTCTTTACATAAGCGGTGTCGTTAATAAAGGCATATTGTACAAGCTTTGCCATAACCTCTGCAACCACACGCTCACTGTACTCCTTTTTTTCCAGATAGTCGACCATTTCCTTTTCAGTCCGATTTTTAAAAGAAATGTAATTCAGACTCTGGTCATAGGCTTTCTGAACAGTCTTAGGGTCACTCATAGGATTTCCTTTCCACTAAAAAACTGCCGGCTGATCCCGGCAGTTTTATTTTAACAAATTTTAAACATAAGCGCCAGACGAAACAGGAATATAATCCTGAATAAGCTGGGCAACACCGCCAATCTTCACTTCAAAATGAAGATGGTTGGCTGTTGAAGAGCCGGTAGAGCCGGTTCCTCCAATATATTCACCCTGGCCAACAGTCTGGCCAACACTGACATCAATGCTGCTCAGGTGGCCGTACAATGTTGAGTAGCCACCTTCATGCTGAATTTCAATGCAGTTTCCATAGCCTCCAAAGCTTGACGCACGCGTTACGGTTCCGGCCGCTGATGCATAAACCGGGGTGCCATAGCTGTTCAAAATATCCACAGCGCAGCCATTGGAGTGATTGCTTGATCCGCCGCCCGGGCGTCCTATTTCACCTACAAGGCCGCTGGTCGGGATCAGAAACTGTCCGCTGCCGCTGATGGAGCCTCTGGATACAGGCGCAGCTGCCGCTTCCTTTGTTCCTACACGCTTAACTGCCTTAACTGGTTCCTTGGTGGTGTTTTCTGATTTAACTTCCTTACCGACCTCCTGGCCGTTTTCATAGGTAAAAACAGCATCGACATCCTTCTGGCCGTTTTCCCCTTTCTGTACTTCTTCCTCTTCGCCAGTCATCAGCTCATCGGCAGGCTGTTCCTCTGTCTCAAAGGGGATTTCTTCTTGATACTGCTTTTCGACAACGGTAACCACTGTCAGTACCGGTGCTTTCTGAGTTGTATTCAGAACGTCGCCTTCCTTTAAAGCATTCAGATCTTTATCAGCATTCATGGATGCCAGACGGTCAACGGTTGTTCCACGATTGGCTGCGATAAGATTTCCATCAGTTTCTCCCGGCTGAACGGTGGTTTGAGCTGTAATCTCATTTCCCTCTTTCAGGTATGACATGGTAGCGTCATAATTCCTGGCATCAGGCACTTCCACATTTTGTTCATCAATGGTAACATTCTGCTTAAGTTCTGAGCTCAAAACTGTCGCACCCTCTACCTGGGAATACTGCTGTTTGAAATCATTCAATGCCCTTTCTGCCGTCTCTTTGGAGTCGGTCTGAATGGCTGGCTTTCCATCAATCATGATGGCAGCCCCCTTGAGCTTAACATCAACTCCGGCATTGTAAATGGTTTCGGCACACTGACCCACATCAAGCTTCTCTCCCATTGTGCGGGCAGGCTTAAGCTTGATATCATCCGCTATAATAACATTCTCATTGCCATATTCTTGGAAGAGCTTTTGCTGCAGCTCTCCAAGAGCATTGTCAAAGGTACTCTGATCCTTGACATATCCAATGCTCTGCCCGTTATATAACACCTCGTAAGCTGTTGTCTGGGCATGGGCAATTCCTGTACCGGCACAGACCAGAAAGGCTGTTACC
>OIET01000601.1_pt1 | contig 29149 bp, 20 predicted proteins | sample 1581871 | NCBI WGS metagenome assembly OIET01 (sample SAMN03279760, study PRJEB24777) | human gut metagenome | isolation source: fecal sample PR121 from 1 month old male Malay infant, vaginally delivered... | place: Singapore | collected 2005-09-16
CGGCCTTAATTTTGATCCGGATGGCGGCGAGTTCTTCCAGCGCATGTGCGTGCCCAGCCCGCGTTCCGTGTTGATGGAGGCTTGCGAGCGTATCGCTGCCGTGCTGGCGAAATAGGGCCTAGCGCCAAGCGAGGGGGCGGTGCCTGCATCCGAGCGTGTTCGGCGCGTCGCGCCTCAGAACGCTCTGATACAAGCACCGCCCCCTCTTTGCGTAACAGGGCTCTGTTCGCCGCGGCTACTCTGTGGGAAGGACAGCGCGTGGCGATGTTGCGTGGCGGGCCCGTGCTATGCCGCAGCCTTTTCGCGGGTGTGGAAGTTGGTGATGAAGAGCAATACCATCAGCAGGATGGATATGCCAAGCGATGTCGCTATGCCCAGGCTCATGGTGGCCATCACGGATGCGAGCGTGCCGAAAACCGCGATGCCAATGGCGCCGCCAACTTGGCGCATGGCGTTGAAGACGGCGCTGGAGATGCCGCTGTGCTGGGCATCCGTGCTTTTAAGTACCAGGTTTGCCAAGCAGGGCGTGTTGATGCCGCCGCCCATTCCCGCCAGGCACACGGCCAGGGCGATCAGAGGGGCGTCGAGCGCGTCTAGCCCCGCGAATACTATGATGAGGCCGTAGCCCAGCGTGAGGAGTGCCGTGCCCACCATAAGGGCGAAGCGCGAGCCGCGCGCACCCGCCAAGCGGTCTGACATAAGGTTGCCAAAGGCGCCGGAAAACGCGCTGGGAATAAAGGACAAGCCGCATACAAGCGGGGATAGGGAAAGCTCTTGCTGCAAGAAGAGCGTGCTAAGGAAGACGCAGCCGTTCCAGCTGAGGATCATCGAGAAGCCGCCCAGCAGCGCCAGGCGAATTCCTGCGGAGCTGAATAGCGACAAGGGCATCAGAGGTGATGCGACGCGCGACTGAGAGAAGATGAACAGGGCGAGTCCGACCGCGCCCACAATGAGCAGGGCCATGGGGACGGTTTGGGTAAAGCCCTGCGCCCCGCCCTCGATAATTCCGCCCACAAGACAGGTGAGCGCCACAATCGCCAGGATTTGGCCGATTAAATCCACCGGCTGCGGTACGCGCGGAGAGGTGGCAAGCTTGCCGCTCATAAGAAGAATGGCTAGGCAGATGGGGATGTTGACGGAAAAGACCAAGCTCCAGTGAATAGGGACCAAAAGGCCTCCCAGCAAAGGTCCCACTGCGGTGGCGGCGGATCCGCCAATGCCCCATGCGGCGAGCGCGCGCCTACGATGGTCCTCTGTGAGGTACGCCTCATTGATGAGCGACATGGAGCTGGGCAGGATCAGCGCTGCGGCGACGCCCATGAGGGCGCGGCCGAGGATAAGCATCTCTACCGAGTTGGCGAGCGCGCAGATGGCGGAGCTAAGGGCGAACCCGGCGGTTCCGCAGATAAACGCACGCTTGGCTCCAAAACGATCTGACAGGTTGCCGGCGAGTAGCAGAAGCGTTGCGAACGGCAGGGTGTAGCCGTCTACAATCCACTGCTGCGCGGCCAGGCTGGCGCCAAGCTCCTCTTGGATGGAGGGCAGCGCCAGGTTGGTGATAAGAGTGTCCATGCAGGCGAGAAACATCGCGGAAGATGCGACGATGGTCGCCGTTGGATTGTACGGCGTCGCTGCTGGCGTTTTGGTTTTGGCTGCGGGCGTGGTTGCGGTTTGGGTTGTCGTGCTGGATGTGCTTGAAAGAGTTGATGTGCTCATGCTGCGTGTTCGCTCCCGAATGTAGTGCTGGCGGCCGTCGCCGACGCCAATTGGGCAGACTTTGGCCAAGATTAATCCAGCGCTCTATTGTGGCGCTTGTGCTTGTGGCGAAGGCTGTTGTGAGCGAGCGTTTATCAAACGATAACGCGGGGCATGCGAAAGGACTCGTCCATACTATTGCGGGCGACTTACAAGGATGGGTCGCAGGCTCGGCGGTTGCGATGATGATGTGCCCGAGTAGAATTGCATCTCGACTTGTGCACCCAAAATGGGGTAGGATATCTCCTGCACGCCTCGCGCGTTCAATGGGTTCGGGTGACGATATGTTCCGAATCTGGTCAGGTCCGGAAGGAAGCAGCCATAAGGAGCCTCTGCCGGGCACCCGTTCCCATTGAGCACACGGGGCGTTTTTGCGTTAAAGGGCCTGTCACAGCATCGTCCGCGCGGCGCTGTGCGAGCGACGGTTTCGAAAAATCTCTCGCTATGCATCGCGGCGTTTCGCGACCTGCGGCTTTACACCTCTTTATCCGCGCTAAATCAGCGAGGAAAAGTCGTACCTTTTTGAGATGGTCAATGAGGGCCACGAGGCGGGTAAGGGCGGCGCGGAATCGGGGTGATTTCGGGCCGAAGGCGCCATGTTAGAGGTCTCGGGGCGCTTTGCGGGGCATTTCGGGCGCTGATAAGGGGTTTCGGAATCGATTTTGCCTTTGCATAAAAGAAAAATGCCCGCCTGAAGCGTTTCAATTGACATGGCAAAGCGAATCGATTTGGTCTAGCTCCTTCTAGCTGCGTCGGTGGGGGTGCTATTCCTTGAGCGTAGCTTGGGGGCTGGTGCTAAGCAAGGCGTCTACCAGCGCGTTATCCTCGTCATCGTCCGATCCTAAGGGCAGGCCGCACGCTTCGAAGAAATGGCTGCCCGCAAACTGCCGAGCGCGAAAGGATTCGTGCTCGCCATCGTCCAAGTAGCGAATACGGCTGCGACAATCCGTGGTGCCGCAAAAGAGGGCGCCGCGCTTGGCGACGTAATCCAGGTAGAGGGGCGAGTCGCTCCACAGCATTACGCCGGCCATGTTCTCAAGTTCGTAGGCCACGGCGTACTGCTGCCAGGCGATGCCGCGCTCGCGTACGTATTTATCGAGCACGGTGGCCATGCGGGTGACGCGGCGCAGGGTGTCGCGCGCGTCTATCAACCGGTTCTCATCGTCTACGGCAAGCCCTGCGGCGCGCAGGCGCATGTTGGCGCGTTCAAGTTCCCTGCCATCTAACAGCACGGCGGGTACGGTGAGCTTGATTGACTCGTCCCCAAACAGCTCGATAGCGGAGTGGACGTCCAGGGCGCCCGCCAGGGCGGACGCGCGGATAATACGCGAGTCATGCGCGTGCTGCACGTGGCAGCCCATGCCGCGGTCGGTAAAGACCTTGCGCATGGTGGCGACGTGCTGGTTGATGTCGCTGCGCGACGGGGCTTCTGCGGCGTGCTTGCTCATGCGGTAGAAATAAAGGTCGAAAAGGGGCGTTGGGTTGGAAGGCTTGGGCGCGGCGGGCGCGTGGCCCTGTGCGGCAAAGAAGCGGTCTGCCGTTGGATAGTAGACGGATCGCTGGCAGAACCCCGCGATCTCGCCACGGCGCTTGGTAGCCTTGCCGTAGAGCTCTACCAGCGCGGGGCTTTGGGCCGGCCCGGAAGTGGAGCCCTCGCGCACCTCTACAATGCCGTTGGCGATATAGGGAGGGAAGTTTCCCTCTGCAACCTGCATGACCAGCACGCCTTGCGAGGCGTTGGCGGGGTCGCAGATAAAGCGTGCGTCAAAGTGGGGTATGGGCGAGACGTGGCGCCGGCACAGCTCGCCGATGATCTGGCTAAAGTCCGCATTGGGCTTGGGGATGGGGCAGACGGACTTATCATCGTCCGCAATGCCCACTACCAGCCAGCCACCGCGCGAATTGGCGAACGACGCGATGATCTTGGGGATCTTCTTTTGCACGGATGCGTTGTAGGAGCGCTTGAACTCCAGCGCGAAGCCCTCGTCCAAATCTGCAAGCTGGGCAAGGTCATCCCACGTAACTTGGGCGAGCGTTTTGGGCTTGCCGCTGGCGGTGCGAAACGGACTGAACATGGCGGCCCCTTTGAGCGTGACGGCGCGTTTGAGGATATGGTACCCGCGTCAGGGTGATGCGTTTCTCATTGGTTTCCAAGGCACGGGCACCGTGTTTTACCGGATGGGTGCCTGCGCGCTGGCATATCATTGATGGGTCCGTGAATTCCAATGAGCAGCGAGGCGTTTGATGCTGAACCTGTTGAGGCGTTTTTCCGGCGCGTACCGCCGGTATTTCATCATAGGGCCCCTGGCCAAGCTGGTAGAGGCGTGCTTTGACCTTATTACGCCGCTGGTGGTGGCAAGCATGATCGACAACGGCGTGGGCGCGCGCGACATGGATTCTGTGGTGCGCCACGGGTTGGTGCTGGTGGCGATGGCCGTGGTGGGCATCTCGGTCACGCTGATTTGCCAAAAGGTGGCCGCGCTGACGTCGCAGGGTATGGGTACGGACATGCGCCGCGAGCTTTATGCGCACATCAACCGGTTGTCCTTTGCGGACCTCGATCGCTTTGGCACGCCGTCCCTCATCACCCGCATCACCAACGACGTCAACCAGGTGCAGCTGGCCATTGCCATGACTATACGCATGTTGATTCGCTGGCCGTTCTTGGCGGTGGGCTCCATGGCGGCCGCGCTGTTGATCGATGTCCGCCTGGGGCTGATCTTTTTGGTGACCACCCCGCTTATCGCCGTGGTGTTCTGGCTGGTCATGGCTAAGAGCGTGCCGTATTTTAAGAGCATGCAGGCAAAGCTCGACCACGTTGGCCTGGTGCAGCGCGAAGGGCTTTCCGGCGTCCGCGTGATTCGCGCGTTCTCCCGCGAGCAGCACGAGCGCGAGCGTTTCGCCGCCGCCGCTGCCGACCAGGCGCAGACCGCCATCGCGGTGGGCAAGCTGTCGAGCGTGCTTAATCCCGTGACCTTTTTGGTCATGAACCTGGGTGTGTGCGCCATTTTGTGGAGCGGCGGCGCGGCCGTGAACGTGGGCGACCTTACCCAGGGCCAGGTGATCGCGTTTGTGAACTACATGACCCAGACGCTGCTCTCCATTGTGTACGTGGCCAATATGGTGGTGATTTTTACCAAGGCAAGCGCCAGTGCGTCGCGTATCAACCAGGTGTTGGCGTGCGAGCCGTCCATCACGGATACCGCTTCCGCCCCGGTTGCGCTCCCCGCGTGCGCGCTCGAGGCCGCCGCGGTGCCGGCGCTGCGTTTTGACCACGTGGGTTTTCGCTACGGCTCCGCCTCTGCAGATGCGCTGGACGATATCACCCTGCAGCTGCCCGTCGGCGGAACGCTGGGCATCATCGGCGGTACGGGCTCTGGCAAATCCACGTTGGTATCGCTGCTGCCGCGCCTGTATGACGTGGCCCGCGGCGGCGTGGAGGTGTTTGGCACGGACGTGCGCGCCTGGCCGCTACGCCAGCTGCGCGGGGTTATAGGTATGGTGCCCCAGACGGCGCAGCTGGTCTCCGGCACGGTGCGCTCAAACCTGTGCTGGCGAGATGCGAACGCGAGCGACCAAGAGCTGTGGCGCGCCCTTGAGATCGCCCAGGCGGCTGACTTTGTGCGCTCGCTGGAGGCCGGCTTGGATGCCCCGGTAGAGGCGGGCGGCAAGAACTTCTCCGGAGGCCAGCGCCAGCGCCTCACCATTGCCCGCGCTCTTGTGGGCGACCCCAAGATCTTGGTGCTGGATGATTCGTCCTCCGCGCTTGACCTGCAGACGGATGCCCGCTTGCGCCGTGCCTTGCGCGAGCTTGCCGCGAGCTCCGCGAAGGATCCTCGTCCAGATGCGCCCGTGCCCCTTACCACGGTGATCGTGTCGCAGCGCGTGTCTTCCGTGCGCGACGCGGACCTTATCTGCGTTATGCGCCGTGGCCGTGCGGTGGGTCTGGGTACGCATGCCCAGCTGCTTAGCACCTGCGACGTCTATCGCGAGATCTGCGAGTCCCAGCTTGAGCGCGAGGAGGTGGCGTAGCATGAATCCGTATACATCTACCGGATCGGTGTCGACCGTCGCGTCGAACATCGCGGGTGGGTCATCGTCCAAAAACAACGTCCGTGCCGCCGGCGTGCTCGCGCCCGCCGTGCCCCTTACCACCAAGCAGGTGACGCGGCGCCTCATGGCCTACGTGCGCCCACATGCGGCGTCGTTCGCAACGTCGTTTGTATCCGCCGGCCTCTCCGTGGTACTGCAGCTTTACGTGCCCATTGTGGTAGGGCGCGCCATCGACCTCATCATAGGCATGGGCCGCGTTGACTTTGCCGCCTTGGCACCGCTGCTGGTCCAGCTTGCCCTGGTGGTGCTTGCCGCCTCTGCCCTGCAATGGGTGCAGGGGTATTGCGTCAACCTGCTTACGTACCGCTGCGTGCGCGATATGCGCGTGGACGCCAGCGAGAAGATCGGTCGCATGCCCATCAGTTTCATCGATGCGCATCCGCACGGTGATTTGATCTCGCGCGTGGTCAACGACGTCGACCAAATTGGCGACGGCCTGCTGCAGGGGTTCAACCAGCTGTTCACCGGCTTGGTGACCATTGTGGGAACGTTGCTGTTCATGCTCTCCATCTCCGTGCCCATGGCCGTGGTGGTTGTGTTGGTAACCCCGCTTTCTATAATGGCGGCCACGCTGATCGCCAAGTTCTCCAACAAGAGCTTTGCGGCACAGCAGCGTATCCAGGGTCAGCTGGGCGCCCATATCGAGGAATACGTGGGAAGCCAGCGCTTGGTGAGCACGTTTTGCTACGGCGACCGCGCACAGGAGCGCTTTGACGCCATGAACGGCGAGCTGTACACGGTGGGCGAGCGCGCGCAGTTTCTAAGCTCGCTTTCCAACCCCGGCACGCGCTTTATCAACAACCTTATCTACGCGGCGGTCGCGGTTATTGGCTGCATGTGCGTCATCACCGGATGGCCGGCCCCGCTCACGGTGGGCGGCGTGCAGACCTTCTTGTCATACGCCAACCAGTACACCAAGCCGTTTAACGAGGTCACCAACGTCATCACCCAGCTGCAGACCGCCTATGCTTCCGCCCGTCGCCTGTTTGCCCTGCTCGATGCGGACGAGGAATCGCCGGAGAAGGCTGATCGGGAGGCTCTGGTGGCTCCTGCCGTCCAGCTTGCCGAGTTTGCTGGGCCTGCCCAGTTTGCCGGCTCTGCCAGTTCTGCCCGCGGCGAGGTGGTTTTTGACCACGTCAATTTCAGCTATACGCCGGAGCGCCCGCTGCTGCAAGACATCTGCATCCACGCCGCCCCCGGCCAGCGCATTGCCCTGGTGGGACCCACGGGCTGCGGTAAGACCACCCTTATCAACCTACTGCTTCGCTTCTACGATGTGCAAGGGGGACGCATAGAGCTCGACGGCGTCGACATCGCCTCCTACGCCCGTGCGGACCTGCGCTCGCGCTTTGGCATGGTCTTGCAAGATACCTGGCTGTTCGAAGGCACCGTGCACGACAACATCGCCTACGGCCGCCCGGGCGCAACGCGCGAGCAGGTTGAGCGGGCGGCTGTCCGGGCGCATGCGGACGGTTTCATCAGCGCACTGCCCCGGGGGTTCGACACGGTGATAGGCGAGGGCGGCGGCACGTTGTCGCAAGGCCAGCGACAGCTGCTGTGCATCGCCCGCGTCATGCTCTGCGACCCAGAGATCCTGCTGCTTGATGAAGCGACCAGCTCTATTGACACCCGTACGGAGGTGCAGGTGCAGGCGGCCTTTGACGAGCTTATGCACGGTCGCACCAGCTTTGTGGTGGCGCATCGCCTCTCCACCATCCGCGAGGCTGATTGCATCTTGGTCATGCGCGATGGTCGAATCGTCGAGCGCGGTACCCATGAGCAGCTGCTTTCCCAGGGCGGGTTCTACGCGGAGCTCTATAACAGCCAGTGGGTGGACGAGTAAGGACAGCGGGGTTTAATGGAGGGCCGCAGCTGTTTCACGGGATGCGCACCGGCGCCTCGCGCCTCGGGGCATCCCTTGGAAAGCAGCTGCGGCCCTGTTGATAGCGGCCTCAACACGCGGCTTCAATGCGCGGTCGCCAGCGCTGTGGGCAAGCACGGCTGGGGTGCCGCTGCTGCCTTGCTGAAAACGGCCTCCGTTCGCGTTCGCTTGCTGGTTTTGGCCTTCAGTTGGAGTTGGTGCTGCTGAAATCGCCCTTCAGTTGGACTTGGCGTGGTCTCTTGCGAGGCTGTCTTTGAAGAAGTCGCAGGTAGGAGCGGTGCGTCTTCAGATACTTCGATGCCGCAAGTCCAACTGGACCTCGTTTTTAGAGCTACGGGTGAAACGGAGCTCGATTTCAGCAGAGTCCAAGTCCAACTGGACCTCGTTTTTAGCAGCAGCTCCAACTGAAGATCGTTTTTAGCGTGCTCGGCCGGAGGGCAACTCTAACTGAAGGCTGTTTTTAGCAAGGGCGCGGATCAGCGGAATCCCAAACCCCGCGCACTGTCTTTGCGCTGTGCATGCATGGCAACTTAGGCCAGCATCTTGATGAGCATGCCGATGCCGATGCCGATAGCACCGCCCACGGCGGCGCCGAGGATGATCTTCAGGCCGTTGATCACGCCCTTCTTCCACGGCTTCATCTCGCGCGCGTGCTGTCCGGCAGGCGTGTCGCGGTCCACGTGTTCACCGCGGCTGAATGCCAAAATCTCGCGATAGGTGGCCAGGTCATGCTGCTTCTTCAAGCGCTCTAGGTTGGCGAACGCAATCAACATCACAAACAGGGACGCAAGCGCGAACACCACCGTGGGGATCGTGTGCTCGCCCCATCCCCATTCGTATTGGAAAGCGCCCCAGATTCCCAGCAGCAAAAAGGCCGCTGCGCTCACTACCGCCACCGTCGAGAGGTTGTTGTACTTCTTGACCGCTGCATCCATTACCTGTGCCATGGTTTCCACGTCTCCTTTGATGAGGGAGTCTACGGTCACCCCAAACACGTTCGAGAGCAGAAGCAGGCTCTGGACGTCCGGATACGTGCGCCCGCACTCCCAGTTGCTGATGGTCTGGCGCGACACGTAGATGCGCTCCGCCAGATCGTCTTGGGAGAGGCCCAGCTCCTTGCGGTGCTCCTTGATGTGCGAGCCCAGCTCCATGCTCCTGCTCCTTGGGGGTCGGGGTGACCCCTGTCGAGAGTCACCATGGCATTGACGGGGGAATCGTACCATCAAAGGTGTTTATAGCGCCTTCTCACAAGGATGAAAAACCTCGTCAAAATGCTTTATACATGCCTCTGAGCTGCAGATTTTCTGCAGCGCCGCGTCTTTTCTCGCGCGCGAGGGTCGGTGGGTCCGGACCCTGGCAGCACGCCCTTTACCCTATGAGCCGGCGCGGCAAAATCCCAAAAAATCTCTTGCACTGTGTATGCGTGTGTATATACTGTACTTAATGAGTATATACACTATGCTCAGTAGCGGGCGGTGCCGACGGGCGCCAGCCGCGAGTCGCTCGAGACGTCGGGCGGCGGGCCGCCACCGACTGGGGGACGCCCCGCGGCGGCGGTATGTAGGGAAAGGGACCAACAACGTGGAACTCATCATTTCAAACTTCAGCAGCAAGCCCATCTACGAGCAGATCACCAGCCAGATCAAGGCGCAGATCATCGCGGGCCAGCTGGCGGAGGGCGAGCAGCTCCCGTCTATCCGCGCGCTGGCAAACAGCCTACGGGTGAGCGCCATCACCACCAAGCGTGCCTATGCGGACCTGGAAAGCCAGGGCTTCATCGAGACCGTTCAGGGCAAAGGCAGCTTTGTCGCCGGTGGCAACAAAGAGCTCATCCGCGAGGAGCATCTGCGCGAGATCGAGGGGTATCTCTCCCGCGCGGTCGAAGCCGGGCGCGACCTGGGCCTTGAGCCGGCGGAGCTGCGCGAGATGCTCGACCTCCTGCTCGATCAGGACGAGTAGCCCTCGCTGTGAGCGCAAGCCCACCTCGTCCACCTTGTCCAAGCCAAACCAACACGTAATCCAGCCATACCAAGGATGGAGACCATGAACCAAGTAACTGCTGCCGCGCCCCTTATCCAGGCAAGCGGCCTTACCAAGCACTATCCCGGCTTCTCGCTCGCGGGCGTCAACGTCACGGTCGAGCCCGGCCAGGTGGTGGGCTTTGTCGGCAAGAACGGCTCCGGCAAGTCGACCACCATCAAAGCCCTGTTGGGCCTCATCTCTCTGGACGCCGGCCAGGCAAGCGTCCTGGGCTGCTCGCCCCGTGATCTTGCGAACACGGCATCCGCCAGGGCAAAAGAGCAGGTAGGCGTGGTGTTCGACACCATCTCCCTGCCGGGTCACCTTAAAATCGAAGAGGTGGGCAAGCTTATGGCCCGCGCGTATTCAACCTGGGATGCCGCCGGCTTTCAGCAGCGCCTTCGCGCCGCGGACCTCGACCCCAAAAAAGCCGTCAAGGACCTCTCCCGCGGTATGGGCATGAAGCTCTCTCTTGCCTGCGCGCTGTCGCACAACCCTCGCCTGCTCATTTTGGACGAGGCGACGGCGGGCCTTGATCCCATGGCTCGCGATGAGGTGCTCGACGCGCTGCGCGATTTCGTGGCGGTCGAGGATGCCCAGGGCAACCCCGTGAACGGCATCCTCATGTCCAGCCATATCACTAGCGACCTGGATAAGATCGCGGACACGGTGCTTTGCATCGACGCCGGGCATCCCGTCTTCAACATCGCTAAGGACGAGGTCTGCGACCTCATGGGCGTCGCCCGCTGCCGCGCCGCGGAACTTGAGCAGATCGCTCGTTCCGGTGTCATCGCCCCTGGGGCCATGCGCATCATGCGGCAGGATTACGGCATCGACCTGTTGGTGCCCGATCGCTTCGCGTTTGCGGAATGCTTCCCGTCCATCCCGTGCGACCGCATGGGCATCGACGAGTACATGGTGCTCATGATCAAGGGCGAGCGCTACTGCTAGCCACGTCGTGCTTGCGGCTTCTTGTCCGCGCTTCTTTGGACGATGTCCTCGTCCACCTCTGCTTCCTTTTGAAGGGACTCACTATGAAAAAGGCTTTTTTGGTCGAGCTGACGGTGCTCGCCGGTTACATCAAGCAGCTTTTGCCTATAGCGGCGATCGTGGGGTTTTTTGTTGCTTTTGGCATGGGCACCGTAGTTCCGCTTGCCGGTATCTTTGTCACCATGTTCAGCATGATGGGGGCGATGGCGGCAAGCGCGTACGACGATGCGAACAACTGGGGTGTCTATCGCCTTACGTTGCCTTTATCCCGCCGCGACGTGGTGCTTGGCAGGTATGTTGCGGTGATTGCCATGGCAGGTGCCGGTGTCGCGCTTGGGATTGCCCTCCAAGTGTTGGCTGTGGCAGTTGGCGCGTTGAACATTCTTCCCGGGGACCTTCGAGACGTTCTGCATATGACCCAGGCGGATGTTCTCGCAAGCATCTTCTCGCTGTTTCTGTGCTTGTTTATGGGGGCTTCGGCCGCGGCTTTTACTATTCCGGCGTATTTCAAGTTCGGCAACACCAAAGCGACGCAATTCCTGCCCATGTTTGTAATGCTTGCATACTTTATCTGCATGATTGGCTTTGGGCAGATTGCCGACCATATAGACGCTGCGGAAGTATTGACCCGCTTCGCATCCTGGATGGAGAGCTTTGCGGGGACTGCGGTCCTCTCCCTCGTTCTCATTGTGCTCACCGCGTTTGTTCTTTTCGTCAGCGCCGCGGTCTCTATGCGTATCTACGCTCGCCGCGACCTGTAGGCCCCGGCCGCTCGATCACGGCTTTCGCGGCGACTTTGAGTTGCTGCGCCCCGTGCTCGCCCGGCCTGTTCCCGCCGGGCCTGCGATGGATCCGCGCCCGCCCCGTTCTCGTCCTCAGAACCGTTCGCGTAAAGGGATGGTAAGCCCGCGTAGCGGGGGAGGCGCGCGCAAAATCAATTCGACTATAGTAAGAGCGTTCCGGCATGGCGTCGGGGCGCTTTTGTTTTCACGCGCGGCGTTACTCGTGCCGTGCCCTGTTCGGTGAGGCTCTATGGCAGGCGACAAACCCTTTGCATCGATCCCGCTGCCCCTCAAGGGGGCCCATAACGTGCGCGACCTTGGCGGATATCCATATACGCGCCAAGCGGGCGAGTGCGGAACCACGGCGTTTGGCGTTTTTTTGCGCTCGGGCACGCTGGGCAGGATCACTTTGGGTGACCGCGAGGCGCTGCGGTGCTACGGTCTGCGCCGCGTCATCGACCTGCGGAGCAACTTCGAGCTCAAGCACTGGCCCGATCCGTACGCCAAGCGTCCGGAAGAAGGCGTCTTCTACACGCATATCCCCATGCTCGACCAGCTCAACTCAAGCGGCTTTCGCGGCGCGCTGCCCGCCTGCATGTTCGACGTCTACCAGTCGCTTTTGGATAACGACGCCTCCAGCATCCGCTCCGTTATGGAAGCGCTCGACGGCCCCGGCTGCTCGCTGTTCCATTGCCGCGCGGGCAAAGACCGCACCGGTGTGGTCGCCATGCTTTTACTTGGCCTGGCGGGAGTGGACGATGAATTTATAGTTGAGGACTATCGTGTGACGCAGGACTACATGGGTCGCGGCCTGCGCGCCCAGCGTGCCGGCGTCTCGATTCTGCTGCTCAAAAAGGTGCCGCGCTGCTTGTTTGAGTCTGCCCCCCTAGAGATGGAGCGCACGCTCGAGCATCTGCATGCTCGTTATGGCGCCGCGCGCGAGTATCTGGAGGATTATGCGGGGTGCGATCCCGCCCTTCTCGACCGCCTTACCGCAAAGCTGCGCGGCGAAGGGCTTTAGACCGGGTTGGAAGCGGGCTGCGGCGCTGGCGCAGAGGCCGTGTACGATGAGATATCATGCTCGCGTAAGTGGTATGCAAGCATAGCGTTGGGCGCCGCGGGCTCCCGTGGTGCGTCGCTTGGGTGTCACACAAATGTTTTCCCTTGTGTACATTCGTTGGATTAGGCTCGCTATGTGCGGTCCGTCTCCACACTTTGACAAAAACTCGATAATCGGGCGCTAGTATGGTGGGCTGCGAACCTATAGGGCAAACCTAACAGGTTCTTAACAGAGATCGCCCGCAAGCAGCCGCTCGCGGCATCCCAAGTAAAGAAGGATCCGTATGCTCGTAGCCATCATCTCCCTTGCTGCCTTTGCGGCAACGGTCGCCTTGACCATCCGCAAGGTGCGCACCCTGGACCAGGACGCGCGCTCCGCACGCCGCTCGGCCGTGCTTTCGGTTGCGTTTTTCGCCGTGCTGCAGCTTGTTGTAGGGCTCTACGCGGCAATGGGCGGCATCGCCAACGACGTGTTGTCGCCGCTTGTCCTCAACGCGGTTCTTACGGGCTGCACCTGGCTTAATCTTGAGCGCGATCTGGTGCGCGAGTGCCTGCTTAAGATCGCGGGTCCTGCCGGCCGCTTCGCCCATCCGCTCATCGCGTGCGTGATTCTGCTGTTCTTGGCGGGCGCGGGTGCGACGTTGGGGCTGGAGATCCCCAGCAATCACAACCTGCTGTGGATGTATCCGCTTTGCCTGCTGCTCGAGTGGTCGCTCATTACCGCCATCATGGCCGGGGTGTTCTTCATCTCCCAGCGCCGTCATACCCCGCCCGCGGTCGTCGCCGTGCTCATGAGCATTTTGGGCATCGTCGAGTATTTCATCATCACCTTCAAGTCTATGCCCATCGCTCCGGGTGACATTTCCGCCCTGTCTACCGCGATGGCCGTTGCCGGCACTGGCTACTCCTACATCCTGTCGCCCTTCTGTCTGTATGGCATGGCGTTCATGGCCGTCTCCGTGCAGCTGTGCCGCATGGCCGCTATGCTTCGTCCCCAGCGCGATCGCGGCAATCGCCGCGCGCTGCTCATCAACCTTATGGTGGGCATCGCATGCTTGGCGGGCGTGGGTGCCCACGTGACGTTGGTCGATTATTACAACACGCTTAGCATTCAGGTTTATACCTGGCGTCCGCTTGAGAGCTACTACCGTCAGGGTTTCTTGCCCAGCTTTATCTCTGGCGCCCAGACCATCAAGCCTCCCGTGCCCGAGGATTATGACATGGACCAGGCTAAGGAGCTCATTTCTGACTACGCGGACCAGTATGATGCCAACCAGGCTGCAAGCGTTGAGCGCACGCAAGCCGTCTCGCAGTTTGATGAGGAAAAGCCCACGGTCATCACCATCATGAACGAGACCTTCTCGGATCTCTCCATCTACCAGAACCTGCATGCGAACTATCAGGGTCCGCAGTTCTTCAAGAACCTGTCCGACACTCTGCAGCGCGGCGTGCTCTACGTTTCCGCGTTTGGCGGCGGCACCTGCAACACCGAATTCGAATACCTCACCGGAAACTCCATGGCGTTCTTGGGCACGGGCACCTATCCGTACACCATCTACGACCTCACCCGCACCGAGACCCTGTCCCAGCAGTTCAAGGACCTTGGTTACGACACCACGGCCATCCATCCCAACCATGGTACTAACTGGAACCGCGAGAACGTTTACAGCGCGTTTGGCTTTGACAACTTCCTTACCATCCAGGACTTCCAGGACGCCGAGAAGCTTCGCGGCATGGTGACGGACGCAGCGACCTATGACAAGATCCTGCAGATGCTGGACGAGAATTCCAATCCGCAGTTCATCTTCGACGTGACCATGCAGAACCATTCCGGTTACGACACCGGCTTGATTCCCGTCGATAAGCAAGTCAACTACGTTATCGATGGCGTGAGTGATCCAGAGGTCAACGAGTACCTGGCCCTTATCGAGGAGTCCGACCGTGCGCTGGAGGACTTTGTGAACCAGCTGCGCAAGCTCGACCGCAAGGTGATCCTGGTCTTCTTCGGCGATCATCAGCCGTTCTTCCCGGACGAGTTCAACGACGCCTGGTTTACAGGCGAGAGCGATGCGGTCCATAACGAGCGGCTGTGGCAGACTGACTACTTCATCTGGGCCAACTACGACGTCGCCGGCCGCGACCAGGAAAGCGCTCAAGACGATCTCTCCGTCAACTACCTCAGCAGCGTCTTGATGGATCTCATCGGTGCGCCGCTGACCAGCTACCAGAAGGCGCATATTACCCTGCGCGAGGCCCTGCCCGCCATCAACGCCACCGGCTATGAGGACAAGAGCCTGCAATGGTACCTCTCTAGCGCCGCGACGTACGACGGATATCCCGCGGGGAGCGCGGCGGCGGATGCCGTCCAGGCTCGCAGCGATTACGCTAAGATGCAGTACTACGAGCTGTTCCGCGATGGCAAGGACATTTACACCAAGATGTATCAATCCGCCGCGAACGAGACCGATCCCAACCTGGCGCCCGGCACAACGCAGATCAAGTAGTTCCGTCACCGCGCGCCTGTCAGGCTTGTCCTACTCGCGAGCCGGGGCAATGGGTCCGGTATCCGCGTGTCCGCTTGGCGGCAAGACACGTAAAGCATCAGCCCTCCTGCGGTAAGATGCTCGGTGTACCCGAGACATCCCGTAGGAGGGTTTTTCTATGGCTGAAATCGCTGCCGCCGCGCCCGCATCCGTTCTCGACCTTATCGATCGGCGCTCGTCCACACGCAAATTCGCCGACGTGGCCATTACCGATGAACAGCGCGCTGCGGTGCTCCATGCCGCCACGCGAGCCCCATCTGCCGGCGCTATGATGATGTATTCGATTATCGACATCCAGAGGCAGGAGACCCTCGATCGCCTATCTGTGCTCTGCGATAATCAGCCCTTCATCGCCAAGGCCAAATGGGCCCTTGTCTTTGTGGTCGATTATTGCAAGTGGATCGATCTTTTTGAGCACACGGGGTGCTTCGCAGATGAGTTTGTACAGAAGACGGGCCGCTCTGCCCGTCGCACGTGCGGTCTTGGTGACTTTGCGATCGCTGCGCAGGATGCCGTTATCGCAGCGCAGACCGCTGTGATAGCTGCGGAGGCCGTGGGCCTGGGCAGCTGCTATATCGGCGACATTGTGGAGAACGCTGAAGAGGTTGGCGAGTTGCTGGGGTTGCCCGCGCACACCATGCCCCTCAGCATGCTGGTTTTTGGCGTGCCGCACAAGGAGCGCCCCGCCACTCCGCATCCTGTTGAGAACCTGGTCATGAGCGAGCGCTATCGCCGTGCGGACGCCGCGATTATGGATGCCCAGATAGCGGAAATGGATGCCATGTTCCGTCCGCACGCAACTGAGGCGGGCGCGCGCGTGGTCGATATCTACACTCGTAAACATACAAGCGATTTTATGGCTGAGATGAATCGCTCTATGGAACAGTGGTTTGCCAATTGGAGCGCTGAGGAGAAGGCGTAGCCCCTCGCTCCTCATTCATGCTTGATACTGGCGTTTGCTTAAGTTGCTCTGTAGGGGGCGGCTCTTCTTTCTTTGCAGATTGCGCCTCGCTCAATCGCCGTGAAGGCCCTCTCGAAGGGTTCTTCACGGCGATTTCTCGTAGATGGGCTTGGCGGTCACGTAGTTACGCGCCCGCGGGGCAAATATAGAGCCGCTGCGAAAAGGATGACAGGCTCGCGCGTGTCAAAAAACACCTTAGTGCGGAGGTTAGGACAAATAGTGCGTTAGTGCGGTTTGGAGGCGCTTTGGTTGCGTATCTTTATGCATGGAGCGTAATCATTTGAGCCTTCTACCACGAGTTAAGCGAAAGCCTTATTCACAAGGTACCCTTACTATCCTCTTCTCGTTCCGCACTAACGCACTATTTGACACTCTAGGGACCGCACTAAGGCATTATTTGACCTAACTTCCGCACTAACTCGATATTTGTCCCAGCCCGCCTTCCGCACTAAGGCTCTTTTTGACATCGTCCGCGCGCGGGGTCTTGTGAGGCGCCCGCGCGGCCTGCGAACGGCAGGTGCGCGGTGGGCACGGGGTGCGTGCGGCACATTTGGTAAGCAAAAACCCGCCGATCTCTTGCAGATCGACGGGTCTTTTTGCGCCGCCAGCTTGTGGGCGGCGAGGCTATACGCAAGGTGCAGCCCTGGCGCAGGGTGCAACCCGGAGTGCCGCGCAAACGCGCGCGTCGCGCCTGGTTGCCGGAAGCGCGATAGAAGCAAGCGCTACGGACGCGTGTTGGGGTCGATGCGCGTCATGCGGTCGACTTCCTTGAACTTGGTGAACAAGGGCACGTACTCGTAGAACACGCTGGAGCTCTCAAGGCCAAACCAGCGAGCCGGAGAGCCGGCAAAGCGGCGGATGGTGTACTTGAGGGCGATGGCGGAACGCTCGCGGCTGTCCACGTCGCTCTCGGGCGCCAGCATCTTGCGGAGCATGCAGAAGCGGAACGAGCCGATGGGGCCGGGCTTCTTGTACACGGAGTACTCATGCGTCTGCGGCGGCAGCTCGCCGGAGGCGGACAGGTCGGAGACCACCTGGCGCAGGTAGGCGTTCACGCGCTGGTTAACCTTGTAACCAAGGTAGAGATGGACGCGGAAGACGTAGTCGGTACCAAAGGTCTCGACCGAGTAGGAGAACGTGTGCGGCTCGTCCATTACCTCTACGTTTAGGAACCAATAGGCGCGGGCGCGCTTGGGGTGCTTGTCCAAGATGGAGTAGAGGATGTCGCGGTCAAGGTAGTTGGTGTTGGTCTCGTTGGTGAGGTACACCAGGTTGTCGCTCATGAGCTCATAGGTCTCGTCGTTGCGAAGACTGTCAAGTTGGCCCAGATAGGAGCGGATGGGCAGCAAGGTTGCCTGACGGCGCTCGACGGAGGTGCCGTTGTACCAGCTGACCATGATGCCCATGATGAGGGCGGCCATGAGGATGGTGAAGTAGCCGCCGTGGAAGAACTTGGTGAGCGATGCACCAAAGAAGAAGCCTTCCAGAGCGACGAAGAAGATGACGAAGATCCAGGCTGCGATCTTGCGCTTGCGAATGTTATGCAGGAAGAAGAACAACAGGATCGACGTGCAGATCATGGTGATGGTGATCGCCAGGCCGTACGCCGCCTCCATGTGCGCGGAGGACTGGAACAGCAGGACGACGGCGATGCAGCCAACCCACATGACGTTGTTCACCATGGGGATATAGAGCTGGCCCTTGGTCTCGGCGGGATAGAAGATCTGCATATGGGGCATGAGGTCCAGGCGGCTCGCCTCGGAGACCAGCGAGAAGGCTCCGGTAACAAGCGCCTGAGAGGCGATGATGGCCGCGCAGGTGGACAGTCCGACGGCGAACGGTCGCATGCCCTCTCCCAGCATCTCAAAGAACGGGTTGAGGTCCTGGATGGCGGCAAGCTCGGGGTTGCCGGCGTTGGCGAGCAGCCAAGCGCCCTGGCCCAGATAGGACAAAAGCAGGCAGATCTTGACGAACGGCCAGGTGGCGTAGATGTTGCCGCGGCCAACGTGGCCCATGTCGGAATACAGGGCTTCCGCGCCGGTGGTGGCGAGGAAGCAGCTGCCCAAGATCATGACGCCGGCGTGGTTGTTTGGCGAGAGCAAAAACGCGATACCGCGCAGCGGGTTGAAAGCCAGCAGGATAGCGGGGTTGCCCAGTACGTAGACCAAGCCGTTAGCGCCCAGGAACAAGAACCAGAAGGTCATGACGGGGCCGAAGGCGCGGCCGATCTTGCTGGTGCCCGCGCGCTGCACGGCGAACAGGATGCTGACGATGATAAGGGTGATGATGACCACGTTGGTCTGTCCATCACCGATCAACGACCGCATGGCGGGAATGGTCCTCAGGCCCTCGACGGCCGTGGTGATGGTGACGGCGGGAGTGAGAATGCCGTCAGCCAACAGCGCGGAGCCGCCCAGCATCGCAGGGATGATGAGCCATTTTCCATATTTTCGGACGATGCTGTACAGAGCGAAGATGCCGCCCTCGCCGTGGTTTCCGGCTTTGAGCGAGATCAACACGTACTTTACCGTGGTCAGCAGGGTGACAGTCCAGATAACCAGCGACAAGGCTCCCAGGATGAACTCCTCGGTAACCTGCATGATGCCACCCTGGCCGGCGAGCAGCGCCTTGGTGACGTACATGGGCGAGGTGCCGATATCGCCGTAAACGACGCCCAGCGTTACCAACATGGCGGCGATGCTTACCGGAATGTTGTGGCTTTTGTCATCCCCATCCCCGTGCTTTGATTCATTTTTAGATTTTCGTTTAATTGCGGCTGCGCCGTGGTCATCGGGCTTGCGCGTGCCCTGCGTACCGCTCGTTTGCTCCTTTTGATCGGAGGCAGTCGATTGCGTCATCGGTTCTATGCTCCTTGATGAAACGGGCCCCGTCCGGTTGGACGTGGGGCGAATCGATACCAAGGTCGCGCGTCGTGGGTTGCACGCCTTGGTGGCACGAGATTATAGCCTTATTGGAAGTAGTTCGCCATTCATTGGATGCCGATGCTATGCAGGTTAATTGCGCCTTGCCATGCGGTATGGAAACGCCGCTGCCCGCACATGGAAAAGGGCGGGCAGCGGCGTTGGATGGGTTTATATCGACGGGCGAAGCCTTCCGTCTGGCGGTCGTGGTCAGAGCGCTTAGCGGGGGTCCGCCTCGATGCCCGCGCGTTGCATGGCCTCTTCAACCGTGTAGCGCTTGACCAGGTAGCACTTGTGGATGCGCGGGTTGCGGGCAAAGTCCTCTGGAATCGTCTGCGCGGTGATGTCCGTCAAGACCACGCCTGCGCGCGCCAGGCCCTCGATATCGGGCTTGAAGGTGCGGAGGTTGCACGAGAAGATCGCCTCGCCTTGGCGGGTGAGCAGGCGCGACAGGCCGATGATGAGCTCGGTGTGGTCGCGCTGCACGTCGAAGGTGCGGTTGCCCATCTTGGACGAGTTGGAGAACGTGGGCGGGTCGCAGAAGATGAGGTCCCAGCGGTTGCGGGTCTCTCGCTGCTCCGAGATCCAGCGGCGCACGTCCGCGCGGACAAATTCATGGTTGCGGCCCGTAAAGCCGTTGAGCCGCATGTTGCGGTCGGCCCAATCAAGATACGTGTTGGAGAGGTCGACGGTAACCGTTTCCTCAACGCCTCCGTCCGCTGCATAGCAGGTGGCGGTGCCGGTGTAGGCGAATAGGTTGAGGAAGCGCTTCTTGCCGCGAGCGTGCTCGCGCACCAGGTCGCGCGTGACGCGGTGGTCCAAGAAAATGCCCGTATCCAGGTAGTCGTCAAAGTTGACCAGGAACGTAAGGCCGCCCTCCTGGATGCGGGGCAGCCTGCGACGCGAGCCCTCGTCGACGGCATCTTGCGGCCCGCGACCGCTTCGAGACATGGAGCTGCGGCCGGCGTCGGCATATTGCGAGCCGCCGCGCGAGCGCGTGCGCGCCTTGGCGTAGACGTGGTCGGGGTCAACGTCTAGGACGATGGGAGCGATGGTGAGGATATCGAGCAGACGCGCTCGGGCCAGCGAGGGGTCTACCGTTTTGGGCGCGGCGTACTCGGCGATTACCAGCCATCGGCCGGGCGTGGCGTCGCTGCCCTGGTACAGGTCGATCGCCGCGGCGTAATCCGGAAGGTCCGCGTCGTAGACGCGGTAGCAGGTGACGCCGGCGCGCTTGGCCCATTTGCGGCGCAGCCTGGCAACCTTTTTCAGGCGCGCGGCGAATTGGTCGGATTCGGGCACCAAAACGGCGACTTGCTTGCCATCGCCCAAATCTACGGTATGCGTGACGGGTTGGACAAGCTTTTCGTTCGCCCCTTCCTCGTCCAATGATTCTGCGGACGAGAACACGGCGATGTGGGCCTCTTCGTTGTTGGGCTTCACCAAAATGGACGCACTGGGCTCAAGGTTGAGGCTGCGCGAAAGGAAATCGTCGCGGGTGAGCGCGACCAGCTGAGAGCAACCGCATGCGGCACGGACCTTGGTGATAAGGGAGAGGATGCCCGCTGTATGGGTGAAGGGGACCTCGGTGGTGTCGGCGAGCAGCGAGATGGCGTCGGCGTCCTCGCTTTTTAGGGCGGCGAGCACGTCTTCCGCCCGGGCGGCGACCAGGGCGGCGTGCTTGGCCATGCCGGCGGAGCGCAGCACGCGGGCGGCGTAGCTTACGGACGCCGGGTCTGCATCCGTGGCGATTATAACGGCTCGACGGTTTCTGCCCGCCTCTGCGCGCCCGTCCGCCTCCGCGATAAGCGCGTTCCATGCGCCCTCGTCATGGCGCTGCCAACCGGTGAAGCCCCATTGCTGGCGCAATAAGCCGGGCGCGCGGTCGATAAGCTGGCTGATGGCTTCGAGCTCCAGCCCGCCGCCGGCGCAGGAGAGATCCACCAGGGCGGGCGCCGCGGGGGAGTCCTGATCCCTATCAAGCGATGACACCGCCTGCGACCAGCCGGTTTGGGCGAGCATAAGGGCGGCGTAGTCCGGGCGGAGCACGTGCGCCTTGGCGCCGGATCGGGTGGCTTCGCGCGGCAGGCGCTTAAAGAGGGGCTCGCCGGAGAGGTCGAGGTGGATGCTGGCGCGTTCGCCGCGGATGGAGAGGGCGATGCGCGCGTCCGGATGCTCGGTGTCGACGTTGGCGCGGGCGCCGGCCTCGTCTGCCAGGCGGTCGCAGATAGCGTCTTTCACGCACAGCGCGGCGTAGTGCGAGTTGCGCAGTTCTTTGTTGGAGCCACGGGCGGTCACGGCGATGCTGGCGCCTCGGACCAGGATAGATTCCCAGGGCATGTCGTAGGCGCCGTCATACAGGGCGTTGGCGTCCCAGCAATCAAAGCGGCCAAGGACCACAAAGACGCGGCTGGCCAGGCGCGACCACAGGCAGGCGCGGTAGGCGTCGGCAACCGTACCAGTAAAGGTGACGCGGCCCTTAAGGCGGCGGGTCTTGCGCAGGCCCATGGCGCGCAGCTCCGCGTCAAGCGCGCTTTCGAACCCCTCCGGGCAGCTGGCGTAGAACTCCAGGTATGTCGCGGTGAGCGCGGCTTGCGTTGCTTCGTTCATGGTGCTGCCTTTCATAAGGGCGCCGCGATGATGCCGATGCTGCGAGGTCTGCTCGATGGCATCGGCGCGGGCGCGTACGTGTTCAAGGTGCCATTATCGCATAGTGGCGCGCGGGGCAGCTCGCCCCCACCTGACCGCTACAATATGGAAAATCCCAGCCGCCTTGCTAAAGCCTGACAACAGTGAAAAGCGTATGTGATCATTAAGAGCGCCCATGAAAAGGAGCGCCGGTTGGTAACGTGTCGCGCTTCCTTTACATAGACAGCTTAATGTGCGAGTGATTATATCCTGGCGATCCCTGATTTGCGTGCAGCCTCAGCAACTGCCTTGGCGACTGCGGGGACAACGCGGTCATCGAAGGGATTTGGAATTATGTTCTCTTTTGTCAATTCGCTATTTGGTATGAGAGAGGCGATGGCATCGACTGCGGCAACCAGCATATCTTCATTGATGTCGCTGGCACGAACCGACAGAGCCCCTTTGAAAATGCCCGGAAAAGCGAGTAGGTTGTTTATTTGGTTGGGATAATCAGAGCGGCCGGTGGCGGCAACTGAGGCACCGGCGGCTATTGCCTTATCAGGCATGATTTCGGGAATTGGGTTGGCCATCGCGAAGACTATGGGCTCGGGCGCCATCGAGCGAACCATGTCTTCCGAGACGACTCCTGCTGCGGACACGCCAATCAGTACGTCTGCTCCCTCGAGCGCCTCAGAAAGAGGCCCACGTATATTATGCTGATTTGTGATTTTTGCCATGCTGGCAAGGTCGTCTGAAAGCCCGGGGCGTCCTTCGTATACGGTGCCTTCTATATCGCACAAGATTATATTTCTCGCGCCCATGCGCATCAGTAGGCGAGCGATGGAGAGGCCTGCTGCTCCTGCGCCCGAAAAGACGATGCGGGCGGAAGCGAAATCCTTTCCCGTGAGGGTGCAAGCATTCTTAAGGGCAGCGCATACTACCACCGCGGTGCCATGCTGATCATCATGAAAAACGGGGATGTCGCAAGATTCTTTCAACCTTCGCTCAATTTCAAAGCAACGTGGAGCTGCAATATCTTCAAGGTTGATCCCGCCAAAACTTCCCGCAATCAACTCCACGGTTCGAACGATATCGTCTACGCTTTGAGATCGAATGCAAAGAGGGAACGCGTCAATGTCGGCAAAAGATTTAAAAAGGGCGCACTTGCCTTCCATTACCGGCATTCCTGCTTCGGGACCGATATTGCCCAATCCGAGGACGGCGCTGCCGTCGGTTACAACTGCGACCAGGTTTCCGCGGCGCGTGTAGGTGTAGGATTCGTCCACGTTCTCATGTATTTTCTTGCACGGTTCGGCGACTCCTGGCGTGTACGCTACGGCGAGATTGTCAGGAGTTGTGAGGGGGACTCGGCTTACTACTTCGATTTTACCTTTCCATTCCTGATGCTTGCTTAATGATAGCCGCTTGGCGTCTTTGCCCATTCTGTCTCCAATCCCTAGGACGAGCTCTGGTGATGGTTTCAGTTTAGAGTCGGCATTGTTATTGGCGGGTGTTTCGCTGGTCTTGTGACACATGAATTCGCCTTTTGACGTTTAAGAGAGCCTTTTGTCTTTAGGTGCTGCTTTTTGTTTAGGAAAATCAATTCAGGACATATCGCATCTCTTCTTGAAGCTTATTGAGTGGTTCTGATATGGAAGTGTGTCAACTGAAAGTGTCAATGAAGAGCGTTGATCCTACAAGAGAGGAGCATGTAATGACAAAACTGGAAGACTCGTGCCTAAATGAAGAAATATCGAAAAGAATCGGGATGCCGGAATCTAGAGTGGCCTCATCAAGCAACGCCAAGTTGAGAGGAGGCAAACGCATGAACGCGCCGGAGACAGAGCTCGAATTATTTTCGTATTTACGGTCCCTCACTTGCGAGATTGGCTCTACCCCACTGGAGAAGTTCACCACCAATGGTCTTTCCGGAGCGCTTACACTTTCACGCAATCTTACAAGCCACTATTTAAACGACCTTACGCGCACTGGTTTTGTTGTCAAAGCTGGTGCACGTCCCGTCTATTATTTCAGCAAAAAAGATCTCGAGCGTTGCCTGCAGACTCCAATTGATCGCGCGAGCTATGGTAGCGTCGATGAACTACTGTCGGTGCGCGGAGAGTCTGGCCCACAGGACTTTGATCGCCTCGTGGGAAGCGACCTGTCTCTTGCTTCGATTATCGAGAAACTTAAAGGAGCGCTTAGATATCCCCCTCGCGGCCTTCCTGTTCTAATCTGTGGTCCCCGCGGAACCGGTCGTACCCAGCTGGCAAACATGATGTTCGAGTATGGGCATCGCACGGGCGTGCTTCCTCGAGCAGCTCACTCTGTCGTTGTCGAATGCGAGCGTTTTGCCACGGACCACGAGGGCTTTGTTTCTGCGTTCTTGGGGTCGGAGCAAGGCGAGGATGGCGGCTGGCGCAATGAGGCGGCCGGAGGGGTTTTAATCTTTCGAGAGATAGAGCGTCTTCATTCTGATTCGCTCGACTTTCTCAAATCCTATCTGGACGCCGACAATTCAGTGGGTTCTGCGCGCATGGTTTTCGTGACATCTTTGGATGAGAGCAGCCATGAAATCGCTTCCCTTGTGCATGCGATCCCGGTCATTGTTCACGTGCCTCCTTATCGAGATCGCATGGTTGAGGAGCGCGAGGAGCTCGTCTTGGCGTTCTTCAAAGAAGAGGGTCGACGTCTTGGTGCCGATGTTCTGGTGAGCCGGACCGCTTTTGCCTGTCTCGTTGAGGCAGACTTTAGCGATAATGTATCAGGATTACGCTCCTGCATTACAAGCTGTTGCGCTGCGGCGAATTTAACGCGCTCGGGTGATCGTTTAGAGGTGCAGGCGTTCTTGTTGCCTGGGTCTATTCTGTCCGTCGGCGTGTCAGAAAGAAGTGTTGAGCGCACCGCGCGACTTTCGGGGGACGGGCATTCAGAACTCATAGATGCAACCCGGATTATTGAGCGCACGAGCGACACGCGCCCTATTCGGGCTTATTCTGCCATGCTTTCCGCTTATCGTAAGCAACAATCAGGCAGCATCTCCGTTCAGGCGATGGTTCGTGAAGTGCTTGCTCAAGCCCAGGACTACGAGGATTATCTAGCGTTCGAAGAGGTTCCCGTTTCTCAGCGCGCGGCGGCTTTCGAGCGCGTGATCACGGATATCGTTTCTGAGGTTAATACAACTTACGGTATTGATCTTTCGCGCAAGTCTGCTCTGGTCATCTCTCGTTGTGCGCATTCCCATTCTCACGCAGGGACTCGGCTGTCTAAATGGCGTGCGGAGAATCAAGGGGAGCTTGCGGGACTCCATTTCCTGCTTATGGATAGCTCGCAGCTGTCAAGGCTTGCCTGCGACCGCCTTTCTGCAATGGTGGAAACTATTTTGGGGATTAAGCTGGATGTGGCGAGCAGGATCTTTGTTTTCGCAATGATAGTGGCTGCCGAGCGGCGCGGGTCTCCACGTCAAAATGCAGGCATCATTCTATCTCATGGTTACTCAACGGCAACGAGTATTGCCGATGCGGCTAACAGGATCTTGCATTCCCGCGTCTTCGAGTCGATTGACATGTCCTACGACCAACAGGTCAAGGACATCGTCGTGCCGTTGCGCGACCTCTTGGAGAAGTATTCTTTCTGCAAGGAAATAGTGATCCTAGTGGACATGGGCTCGCTTGAGCATGCTTTGGAAGAAGTTGGGGAGCTGGCGAACGTTACTGTAGGAGTAGTTAACAACGCTTCTACGGGTGTAGCGATCGAGATCGGAGCCGGGCTTCTTGCTGGCGAGCCGCTCTCAAAGCTACTGCCCGCTGCTACGAGCGCCTGCGCTAATCGCTATCGAATAATTGAGGCGCGAACATTGGAACAGGCGGTTGTCTTCTGTTCCGAGGGTGGGGCCCAGGCGGCGGAACGTATTCGCAATCTAGTGGAGCGCAGCTTGGACGTGGAGATTCCTCTGCGATTCCTCGCATGTTCTCCAAATCAGCTTCGCATTGAGGGAATTACCTCGCGCTATGACGTTGTCGCAGCTATTGGAACTGACAATCCAGCTGTTGAGGGGGTTCGCTTCATTGCTTTGGAGGACGTTATTGCCGGCGAAGGAAGATCGGGAGTTGACGAAGTCTTTTCACGGTTCCTCACATCCGAAGAGCTTTCAAGCTTCCATCAAAACTTGGTGAAAAACCTAACTCTTCGCAACGTAATCGAGTCCATCACCATTCTTAATCCTGAACGAGTTCTTGAGGAGGTCGAGGGGGCGGTCAGTGAACTTCAATCTCATATGGGGGAGAGCCTCGATGCTCACACCATGATTGGGCTTTGCGTACACCTCTGTTGTCTCATCGAAAGGCTCGTTACAAGGAATGCTATTGAAAGCTACGTCGATGTTGAACAGTTTGAAGCGGAACATCCCGATTTCGTGGTTGGCTTCCGGCACAGCTTCAAAGATATCGGCGAGCGTTATGGCGTTGAGGTTCCGATAACAGAGATTGCCTATGCCTACGATTACGTACATCACGGTTGATAGGAGGATTGGAAAATGAGGAGAATCGTACTTGCCTCTCATGGCCATCTTGCAGCGGGGATGAAAAATTCGCTGGAAATGATTACGGGGCCCAACCCTAATGTGCTCGCCATTTGTGCCTATACGGACGGCGCCCCCGATCTCGCGAAAGCTCTTCAGGAGTCTGTGGACCGGCTCGAGGATGACGATGATCTGGTCATAGTTACTGACGTTTTGGGCGGATCGGTCAATAACGAGGCGTCCCAGTTTCGAAATGTAAAGCGCGTCTATGTGGTAACCGGCATGAACCTCGGTTTTGTTTTAACCCTTGCCCTGGGGAGCGATGACAATACGCCTGCTCTTATCGAGGAGGCGATTGACATCGCAAAAGGCCAGCTTGTTCGCATGGAGCCCGTCGAGGACAAAGACGACGAGGACTTTTAGGTTTGTCAGATATGGGCTAATGAGCGCTTCCGACCGCGAACGCCGCCTTAGTGTTGGGCGACTTCTAAGTAAACGGCCGCTTAGGCCAGAGAGGAGTTTTTAATGATTGCGTTATTCCGTGTGGACCATCGCTTGCTTCATGGGCAGGTTGTTTTTTCATGGTGCACTGCACTTAATCCCGACTGCATTCTCATCGCTAACGATAGCGCTGTGAATGACGAGCTTCGTAAAACCACCCTTAAACTCAGCAAGCCAGCCGGTGTCAAGTTGGTTATCAAGTCGGTGGATGATTCGATTGCTGCAATTAACGGTGGGAGAACCGATAAATACAACCTGTTTGCAGTTGTATCCAATGTCGCCGATGCGGTTCGCATGGCTGAGGCGTGCGATCAGGTATGCGCCTTAGACCTTGGGGGTACAAAACCGGGCCCCAATACACGTCAATATGGTAAGTCCATCCATCTTACCGAAGAGGAAGTGGCTTCGTTGTCAGCTGCTCAGGCGAAAGGGGTCGATGTATACATACAGGCTGTACCCAGTGAATCGAAAATCACATTTAAAGCCATGTGATGGCTAGGAGGAAGGGATAAAAATCATGCAAGCACTTATCGTTGGCATCATTGCGTTCGTCGGCTTTCTTGAGTGTGGAGTTGGCAATTCGATGATCCAGAGGCCTATCGTAATGGGTCCGCTCGTCGGCTTGGCTCTTGGCGACCTTGTTACTGGTTTGCAGATTGGAGCCACTCTCGAACTTGCGTTCATGGGTACTCAGGCAATTGGAGCGGCTCTACCTCCGGAGATTACCGCTGGAGGCATTCTTGGAACCGCGCTCGCAATTAGCTCTGGCGCCGGTGTTGACGTTGCCCTTACGCTCGCTTTGCCAATTGCGACTCTTGCTTTGCTCGTCAAGAACGCGTATTACCTGGTAATTCGCACGGCAATGCTTCATGCTTCCGACAAATGTGCCGCTGCTGGAAACGCGAGGGGCGTAGAATTCTGGCATATCTTTAGCTTTTTGTCCTATGCGGTTGTTATGGCCATTATCTGCGGTATTTCTTTCGCTGCTGGCGGCCCTGCTGTTCAATCGCTTCTTGATGCGATTCCCGATTTTGTAAAGAATGGTCTGTCTGTTGCTGCCGGAATTTTGCCAGCCCTTGGTTTCGCTCTTCTGGGATCAATGCTTGTCAATAAGGACGTTGCCCCCTATTTCTTTGTCGGTTTCTTGCTGGCTGCCTATCTCGAGATACCCGTTCTCGGTGTCGCTTTCCTTGGTGTCTTGTTTGTCCTGTTGATGCTCAAGGGCAATCCGTTTGTCCCCGCCGTCGCTGTTTCCACCGCTAATTCTGAGGAGATTGATGATGAAGACTTCTAATAATCTTGAGGGTAAGCTCAGCAAGAAAGAGCTCATGGCTATTTTCTGGCGCTCCTTCACCATCAACGCTTCTTTCAATTACGAGAGGCAGATGAGTCAGGGATTTGTTTATTCCATGATTCCTGCACTTAAGAAGCTTTATCCTGCAAAAGAGGACCTCGCAGATTCTTTGGTTCGCCATAGCGAGTTCTTTAATGTGACCCCGATGGTAGCGCCTCTCGTGATGGGCATCTCCGCCGCTATGGAGGAGGAGAACGCCAAAGAAGGGGACTTCGACGCCAATTCTGTGAACAGCGTTAAAGCAGCTCTTATGGGTCCTCTTTCAGGTATTGGAGATTCGATCTTCTGGGGAACTCTGCGCCCCCTAGCCGCGGGAATTGCTTGCTCGCTGGCTATGACGGGCAATGCCGTTGCGCCGATTCTGTTCCTTCTTATTTTTAATGTCTTTAATGTTGCCTGCCGCTACTATGGTCTTTTTAAAGGCTATGAAATGGGCACGGGGCTCCTTACTAAGCTGGAAAAATCGGGAGCGCTCCAGAAAGTCTTTATGGCTGCTGGAATTATCGGTCTGCTAGTTATTGGCGCTATGTCTGCATCTATGGTCTCGGTTAATCTGGCGCTGTCCATCGGATCTGGCGATTCTGCGATTCTTCTGAATGATGTCGTTAATGGAATCATGCCTAAGATGCTTCCTCTTCTTGTTACCCTGCTCTTGTACCGTCTCATTCGCAAGGGGTTCAAGGTAAACACCCTCCTTCTTGGAATTATCGTAGCCAGTATCGCACTTTGCTTCTTTGGCATTATGTAAATCAAGCGTAAGGCGTTCAGTAATGATGTTATGGGCTTCGGCGCGCTGGATCCCATTCGTTAGGCGGTCATGATGGAAAAGAGACATGTCGAAATCCAAAGCAGGGGCTTAACCCTGCGGGGCTATCTGGAACTGCCCGATGGGGCCTCCCCGGCTACCCCTGTGCCCCTCCTTGTGATGTTTCACGGTTTTACTGGAAACCTTAGTGAAAAGCACTTCTTGCTGTCCCGCCTCTCTCGTCGCGTGGTGGATGCGGGCGTGGCGACTCTTCGTATGGATTTCGGTGGATCCGGTGAGTCCGATGGGGATTTCATTGATGTTACGCCGTTGACCGAGGTGGAAGATGGCCGAATCATTCTAGATTACGGTTGCGG
>OIET01000606.1_pt1 | contig 28832 bp, 20 predicted proteins | sample 1581871 | NCBI WGS metagenome assembly OIET01 (sample SAMN03279760, study PRJEB24777) | human gut metagenome | isolation source: fecal sample PR121 from 1 month old male Malay infant, vaginally delivered... | place: Singapore | collected 2005-09-16
GTGGAAGCCTTCTGGGCCTCCTTGTCCTTGATCAGGTAGTCGACACCGTACAGGGCGACACGACGGTAGTCGCCGATAATGCGGCCGCGGCCATAGCCATCGGGCAGACCGGTGATGATGTGAGCCGAGCGGCAGGCGCGCATCTCGGGGGTGTAGACATCGAAGACGCCGGCGTTGTGGGTCTTGCGCTCAAAGGTGTAGCGCTCGACAACGTTCTCGTCGACCTTGTAGCCGTGCTGGCTGGCAGCCTGGCAAGCGATGCGGATACCACCGTTGACGTGCAGCGCGCGCTTGAGCGGCTTGTCGGTCTGGAGACCGACGATGGTCTCCTTCTCGCGGTGGGCGTTATCGATGTAGCCAGCGGGGTGGCTCACGATACCCGTAACGGTCTTGGTGTCCATATCGAGGACACCGCCCTGCTCGCGCTCCTTGAGCAGCAGGTCGAGAACCTCGCCCCACAGCTCCTTGGTACGCTCGGTCGGGCCGGCGAGGAACGACTCGTCGCCCTCGTAGGGGGTGTAGTTCTTCTGGATGAAGTCTCGGACGTCAACCTCTCCCGTCCAGATGCCTTCCTTGAAGCCTTCCCATGCCTCCTGCATTGTGTAACCACGCTCCTAGTTACGTGTAATGCGGCGCTCTCTCACACCGCTGCTTATTGAATTCTTGAATTATCGGCTTGCACTACCGGCTTCTTCCGTTCTTCACCACACGTTGGTACAGGGAAAAACGTTTGTCCACCTTGGAACTGCAACCCAAAACCCAAGATTTCACCCGTTTGAGAAGGATAACATAGCCACCCCCTTCATCAGGGCTGTTATATGTTTCTTTTTTTATACCATTAGTGCGTTTTTAACAAATCCGCAGGAAATGCGAGCGCGAACAACTACCGTTCACCGATTTGTTTGGTATTTTTCCTTGCCTTTGTACGACGTTCACTCTAGCTGTTATGCCAGTTTTAGCAGGGTAAAGTGCCCCAGAGACCCCGCAGAAACTGCAGGGCGGCCACGGGATTTCCCCCGGGGCCGCCCTGTGGCATGGCTAGTTATTTAGCTTTGATTGCCGTTTGGCATTAGGCGGCTGCGGCGGCCTTGTCGGTCGTTGCCTTGCTGTGGCCCTGACCCTCAAAATGCTTGTAGCACCAGCTGGTGACCAGCGGGGTCAAAATGGCCGTCACGATAGCACATGCTGCGACCTGCGCCGTAGCCGTCGCGAGCACCGCGCCGCCGTACATGGCCTCGTTGACGCTTGCCATGGCGGCAGGCGTGGCCACATTGGCTCCGGCGCAGCTCGAAATGGCCGCACCTGCGACACCCGTACCGCCCGTGAGCTTGTCGACCGCGATGACGGGAATTGCAAAGACCACCGAGCAGATCACGCCGAGCAGGATGCCGGGAAGACCACCGTTGATAAGCTGGCCAAAGGTCATGGTCGAGCCCATGGCAAAGAAGACGAGCACGATGATGGCGGAAAGTGCCGGTGCCATCATCTTCTTAAAGCTGGGGAAGAGGTTACCCAGGATAATGCCGACGACGATCGGCAGGATGGCGCCCACGAGCGACCAGCCGATCGGAGCCTGACCGGCAGCGCCGAGCACGATCATCGTGACCGGAGGGCCGACAACCAGCGTGGTGATGGCGACGGCACCACGTTCGGCCTCATTGCCCATGGTGCCCATCAGTCCAGCGTACATAGCGTTGTTCGCACCCGTGCAAGCGGCCAGCATCACCATGGCCGAGATGCCAAACAGGTTGTCGTTGAACACATAAAGGATGAGCAGCGACACGGCAACGACCACGACCTGCTTGACGGCGATAATGATGGCACCGCGGGCAGCGGCGGCAGGAGCACTCTTAAACGAAATCGTCGTACCGACGATGAGCAAAAAGGCGCCAACAAGCGGGCCTGCGCCCTGCTGGGTCATGCCGAGCGTAAAGCTGCCGAGCGTTTTAAACAGGTCGGGGAACAGCGTGTTGAGCAGGCAGCCCAGCAAAAGCGGCACCAAAATATTGGCACCCGGGATGGAGGACATCTTAAAGAACGGCTCCTTTGTTGCCGGCGCCTCCACCGCAGTCGATTCACTCATTTATATCTCCTTTTGATGCGTGTGACACGCGGTCACACGCTCCTGTGCCAGAAAGAAGGCGACGGTCCCGAGTCGCAGGAGCCGTCGCCGAATAATCGTCGCGGGATATTACCCGTCCAGGACGATGCCACCGTCGCAGTCACCGATCTCGCCGTTCACGAAGCTGGCAAGGTCGGAAGCGAAGAACAGCACCATCTGCGCGGGCTCGCTGGCCTGTGCGGCGCGGCCCAGGGGGATACCGTTGATGATGCGCTGGGAGTTCTCATCAGAGAGAATCGAGGTCATATCGGTAAGGGTGAGCGACGGGCACACGGCGTTGCAGCGAATGCCAAACTTACCGCCCTCCTTAGCGACCGCCTTGGTCAGGCCGTTGACGCCGGCCTTGGAGCTCGCATAGGCAGCAGTGCCGAGCAGGCCGCCGCCGATCTTGCCAGCCACAGAGCTCACGTTGACGATGGTGCCGGCATGTGCCGCCTTAAAGTGCGGGTACACGGCATTCATCATGGTAAAGGTGCCGTTGAGGTTGATGTCAATGGTGCGACGCCACTCGGTGTCGTCGATCTCGTCGAACTTCTTGGTGCTGATAACGCCGGCACAGTTGATCAGAATGTTGGTCTGGGGCAGATCGGTGAAAATCTGCTCGACGGTCTCGCGCGCCTTGGGCGCATCGGCAACATCGAGCTGGTAGAACTTGTTGCCCTCGCCAAGCTCGGCCACCGCGGCCTCGCCCTTAGCAGCGTTCCTTGCGATGAGCGCGACGTGTCCGCCGCCCGCAACGATGCCCTTGGCAATCTCGAGGCCAATGCCCTGAGTGCCACCGGTAACGATCGCGGTTTTGCCCGTGAAGTCAAATGCCATGACTCCAACCCCCTTTATATAAGGTGTCTCCTTGCGGGAAGTTGGAGCATCGCACGTGGCGTTATATGAGTCCCAGTCGTCATGGTGGTGACAACCCCTCGCCTAACCGCGTGCATGATAATTCTTTGAAACGCTACAATTATTGAATGATTTTAAGTCTTTATACGCTCTTTATATTGACTGGCAGCCACGTAGATTTTTGGGACATGCCTCAAAATCTGCCGGTTAGGGTGCGCGTACAGGGGTATCATCTTTCACTGAAAATAGTTTCTAGTGTTAGGGGTTTTCGGTGGAAGATACCGATTTCCATGAGCTTGGGCGTCAGCTTTTAACTGAGTTTGGCAGCATGCATCAGCGCATTTCGCGCTTTGCGGACAAAGCTCTCGGCGGCGAGATGGCTGTCATGCGCGCCCTCATGCTCGCTGGCGGCTCGCTCACGCCGAGCGAACTCGCTGATCGCGCCTGGGTCTCGAGCGCTCGCATCGCCAATATTCTGCGCGCCCTCGAAGCCAAGGGCTGGGTCGAGCGCAAGCACTCAAAGACCGACCGCCGTCGCGTACACGTCACGGTGACCGACAAGGGATTCCAGGTCCTCGAAATCAAACGTCGGGAATTCGAGGACCGCACCGCGGCCTTCCTCGAGCAGCTCGGCGAAACAGATACCCAAGAGATGGTGCGCCTTCTAAGACGTGCCAACGAAATTATCGACCGCAATCAAGAAAGGAGAGATGCCGAGTGAGGATTCTCAAACTCTTTAAAAAGCATGTCCTGGCACTGTTCACAGCTATCGTACTTATCGTAATCAGCTGCAACGCCGATCTGGCACTGCCTACCTACATGAGCGACATCGTCGACGTGGGCGTACAGCAAGGCGGCATCGCCTCGCCCGTGCCCGACACCATTCGCGCCGAATCGCTCGATGACCTTGAGCTCTTTATGAGCACCAAGGACGCCAAAGCTGTGGAGGCCGTGTTTAGCAAGGCTGACAAAAACGGCATTCGAACGTACAAGGGCACCGAGGAAGAGCGTGCCGATGGCGGCAAGATTGCCGACATTATGAGCCTGCCCGAGACCGTCGTCCTTTCGCTCAACCAGGGCATCGACGCCGACTCCATGGGCGACATGACCGGCGCATCCACCGAGGCAAGCAATGGCGGCGGCGCCCAGGCCATGCCCACTCCCGAGCAGATGGCGGCAATGACGCCCGAGCAGCTCGCCGAGATGCAGCAAAAGGCCGCAGCGGCGCAAAACATGCAAAAGCAGATTGATGCCGACGGCGGCAAGATCACCATGAAGAGCCTGCGCCTGGGCGTTGAAGGCGGCCTCATCGATCAGGGCAAGCTCGTCGAGGGCGCCAACGGTATGGCGGACAAGATGGGTTCCATGTCGGGCTCCATTGTCACGCAGCGCGCCGTGACCTTCGTGCAGGACGAGTACAAGGCGCAGGGCATCGACCCCGCCGACGTGCAGAACGCCTACCTGGGCCGCATGGCGACCACGATGTTTGGTCTGTGCCTGGTGTCGCTGGTCGCCACCATCCTGACCGGTGCCGTGGCTTCGCGCACCGCCTGCTCCATCGCCCGCGACCTGCGCCGCGAAACCTTCGACAAGGTTATGCACTTCTCGCCGGCCGAAGTGGGCAAGTTTAGCCAGGCCTCGCTCATCACCCGCTGCACCAACGACATTCAGCAGATTCAGATGGCCGCAACCCTGTTTATCCGCATGTGCCTGATGGCCCCCGTCATGGGCATCGTCGCCGTCATGCGCGTCCTGGCCAACCACACCGGCTTGGAGTGGACCATCGCCGTGGCCATCATCGCGGTCTCGGCCGTCGTCGGCGTGCTTATGGGCCTCACCATGCCCAAGTTCAAAAAGATGCAGAGCTTTGTGGACCGCGTGAACCTTGCCGCCCGCGAGCTGCTCGACGGCCTTATGCCCATCCGCTCGTTTAACCGCGAGGAGCATGAGCTCGAGCGTTTTGACAAGGCATCACTCGACCTGATGACCACGCAGCTCTACACCAACCGCGCCATGAGCTTTATGATGCCGCTCATGATGCTCGTCATGAACTGCATCACCGTGCTTATCGTCTGGTTTGGCGCGCAGGGCGTGTCCGACGGTGTGATGCAGGTCGGCAACATGATGGCGTTTATCTCCTACACCATGCAGATCGTCATGGCGTTTATGATCCTCACCATGGTTTCGGTCATCCTGCCCCGCGCCGAGGTCGCAGCCGAGCGCGTGGAAGAAGTCATCACTTGCCCCACGAGCATCAACGACCCCGCCTCGCCCAAGGTGCCTGCGGCCAGCGCTCCGCGCGGTGAGCTCACCTTCCGCGACGTGAGCTTCCAGTATCCCGATGCCCGCGCCGATGTCATCAGCGGCGTGAACTTCACCACGCATGCCGGTCAGATGCTCGGCATCATTGGCTCCACGGGCTCGGGCAAGTCCACGCTTGTGCAGCTCATCCCGCGCCTGTACGACGTCACGGGCGGCAGCATTTCGCTCGACGGCATCGACGTGCGCGACATGACCCTTTCCGAGCTTCGCCGCCGCATTGGTTACATCCCGCAGCAGGGTCGCCTGTTCTCGGGCACTGTCGAGAGCAACCTCAAGTTTGCCGGCGACATGGTGAGCGACGAGGATATGCACCAGGCAGCGCGCATCGCCCAGGCCGAGGACTTTATCGCCGAGCGCGAGGGCGGCTACGACTCCCCCATCAGCCAGGGCGGCTCCAATGTCTCGGGCGGCCAGCGCCAGCGTCTGGCCATCGCCCGCGCGTTGGCCAAAAAGCCCGAGGTCGTGGTGTTCGACGACTCGTTTAGCGCCCTCGACTACAAGACCGATGCTCGCTTGCGCGAGGAGCTGGCCAAAAACGTCACCGACGCCGCGCTCGTGGTCGTGGCCCAGCGCATCGCGACCATCATGCACGCCGACCAGATTATCGTGCTCGACGACGGCCACGTGGTGGGCACCGGTACGCACGAGGAGCTGCTGCACAGCTGCCCGGCGTACCTGGAGATCGCACAGTCGCAGCTTTCCGCCGAGGAGTTGGGGCTCACCCAAGAAGAAATTGCAGCCGTTATGGAAGGAGGCGAGCGCTAATGGCAGACGAGACCAAGACTCAGATTCCCAAGCCCACCCGCCAGCGTGGTCCTATGGGCCGTATGGGTGGCATGGGCCGCGGCGAAAAGGCCAAGGACTTTAAGGGCACCATGAGGCAGCTGCTCGGCTATATCGGCCAGCACAAGATTGCCGTGTTTGCCGCCGTCGCCTTTGCCGTGTGCTCGGTCATCTTTAACATTGTGGGGCCCAAGGTGCTTGGCCAGGTTACGACTAAGCTGTTCGAGGGCTTGGTTGCCAAGGTCAACGGCACCGGCGATGTCGACTTTGCCTGGATCGCCAAGACGCTCGGCTTTTTGCTCTGTCTGTATCTGGCGAGCTCTGCCTGCAGCCTGATCCAAGGCTGGCTCATGACCGGCGTCACGCAAAAGATTTGTTATCGCATGCGCAAGGAGATCGCCGCCAAGATCGCTGTCGTGCCGATGAGCTACTTCAACGGCCACAGCAAGGGCGACGTGCTCAGCCGCATCACCAACGATGTCGACACGCTGGGTCAGTCACTCAACCAGAGCGTGACACAACTCATCACATCGGTGACGCAGATTATCGGCGTGCTCGTCATGATGCTGTCGATCAGCCTGCCGCTCACCGGCGTCACCGTGCTCACGCTGCCGGCAGCCGCGATTATCCTGACCGTAATGATCCACTTCTCGCAGCCGTACTTCCGAGAGCAACAGCAGGTCCTAGGCACCGTCAACGGCATCATCGAGGAGGACTTTGCCGGTCAGAACGTCATTCAGGTGTTCGACCGCGCCGAGGCCTCGATCGAGGAGTTCGACCGTCAAAACGACCGTCTCTTTATTAGTGGCTGGCGCTCGCAGTTCCTGTCGGGCCTGATGATGCCGCTTATGAGTCTGGTGGGCAACATGGGCTACGTGGGCGTCGTCGTGGTAGGCGCGCAGCTCGCGCTGACCGGCAATGCCACGCCCGGCGACATCCAGAGCTTTATCCAATACGTTCGCAACTTTACGCAACCCGTGCAGCAGCTGGGCAACGTGAGCAACACGATGCAGTCGATGGCCGCCGCTACCGAGCGCGTGTTTGAGTTCCTGGCCGCGCCCGAGGAGGAGCAGAAGGCCGACGCGCAGATTCCTGAGAAGCGCCCCGGCCACGTGGAGTTCGACCATGTCAAGTTTGGCTACACGCCCGATAAGACCATCATCCACGACTTTAGCTGCGAGGCGCAGCCCGGCCAAACCATTGCCATCGTGGGCCCCACCGGCGCCGGCAAGACCACGCTCATTAAGCTGCTGCAGCGCTTTTACGACGTGGACGGCGGTTCGCTGCGCGTCGAAGGCGTCGACGTGCGCGACTGGGACCGCGCGGCGCTGCGCGGCGAGTTTGCCATGGTGCTGCAGGACACCTGGCTGTTTAACGGCACCATCCGCGAGAACATCCGCTACGGACGCCCCGATGCGACCGACGCCGAGGTCGAGGCCGCCGCACGCGCCGCACGCTGCGACCACTTTATCCATACGCTCGCCGGTGGCTACGACTTTATGATCAATGAGGAGGGCACCAACCTGTCGCAGGGCCAGCGCCAACTCGTGACCATCGCCCGCGCCATTTTGGCCGACCGCCCGGCGCTGATTTTGGACGAGGCGACTTCCAACGTCGATACCCGCACCGAGGAGCTCATCCAGCGCGCCATGGATGCGCTGATGCAGGGCCGCACGAGCTTTGTCATCGCGCATCGCCTGTCCACGATCCGCAATGCCGACGTGATCTTGGTGATTCGCGACGGCGACATCGTCGAGAAGGGCACACACGACGAGCTGCTTGCCCAAGGCGGCTTCTACGCCGACCTGTACAACTCGCAATTCGACGAGGCGGCGTAAAATCTGCCGCAGGGAACGAATAACGCCCGAGAACGGGGGCGCAGAATGAACTGCGCCCCCGTTCTGTGTCCTTTGGGCCTCGGAACGCCTCCCCTGGAACCTGATTGACGCCCTCCCTCAAGGCCCCGTGGACAAAAAATGACAAATATGAGTACTGTCACCTTTTTAGTAACAGCCAAAACTGCCCCAAACGACCTCTTTGCGGCCTAGATATGCCTTCAAATTGATCAAAATGTCCGGTAGCATGCTTCTGTGTGCCAACGTTAATGAACATATTTACTGTCGTGTCTATTATCTTGTAAGATCGATATGATACTACGCTAGCAACAGTACTCATATTTGCCATTTTTTGTCCACAGGGTATGCCGCAGAAGATCCAACTTGCTCCAACGTGCCGTACGCTGGCCCTCCCCTTCCGGCGAGCGCCGACATTTCCCCAGATAAAACCGACCAAAATAAACCTGTCCCTTTTCGGCAGGTTTCGCTTGCACTTTAGCGTGCGACAGCGGATAATGCCGAGCATTCGAGAATTCGCCAATTGTTGCCGTTAATTGATAAAGGAGGCCCCATATGGCCATGGAATTCAAGCGCAGGTTGCCGATCCCCATGGAGATCCGCGAGGAAATGCCGCTTTCCGCCGAGCTTACCGCCAAAAAGCAGGCATTCGACGCCGAGGTCGCCAAGGTCTTTACCGGCGAGGACGCACGCAAAGTGCTCATCATCGGCCCGTGCTCTGCCGACCGCGAGGACTCGGTGCTTGAGTACATGAACCGACTGGCCAAGGTCGCCGAAGAGGTCAAGGACAAGCTCATCATCATTCCGCGTGTCTATACCAACAAGCCGCGCACCAAGGGCACCGGCTACAAGGGTCTGCTGCACAACCCCGACCCCGAGGCGCCCGATGACCTGCTCGAAGGCGTCAAGGCCATCCGCCACATGCACCTGCGCGTCATCGAAGAGACCGGTTTCTTTACCGCCGACGAGATGCTCTACCCGTCCAACTACCAGTACCTCGTCGACCTGCTGAGCTACGTCGCTGTGGGCGCGCGCTCGGTCGAGAACCAGGAGCATCGTCTGGTGTCGAGCGGCATTTCGGTGCCTGTGGGCATGAAGAACCCCACCGCCGGTTCCACCACCGTTATGCTCAACTCCATCTACGCCGCCCAGGCACACCAGAGCTTCATCTTCCGCAACTGGGAGGTCGAGTGCGACGGCAATCCGCTCGCGCACGCCGTTATGCGTGGCTACATCGGTCTCGACGGTCGTACCTACCCCAATTACCACTACGAACACCTGGAACGCCTGGCCGAGCGCTATACCGAGCATGCCGGCTACGCCAACCCGGCGGCGGTCATCGACTGCAACCACGACAACTCAGGTAAGCGCCCGCTGGAGCAGTACCGCATTTGCAAGGAGGTGCTCGACAGCTGCCGCCGCAATGAGTCCATCTCCAAGCTGGTCAAGGGCTTTATGATCGAGTCTTACCTTGAGGACGGCAACCAGCCGGTCGATGGCGGTGTCTTTGGTAAGTCGATTACTGACCCGTGCCTGGGCTGGGAAAAGACCGACTACCTCATCCACGAGATCGCAGAGCGGGTTTAGAGTTACGGCGTTTTGCCAAACGCCGTAACCGGCCGACGCTGCAAGCCCGCCAGAGCGGCAATCTGCCTTTCAGCTTCGGCGGCATGACCAAAAGGTCAATGCCGCCTCGCTTCAAGGCACCTTGCTCGCTCTGGCGGGCTTTCGCTGTCGTTGCCAAGACATCGGCGTTACCAAAGCTGGCACTTGGGGACGCTCCTTTTGAGGTAGTCGTGACAGTTAGGGACGTTCCTTTTCTGCCGGCAGTCTGGGACATTCCTTGGGGTAGTCGTTGGGGACGCTCTTGTTTGACTAGTCGTTTAAGAACGTCCCCAATGACTACCCAATTGCCACCTCTCCGTCCCCGAGGTATCGGCGCTCGTCTGCCGAATGGTTGATGCGGCAACGATGTCGCCATGTCACACTCATAGGTGGCCTGACCCAACCTGGAAGGAGCCTCCATGAGCCTTGACAACGTAACCCTGCGCGCCGCCACGCTCGATGACCTGGCCGGCATCGCCGCCATCTACAACCAGCTGTGGTGCAACACGCTGCGCAACCGCGGCGACGTCGAAGCTGCCGATTTCTGCGCGCGCTTTAACATCGCCATGCAGCTGCAGCGCTCCCCCATCGCACTTGTCGCCGAGACCGAGGGCCGCATTATCGCCGCCTGCTGCATCGGCATCTTCGAAGACGGCAAGCCGCGCACCAATCCCACGTGGGAGCCCTACTATAACGAGATGTTCGCCCAGGCAACCGAGATGGCAAAGACCGCCGATGCCAAGCTCGAGGGCTCGCTCTTTGGAGACAGCCGCGAAAAGGCTACAGCGGATCGCTTTGCCGCCACAGGCAACGAATATGCCCAGGGTCAACTCAACTTGATTATCATTGTGCCTGAATGGCAGGGCAAGGGACTCGGCCGCGAGCTCATCGACCTTGCGCGCGCCGAGCTCGCCAAGGCAGGCTGCACCAAGTTCTTCCTGATGAGCGACTGCAACTCCGACTGGCAGTTTTACGAACACCTCAACATGAAGCGCATCCTGGAGGACCACAGCCAAGACACCGGCGACGGCTTTATCGTCTACATGTACGGAGGCACGCTCTAAGTACCCCTTCAATCAAGGCGAGCCGGGCACCCGGCCCTTGGCCTCTACCCAGGATTAACCCAGGGGGCCGGACCGCCCGTCCCTAAACCTGCCCGACAGCGCGATATCTCGTCGCCCGAGCGCGCCCCTCTTTAACGAGTGCGCCTTCCTCAAGCAAACCGTTGATAACCCGCAGCGTCACGTCGCGCCCAGTTCCCAGAGCGTCCGAGGCATCCTGGCGCGTAAAGCCGCGGGGCCGCTCAAGGGCAAAGCGAATCAAGGTGCGAGCGTATCCACCACGTCGCTCGTCCGAGACATCCTGTAGCATCGCGGACGCCTTGCACGCAACATCAAAGCCAAGCTCCTCCACGAGCTTGGCACGCACCTCGTGGCCGCAGTCGCCATTCATCGACACGTGCCCCTCTCGCTGCGCTCGCACGGATGTAAACGCTTGCGAAACATCGGGCGGCAGCGCCCCTTCCCGCTCGAGCTGCTCATAATCGCTGTAATCCCCACGCAAGTTGGGACCGCTATTGCCACGAGGCGTCAGATGGGAATTGCGCACGGCATTGACGTTGGGCAGCGACAACCTAAACATTGCAGGGTAGGCGCAGACCTCGGGTTCCAACCCTTCCGCCTCATAGAGCGCGCGGATCCCCTTGAGGCCCGTTCCAAACGCCTCGACCATCCCCAGGCGCAAAAAGAGCAGTTGCAGCTTTGGATTCCGAGCGTCCGAGCCGCCCGCAAGCGCCTCCTCGACGCTGATGTGCTGCGGCCCTCCCGCATTGGTAAATTCAAGCGCCGTACGGCTCATCTTGATAAGAGACGCCACCGAAGATTCGTAGTCGCGATGGATAAACAGGTTCAGAATTCCCTCTCGAACAGCCTCGCGGGGATAGTCGTCCTTATCTATGCGATCAAGTCTTCCCGGCACAAAGTACATACGCGTTGCGTTCGATATATTGAGGAACCGTTCGATATCCTCTATCTGCCTAAAGATCGAGCCCTCGCCATCCTGACGGTCGATAAACTCGGTATACGCATCGTCGTTGAAGAGGCCAGCGCGGACTGCAAAGGGGTTTTGGTCAGAGACCAGCAGTGCCAAATTGGTGTAAAAGCCCAGCTCATCGATAAGGCCGAGATTCTTTTGAGAGGTTTGATCAAACGTAATCTCCGCGCGCCTAAAGACCCGCTCGGCTTCAAAAAACGTCAAACTCTGTTCATGAGAGCGCGCGGTCTCAAAATAATCGCCGTCGGTGCGCTTGATCATCGAGCGGATCTGGGCCATCTCGATGGGCACGTTGGCAGGACCCAGGCGCCGATATACCCCGGCGGGAACAAATCCCTTCGAGCACAGGCAGTACGGCTTGTGAGGACCCGCTTCCACCTCGATTTTCACCAACGCTGCGCCATCGATGTCCAATGCGGAGACCGTCGTGATTTCAGAAACGTCGGGATACACGCCATCGGTTATTGCATTAGAGCATTGAAGCATGGTGGCATCGATATCGTCCACGCCGACGATGCTGCCAAAATCGTCGATTCCGATATACAAGGTACCGCCATTCGAATTGGCAAACGCCACCACAGCTTTGAGCAGCTTAGGGGTAAATGTGCACTTGAACTCCACGGTCTCACTTTCAACAAGCTGCATGCTACCCCCTATCATCGACTATCGACGATTCTAGACCAACTATCGACGATAAGCAAGGCCCCCTGGTACCCTCGCTTAGACCCGAGCGCCCGCGTGCAATGCTGCCCGCCGCACGCAAAAGGGCCCGCCAGCGTGTGCGCCAGCGGGCCCCAGGTCATATCGACACTACCCTGTGTGCCGTGCAACCGCCTCTACTTGCAGCGCGCCTTGGGCTGCTGCTGGGTGATGCAGTGGATGTTGCCGCCACCATAGATGACCTCGCGCGTCATGATGCCGATGACCTCGCGATCCGGATAGGCGGCTTGAATATCCTTGAGTGCCTGGGCATCGTTGGGGTCGCCAAACTGTGGCACCAGCACTGCGCCGTTGACGGGCAGGAAGTTGAGGTAGCTCGGCTCGAAAGCATCCTCGGGGGTACGCGGCAGCACGCCCTCGACGGGGTCAATCGTGCTGGCCTCCTCTTCGGTCATATATACCGAGGTCGCAGGCATAATCACCTTGTGGATCTTGAGCTTGCGGCCACGAGCATCCGTCGTCTCGGAAAGCGTCTTATACGCCTCTTGGCACTCCTTGTAGAACTTATGGTTGGGATCATCGGTCCACATGCAGCAGACCTCGCCGGGCGCACTAAAGCATGCGACGTCGTCCACATGACCGTTCGTTTCGTACGGATCGATACCGTCCTTGATCCAGATAACCTTCTCGATACCGAGATACTCAGAGAGCTTCTCCTCAATCTGCTCCTTGGTGTACTGCGGGTTGCGGTCCTCGTTGAGCAGACACATCTCGGTGGTCACGACGGTGCCTTGACCATCACAGTTGAACGAGCCACCCTCGAGGATATAATCCTCGGGACGATAGCGGTTAACCTGCTCGAGCTGTGCCACCTGCAAGCCAATGGAAGCGTCCTTGTCCCACGGGAAATACAGGCCGTCAATGAAACCGCCGTAAGCATTAAAGTGGAAGTGCGAAAGAGCAACCTCACCATTGTCATTAACGAGGAACGCCGGGCCGGGGTCGCGAATCCAGCTGTCGTTGTACTCCATGTGGATAACGCGCACGTTCTCAACGCCGTCGAAGATCTCACACACCGCGGGGAAGTCTTCGGTGTTAACGCCCACATTGATGGGCTGAAAACGTGCAATGGTCTTGATGATCTCGGTGAAGACCTTCTGCGCCGGCTTGGCGCCGTAGCGCCACACGTCGGAGCGGTGCGGCCACAGAATCCAGGTACGCTCCTGTTCCTCATACTCGCCGGGCATATAGAACCCGTCCTTCTTAGGTGTGGACTCACTCTCGTAGATGGTCTTCATTTCAAGCTCCTAAATCTCGGTGCTTTTGCTTGACGAGACCATGGTGCGGTCGCACCGAGATGTTCTCAATGGTCCCTCGAGCCCCTTTCAGCGACCGACGGTATACCATTCGCTGACCTAAAGTTCTATTCAGGCCGAGAACATGACATACTGGGTTCCACAATGGAAAGGACGCCCTATGCCCCCATGCAATAAACAGCAGACTATTGAGTTGGACAGTACGACCTGGACTGCTCTCAACGAGCTCGCGCTTGCAATCCACGCATCACACGGTGTCGATAAGCTGCAAAAGGAGACCCTCGAGGGAACGACAGGGCTCGTGCCCCATCGGATCGCCATGTTCGACCTGATCGAGGCGGCGGGCAGTGATGCCCCACGCTACGTCCACCCCGCAAGCAGCGGAATGGACGACCGCGCGCTGAGCGACTACTACAACCGCTACGCCGCGATGGACTATACAACATGGAGCTTTGACCTACATAAGGTCGGCGTCTACCGCGACCTCGACCTCGTCGACGTCGAGCGACGCGATGCCACGCCCATCTATCGCAAATGGATGGAACCGCAGGGCGTCTACTTTGGCTGTACGGCCACGCTCGCGCACAACGACAGCCCGCTAGGAAGCATCACCCTGTTTCGCGAACGCACGGCCGGAGACTTCACCGACACCGAGCTCGCAATCCTGCTCGAAGTCGCTCGGCACGCGAGCCTCGCGCTCGCCAACCTCTATCCTCGGGGCATTAAGCTCACCCAGACAGAAGACGCAAACCATCTGAACGCCTTCATTACAGAACACAATATCCAACCGCGCGAAGCCGAAGTCATGCGGCTCATGCTCGACGGCAAAACGAACAAACAAATGGCAAACGAGCTATTCATAAGCGAGTCAACCGTCAAGAAGCACGTCAACGCCATCTATCGCAAGCTCGGCGTCAGCAACCGCCTGGGCCTTATGACTGCCGCGCAAAACATCCTGCGATGAAAAAGGGCGCCCTCCATGCGGAGAACGCCCTTTGATTTCGCCATTTGAATTAGTGTCGGCTCTGGCTCAAAGAGTAGACAGGTTTATTTTGGCAGGTTTTATCTGGGCAAACGCCGACCGCCGCGGAGGAGCCACTCCACCTCGCGGCGGTCTTCTAACAGAAAAAACCAAGTGAGTAGGCTTTTTGCAGGAGGTCAAGCACGCCCCAAAACGCCACAGCTCTGACCTGCGGTTTTATTGAGCATTTGTCGCGATGTGCTCGGCATATCCAAATAAGTCTACTCACTTGCATCTAAGACGCACCAGATAGGCAAAAAACCGCCGAAAAAGGGGCCGGTTCCCTTCGCGGCGGTCGTTAATACGCCGAGCTTGTTATCGTAAAAGCCAATCACGCGCCGAAACCACACTACAGTCTTTCGACTCATACGTTGAGTCCACGCGGGCCACAACATAGCGCGCATCTTTTGCAATGTCGATCTCATCGCATACAGTCTGTAGATGACGGGCGTACTTATCGTGATACGTTCTGGATGATTTTATTTCGATAGCCTTGGGACTCCCTGAGTTTGTACAGTCGAGCAAATCGATTTCACGCTTGCTGTCGTCCCTATAGAAATACAGCTCGGGATTCTCGCCCACGTTGAGATGGCTCTTCGCCGTTTCGGAAACGATGAGGTTTTCGAAAACGGCCCCCAGATAAGGGCTCTCCAATAGTTGCTCCAGTGATCCAATTTTGAGCAAGTAGCAGAGCAGCCCCGTGTCGTAAAAATAGAGCTTGGGCGTTTTAGTTAGACGCTTCTTGGCATTTGCATAATAGGGCTGCAGCGAAAACGTCAGGTAGCTCTGCTCCAGGATGGACAACCAGCTTTTAATGGTCGATACGCTCACGCCCGTATCTCGAGAAAGCGAGGATATATTGATGAGGGCACCGACGCTCTGAGCAATTATGGACAGAAACTTATGGAACTCCGCCTTATTGCGCACATCAAGCAAGCCCACAACATCGCGCTCAACATAGGTATCGATATAGCTGGGGAAATAAACCGAGGACGGCATTCCGGCGGAACGCAGGCGAGGGTATCCCCCTTCGAGCGCGAACAAATCCACTTCCAGCTGCCCCTGCTGGCCCCTCTCCGCTTCTCGAAACGATAATGGCAGCAATTTCAAGATCCCGACTCGCCCGGCAAGAGACTGCCCGATGCTTTTCATCATCAAAAAGTTTTGCGAGCCTGTAAGGATGTATTGACCGGCGTCTCCCCGCTCATCCGAAACAACCTGGATCATTGAAAACAAATCCGGGGCGTATTGCGCCTCATCGATGATGAGTCCGCCCTTTCGGTTGCGGATAAAACTCACCGGATCCTCCAAGGCCGCGCGCCTCGTTTGAGGGTCCTCAAGCGTGACGTAGGAATAGTCGGGAAAGGCATGCCGAACCAGCGTAGACTTACCGCTCTGCCTAGGCCCTGTCAACGACACAACAGGAAACCAGCCTGCCATGTGAATGAGCAACTCATGCAAATCTCTGTTAATGAACTCAGCCATATCAACGCCCCTTATTACGCTGTTACCATAATCGAATAGTTTCATTCGCCATAATCTTATAGTAGCGTTTACCACAATCTTATAGTAGCCCAGTTCAAAAGCATTATTTATAGAGCCGAAATCTCAGACCCTAAATAACAAAAGCCACCACAATGGGGGCTGTCCCCATTGTGGTGGCTTGCAGGCGAGTTAACTTGTTCGACTATCGTACGCCAGCCATGTCCGAGCCTAGAGCGTGGCAAGGCGCTTGGACTCGTGCGCGGCGAGCGCAATGGAGATGATGCCGGTAATGGCGTCGGCCACCACCAGGGCGATCCACACGCCCTCGACACCCATCATGTTGCCGAGGAGGTACATAAGCGGCACCGAGCAGATCACATAGCGAAGCAGGCCGGTAAACGTGGCGACACCAACCTTCTCGACCGCCTGGAAATACATCGACATGGTCATGGCAAGATAGCCCAGGGCAACAGCCAGGATGACAGTACGCGTGGCGTTGGCGGCAACCTCAACGAGCGCAGGATCGCTGCCGGCAAAGAAGGCGCACACCGGGGTGGCGGCAAGCCAGAGCGCGACGGTGACCAGCGCCAGCGTCACAACCTGGTACTTAAGCGTGCAGGAGAGCGTCTCCTTAAGGCGTGCCCAAGCCTTTGCGCCGGCGTTGAAGGCAGCGATGGGCTGCAGACCGTAGGAGAAGCACTGGGCAACCATCATGGTAATGTAGAGGATGTAGCCGTTGATCACGCCAAAAGCTGCGATGTAGAGCGAGCCCATGTCGCCGCCGAGCGAACCCAAAAGCGAGTTGGCAACGGTATTAAAGATAAAGGTCGCGCCCTGGACCAGGAAGAACGGGAAGCCGATCTTGAAGATCTGGCCGCAGATGGCAAAGTCGAGCTTGAGGTCGGCCGGGTTAATCTGGAGCTGGGACTTTTTGCCCCCGATGAACCAGAAGATACCGATGGCCCAGATGCCGATGGAAAGCCCGTAATACACGCCGGCGCCCATAACGCCAAACTTGAGAACAAACGTGGAAAGCGCGAGCCAGCAAATGGCGACGATAGCCGATACGGTCATGAGGTTGGCCTGGATCTGAACCTTCTCGTCCACACGCATCACAGCGGTAATCATCTGGCCAATGACCGTGAGCGGTAGCAGCACGGCGAAGGTGCGCACGCCGGCAACGGTATCGACCATGATGTCGGGCGTGGCGCCAAAAAATGCACAGATGGGCTCGGTAAACACGGCCATCACCACAGCTAGCAGCACACTCACGATCGTGGTGAGCCAAAAGCCCTGGCTAAAAGCCTTGCTTGCGCCCTTGATGTCGCCGGCACCCAAAAGGTTGCCCACCACGGCGGGTACGCCGGTGCCAAACAGGTTGCCAAAGGCCAGGTTGATGTACTCGACCGACATGATGATCGAGACACAGGCCAGGCCGTGGGCACCCAGGCCCCAACCCATCACGAGGCCCTCAAGGACCACCATGATAATCTGGGCGAGCATACCCTGGCCGGTGATGATGGTGTACTTGCGCACCAGGCCGGGAATCGGCTGCGAGGCAAGCTCACGCTCCTCCTCAACAGCGGCGGTTGCTTCTTCTGCCATTGTTCTCCCCTTTCCATGAGAGATTGATGAATGAATGGATGGGCGGGCGGCACGCACAGGCTGTGGCACCGCCCAGCGATGCAGCAGCCCCGCTAGGCCTCGTAGACCACCTTGCCGGCAATCATCGTGAGAGACGCCGTGGCCTCGAGGACCTCAGCCGGCTCGCACTTAAAGAGATTGCGGTCGAGCACGCAGATGTCGGCCTGCTTGCCGCATGCGAGCGTACCGATACGGTCATCGGCATGCATGGCAAAGGCGCCACCGTAGGTGTAGGCGCGCAGGGCATCTGCCATGGTGATGCGCTCCTGCGGGAACCAGCCCTCGGGGTTAGAGCCGTCCTCGAGCATACGGAAGACCGCGCCGTAGACCTCCTCCATGGGCTCCAGGCCCACAACGGGGAAGTCACTGCCCAGGTGCACCACGGCTCCGCTGGCAAGCAGGCTATGCAGGGGCCACGAAAGCGCGGCACGCTCGGGGCCCACGGCGTCGTCCTTGGCGAGATCGGGCATATCGAGCAGCATGTGCCACGGCTGCATGGCCGGGCATACGCCGAGCTCGGCGTAGCGGGGCATATCCTCCGGCTGCACCGTCTCGTTATGCTCGATGGAGTGGCGGCAGCCTTGCTGCCCGTAGAGCTTCTCGCCCTCTTCAAAGTTGTCGAGGATGGTGCGTACGGCGCGGTCGCCGATGGCGTGGATACGGGTATCGACACCCCACTCAAGTGCCTTGAGTATGGCAGCGCGCATGCGCTCGGGATCCTCGGCAGCCTCGCCGCAGCTCTCGGGTGCGTTGCTGTAGGGCTCGAGCATCCAAGCGGTATGGTCGGAGCACACGCCATCGATAAACTGCTTAAAGCCGTGCCACTCGACCTGCGTCCCAGGGAAGTTGTACTTGGCCTTGATTTGATCGAGCGCCATTGTCTCGTTCTCAAACAAATCGGTGTACATAAAGACGCGCAGCGGCAGCTCGCCCTTGGCGTTGAGGTCGGCAAGCACGCCAAACGGGTTCTCCATGCTTACAAAGGTGGGGTTGACCATGCCTATGGTAGTAATGCCCAGGCTGTTGGCGCGCTTGGCCGTCTTGGTAAACGAGGCGTTGACCACCTCGGGCGCTGGGTCATAGACCTCATCCATAAAGAGGGCTCCCGCGTTGTTGGAGAACACACCGGTAAGGTTACCGTCGGCGTCCTTCAAAATCTTGCCGCCCGCGGGGTCGGGGGTCTCGGTGGTAATGCCCACCTTGTTGATAGCGCAGGTGTTGGCGCTAAAGGTGTGCATATCAACCTGCTGCAAAAAGACCGGGCGGTCGGAGATGTACTCATCGATCATCGCGGCCGTGGGCATCTCGGGGACATCCCATTGGAACTGGATGATCTGACAGCCAACGATCCACTCGTTGTCAGGATGCGAATCGGCAAACGCCACGACACGTTCCATTGCCATCTCGAAACTGGTACAGTCGATGAGGTTGACGGCAAAATCGGGGTCGGTCATAAACGCACCCTGGGCAAAATGTGTGTGCGAGTCGATCAGGCCGGGCATGACGAGTTGGTCGCCAAAGTCGCGCACCTCGGTATCGGGGCCGATAAACGGTGCCAGGTGGGCATCGTCACCGCAGGCAACGATTCTTTCGCCCCGCACGGCAACGCCGCCCTTAAACGGCTCGAGCCCATCGCCGGTAAAGACGGCGTTGCTCTTGATAACTACATCAGCCTTGTCCATGTGAGCCTCCTCAGGCATCTTTGGTTGCAACGCGGACGCACCGCCCGCGTGGGCACTCGGTTGGGAGCGTAGCGCTCCCGCATCGGCGCGTGCCTACAAGCCGTGCTCGGACGTCTGTCCCACGTCCGCGGCTTCGCGCTACACCCATTGATACACAGGGGCAAATCCGTGCCAAGGCCAGGGACCGCAAACGGTCAGTTTAAGCAGGTTTACACGCTTTACCTGCAGGTTTATTGTCTGAGATTATTACCGCGTCATTACGCCCAACGGCGTGCCCGCCCACACGGCAAGACCCGCATGCGAGGAAGAATAGGACTAGGAACGCCAAAAGGCATCTATGAGGTCATCTCGGTTGGAGACACCGCTTTTAACGTAGATGCGATGCAAGTGCGCTTTGACAGTGCCAGGGCTGATGACCAACTCGCTGGCGATGTTTTGGGCGTCGTTGCCCTTCAGCACCAGCGTGAGCACCTCCTGCTCGCGCCGCGACAGCTTATGAGCATCGGCATAGATCACAACGCGTGATGCTAGATCGTCCCCAGAGCGTGCGCTCTCGGCCGCCACGTCCTCATCGGCACGCGGATGACGGGCATACACGCGCAGGATATGGCTAAACTGGCAAAAGAGTTGGACCGCGCATACCACGAGCAGCACGTTTTCGGAGATATTGCGCTCGGACAGATACCACAAAAAGAGGCTGATGACGGGGTTTTGAGAGTCGGGGCGGCAGAGCAAAATCATGTAGGTGTCCTCGGCGATAACGCAAAACGCAAGAACGAGTGCCACCTTCCAAAAGAGCCTTGAGCGGTCGAGGTCGAGTTTCTCAACACGCGTGGCCCCGTGCCGGTAATGCCAGGCGGCATAGGCAAGACATCCTACATTGCCCAGGTCACGCGTGAGCCAAAAGAGATACTGCTGCATCTCTCCGGCAGCACCGCTGCGAGGCACCAGCAGCAATTGCAAGATTGAAAACGGCACGATAGCAAGTCCGAGCATGCGCGACGTCGGCCTTTTGCGCAAGCGCGCAAACATCCATAGCACCACGCAGGCATAGATGGCAATACCGAGCACGCAGCGCAGCAAGGGGTGCTGCAGCGGCTCGCTAAAGGTAACGGCGTAGTCGTATTTGAGCCGATTGTACTCGTCAAAAAAGATGACCGACATATCGAGCATATAGAGCAAAAAGCCCGCCGCGGCCACCAGGCTGTCGCGACGACGCGTCATGAGCCAAACCACCAATGCCACGGCACTGGTCACCAGAGCCACACCCATGATAATCGTGGTGTAGATATAGAACGCGAAACTCATGCCCGCCTCCCCTGTCTAGATGCTGTGAGGATGTTGACAGATTCTTTGCCGCAAGATTAGACTCACCGATTAAACGTACTGTATCGTTTAGATAAACAAGCTGTGTCTCACCGATGAAAGGAGATGCCATGGCACCTATCGCACCGCTCAAGATGCTCATTGCTCCTGCCGCCAAGGCCATCACCCGACTCGGTTCTTCCATGACCTACGACAACGTCCCCTCCGCCGTCGAGGCGCGCGAGGATAGCTGCCCGTACCTGGGCCACGTCCCCTACTTTGCGCCCAAGCTCGCTTCCGATTCCGAGCACCGCGAGCAGTAATCCAAGATGCATCAAGCGCCGCGCAACTCGCGGCGCTACTGTTTTAGTGCAAAGTAATCTGACCCCTTTGCACCAACGCCGGGATTGTCGATACTGCGGCCGCGGCGCGATATGAGGCGCGAAACCTCGCCCAGCAACACGCCGATCACCACACCCATGAGGATCGGCAACTTTGACATCTCGGCGGGCGAGCTGTTAAGCGGCACGGTTGTCGCAACAATCGAAAGCACGAGCTCTACCACCGGCACCGCAAGCGCTACCGCAAGCACCTTGCCCTCGAAGGGCGCGCGAAACACACGCGGGCGGTCGTCGTATTTACGCAGGCGCCAAAACGCCGGGAACATCGGGATATAGCTCATGAGCAGAAAGACGACGTTCATCGAGAAGAAGACCCAAAAGACGTCGGAACCTTCACCCAGCGGAATCTGAAGTAGCAGCACCAAGCTGGCAAAACAACCGTTAATGAGTGCCGAGCCGTTGGGCATGCCGGTCTTCTTGGACACCAGCGCAAAGGGACGCGGCATGTTGCCATGGCGCGCGGCATAGCTCGCCACGTTGTTGACGCCAAAGCTCCAACAGATCATGTTGGCAAACAGCGTTACCAGAAAGGCCACGCCCACGACCATCGTCAGCGGGTGAGCGCGCCCCACCATGGCGGCAACCGCGTCCACAATGCCCGAATCGAGTGAAAGCTGCTCGGTGGGAACCGCAGCTCCAATGCCGATGCTGCAGACAATATAGATCGCCGCAATGGCAACGCCACCGGCGATAACCGCATTGGGGATGTCACGCGACGGGTTTTTCATCGTGCTGGCAAAGGTCGCGACCACCTCAAAGCCCATAAAGTTGAATAGGATGATTGAAAGATACGTCAGTGAGTTAGTGTCTCCCAGATCGGGGACAAAGGTCTTAAACGACATATCGTTGGCAAAGCCGTTATTACAGGCAAACCAGATACCGACGATCCCCACCACGGCGGTAATGAGCACCTTGATGACAGCGCCGCCGTCCATGACCCAATCGGCCTCGGCCACCGACTGCATCGCCATGACCGTAACGCCCCACACAAAGGCAAGCTCAATGACAATTCGGAGCCCGAGTGAAAACTCGAAACCCCATACCGCAGTGATGACACTGGGGAACATGCAGGCGATACTTGCCACCCACAGCGGAAAATTTACCCAATAGCACCAGGAGCAACGGGCGCCCCAACGGTCGCCCAGGCCCAGGCGGACCCAATCGTACAGGCCGCCCTCGGAATCAAACGCCGTACCCAGCTCGGCCACCACCAGGCCATAAGGCAGCAAAAACGTGATGATAAGGAAAATCCACCAGAAGAACTGCACGTTACCCATGGCAGAAGCCGGAGCTGCCGCCTCGATAGTAAACACGACGCAGATAACCGAAAGGATGACCTCAATCAGGGAAAACTTCTTACCTGCCATGGCACGTTCCCCCTACAGCAAAAAGGATGGCATCTGTACCGAAGGCGCAGCCCAAGGTAGGGTTGCAGGCCGCGTCACCGGTACAGGTGCCATCCCAAAGAGAAGAGAGGATGCAATTGTTGGACCAACGCTCGCGGAACAGGCGCGTGTAGATAACGATACGCTGGTACATAGATACTCCGATCAAAACGGTCGCGTTTGCGCCCGGAAACTTTCGGCAATTGGGTACGCGTCTGACCTGGGATATTCAAGCGAACAATTGGCCTAACCCGCAATAAATCCCAGATCAGACGCGTACTCAATCAAAGAGGCGGGCACTCCGAAGTGGAGGCAACGGAGTGCCCAAAGAAAAACCCAGCCGACCAAGACATCAAGCGACCAGACCATCAATGCCCCGAGATGGTCACGGTGCGATTCACCGACTGTCCGATTGATCGGCTGGGTTTCTGAGGTGCGGCAGATTGCCCTGAAAGAGGAGCGCCGCGTACTTTGGTACGCAAGCGACGAATGAACGGGAAGGTGCCGTGCCTCAGGAAGCCAGACAATTACGCGGACGGCTCCTGCTGCGTGATGCAGTGGATGTTGCCGCCGCCGAAGACGACCTGCTCGGACTGGACGCCGACGCACTTGTAGACGCCCTCGCCCCAGACCTCGTCGTAGATCTTCTGGAGCGTGTCGACGGCCAGCTGGTCGTTCTCGTCGCCGTACTGCGGGACGATAACGCCGTGGTTGGTCACGAGGTAGTTCATGTAGGAGGCGATTAGCGGCTCGTCGGGGACGCGCGGCTCGGCGTTCTCGTCGGCGTCGATGGTGTCGCAGGAGGCCTGATCCATGAACAGCGGGTTCACGGGCATGCAGAGCTTGTAGACCTTCATCTTGCGGCCCTTGGCGTCAACGGCGTTGGAGAGGGTCTCGTAGGCAGCGTGGCACTGCTCGTAGAACGGATACTCGGGATCGTCGGTCCAGATGCAGGCCATGACGCCCGGGGCGATGAACGTAGCAACGTCATCGATGTGGCCGTTGGTCTCCTCGGGGTCGATGCCCTCCTTGACCCAGATGACCTTCTCGACACCCAGGTAATCCTTGAGGTGCTCGTCCATATAGGCGCGAAGCTCCTCGCTCCAGGGCTCAAACTTCTTGTGGAACTTGGGCCAGATGGACTCGGGATCCTCTTCCTCCTCCAGGACCGCAGAGCAGGTGCGGCCCGGGGAAAGCAGGCACTGGTCGGTCACGACAAGGGTGCCCTCGCCGTCAACGGTGATGGAGCCGCCCTCGAGGATCATGTCGTCGGGACGATAGCGACGGCAGCCGGAGAGCTCAGCCATCTTAAGGGCGATCTGCTCGTCCTTATCCCACGGGAAATAAAGGCCATCGACGAGACCGCCATAGGCGTTGAAGTGCCAGTGGTTGGCGCGCTTCTCGCCCTTGCCGTTGATGACGTAGGTGGCGGCGGTGTCGCGGAACCAGGCGTCGTCGGTGGTCATCTCGATAACGGTGACGTTCTCGTCCTCTTCGAAGACGGCCTTGCAGTTGGCGTAGTCGGCCTGGTTGGCGCACATGGTGACCGGGGTGAACTCGGCGATGGCGCGAGCGATGGCGGCATACTGCTTCTGAGCCGGCTTGGCGCCGTGGGCCCAGGTGTCGGTGCGGTGGGGCCAGCCCATCCACACGCGATCCTGCGGGGCGAACTCGGCGGGCATAAAGAAGCCGTCGGCCTTGGGGGTGGACTCGGACTCGGTGATCGTACGCATAAGATTTCCTCCAAATCGAACGATCGCTTGCCGCGGGCGGGTTACCCGCAGCCTAAAACCAAGAGATAGTGGGCGCCCGTCCCCCGGCAAAGGTCGGGGCGCCCGGTGCCGATTTTCACGGTGCCGCACCGGCGAGCGGCGACGTAGCCAAGTGCGCGGAGACAAAACGCACGAAGGATACGGAAGAGAGATTGGGGTGGGCGGTGGTTACCGGAGCTATCGCTCACACCCACCCCGGGGAATGGTTAGCAAACCTGTCGTTTGGGCACGCCTCCGAAGAGGCTAGAGTGCCCGGAGTCGGGAGCGACAAGCCCGACGAAGCGCACGTTGGTACGCGAGGAGGGTTGGAGCTCCAGAACCGGGTGCTCTAGTTCTCCTCGGCCTCGGCGGCCTCCTCAGCGAGACGCTGAGCTGCCAGCTCGGGAGTGAGGCCCTTGTACTCGGTCTCGCGGCCCTTGGCGCTGACGACGCGGACAACCTCGCCGATGAGCAGAAGCACGATGAAGATAACGATCATCGGGAGCTTGTCGCCAATTTCAGCGGCAGAGAGCGGCACCAGCGTTGCAACGATGGCCAGGATCAGCTCGATGCAAGGGATGGCCAGCATGACCTTCATCATGGCACCCTTAAACGGGAACGTGAAGATGCGCTCGCGGTCGGGGTCGTTCTTGCGAAGGTTGAGGAACGCCGGGAACATCGGGATGTAGGTCAGCAGCAGGAAGACGACGGAGGTGCCGAAGAGCATCCAGAAGACGCCGTTGGAGATGGCGTCGATGGGAACGAGCTGCAGACACAGCACCAGGGAGGCAACGACGGCGTTGACCAGGTTGGCGCCGTTGGGCATGTCATCATCCGAAATCATCGAGGCGAAGACCTTGGGCATGTTGCCGTGCTCGGCAGCGTAGCGGGCGACGGAGTTGACGCCGAAGGACCAGGCGGCCATGTTGGCGAACAGGGTGATCAGGAAGGCGATGCAGATGACCTTGAAGATCATGGAGTCGCCCACCATGGTCTGGACTGCGACAATCATGCCATAGTCGGGGTCGATGGAATCGGCCGGCACAGCAGCGCCGATGCCAAAGCCAGCGAACAGGTAGATCACGGCGATGGACAGGCCACCGACGATGATAGCCTTGGGGATATCGCGAGCGGGATCGGCCATGTCGTCGGTCATGGTGCAGATGACCTCGAAGCCCATGAAGTTAAAGATGATGATCGACAGGTAGCCGAGAGCGTTGGTGTTGGTGAGCTCGGGCAGGAAGGTGGCAGCGGACATGTCGTTCGCAAAACCGTTCTCCATGGCATACCAAATGCCCAAAGCGCCAACGATAACGGCGACGGCGACCTTGATGATGGCGCCACCGTTAAGGACCCACTCGGAGTCGGCCGCCTTGGAGCGGCCCATGAGGTAGACGATCCACACAAAGTCAAGATCGATACCCATCTTGGCGATCAAGTTGAACTCGACGCCAAAGACCATGCCCAAAATGTCGGGGAACATGGTAGCCAGCGAGGCGATCCACAGCGGGTAGTTGACCCAGTAGTAGTACGAGATGCGGGCGCCCCATTTGTCGCCCAGGCCATCGCGTACCCAGTCGTAAATGCCGCCCTCGCCGTCATAGGTGGTACCGAGCTCGGCGACAACCATGCCGTAGGGAAGCAGGAAGGTCAGGATCAGGAAGATCCACCAGAAGAACTGCTGGTTGCCAATGGCGGCAGCAGGAGCGGCGGCCTCGCAAACGAAGACGACGCAGATGATGGTCGAAATGACCGTCAAGAAGGAAAGCTTTTTCTTTCCGTCGCTCATGATGAGCTCCTTCGCTCAGTCTTGGACAGATCCGAGGCCCTAAGGTATTAAGGCAATTGCTTGGGCCTCGGTGAGCGGGCGACAGGAGACGAGCATCCGCCGCCCGCAAACGTGCTTTTAGAAGCCTTGAGGCTTAGAGCTGCTCGAGAGCCTCGAGAGCGGCGTGGAGCTCAGCCTTGGCGGAGTACTCGACACCCTCGTCGTTGAGCGGGGTGCGCTTGCCCAGGGCGGCAAGGAGAGCACGGATGGAGTGCTTGCGGTTCTCGGCCTCGACCCAGCACAGGGAGCGCTCGGGATCGTCCATGACCTCGTCGACGACCTCCTCGTTGCGGGTGGCCGGCAGGCAGTGCATGAACTTGGAGTTGGGGCCGGCGAAGTTCATCATGTCCATGGTGACCTGATACTTGGGATAGAACACGTCCATGTAGTTCTCGCCCGAGACCTCCTCGTCGTACAGGCCATACCACACGTCGGTGTAGATGAAGTCAGCGCCCTTGATGCACTCGATGTCGTCGGAGATGACGACCGAGCCGCCAGAGACCTTGCAGTTCTCCTCGGCGATGGCCATCATCTGCTTGCCGAACTCGGCGCGCTCCTCGACGGTGCCGACGTGCAGGCCGCCGTCGGGGATCTGGTGGCCCTTAGGTCCAAACTGGACAAACTTCATGCCGACCTTGGAGGCGATGAACATGAGGGAGACGCAGACCTGGGTGGCGTCGCCGATGAAGGCCAGGGTGCAGTCCTCGATCTTCTTGCCCTCGGGGAGGTTCTCGAGCATGGTCATGAGGTCGCCCATCTCCTGCGTGGGGTGGTTGAACTCGGACATGCCGTTGATGACGGGCACAGCGGAGCCCTCGGCGAGGCCGACGACGTCCTTGTGACGGTCAACGCGAGCCATCATGATGTCGAGCAGGTCGCCCATGACGCGAGCGGTGTCGCCCAGGGACTCGTGGCCACCGAGCTGAATGGTGCCAGGGCCATAGAACTGAGCGTGGCCGCCGAGGTCGCACATAGCGGTCTCGAAGGAAAGACGGGTGCGGGTGGAGACCTGCTGGAAGATCATGCCAAGGCTCTTGTTGCGGAGCAGGTGCGGATAATAACCGTCAACCTTGATGGCCTTCTTCATTGCCAGGCCAAGATCCTCGATAGCCAGGATCTGCTCTTTGGTGAAGTCGTTGGTGTCGATGAAATCCTTAGGCAGTGCCATGTCGATTTCCTTTCCGCCGGTCTTGCCGACTATTACTATGAGGCGCTCGTACATCACGCCTCGTGTTGACAAGACCATCATTCACCCGTATGCAATTTTTACCTAGTTTATTCGGGATTAAAGACCGTTCACGGAGTTACACCCCCTCTAAACCTATATAAACCCGCAGGTCAAGAGTTTACAGGGGGTTTACCATCTAGAACCGCGAACGGTATACGGCTATGCTGTATCTCGGCGCCTAATCCGCAATGAAACGAAGGGTTGAGACGTCTATATCCCACAAGGTATACAGGGCTCGGCCATAGAATAAATGAGATGGGACGGTGACAGATGAACACCCTGATGTTCTTCTATACCCTAGCGATACTCGTGATCTGTATTGTGACGGCGGTGCTCTCGCTTGCCGCCTATGCCTCATCTCGTCGACGCTTCTTTATCTATGGCAGCGGCGTATTTATCTGCTATGCCATCGAGATGACCGAGATTTTCTTTTTTGAATACACGCTGCAAAACCAGAGTTTTCCGGCCAGCGACTATTACTCAATTACCATGCCTGTTTTGCGGACCTTTGTGGCGACCGCTTCGCAGGCTTTTATTTGGCTCATTGCCATGGATTTGCTCGACAAGCATTCAAAAAAGCAGTTTGTCATTCCCGTCGCAACGTTCTTGCTGAGCGAGCTGCTGATTATCGTCGCTGTCCCCTACGGCCCCATTCATCAATGGCTCTACTACACGATGCGTCAGGTATTCCTTGTTTTCGTGGGACTATATATCTTTTGGACGGCACGCAAGAGCACACAAGTCGAGCTGAAGGCACGCGTTAACAACCAACGAAAGCACCTGATTATCGGCGCTATTCTGGTCGGTTGCATCGTTGCCGAGGATTTCTACAACATTCTGATTGTCCCCATGAGTCTGGCGCCCTCTTGGCTGCAACTATATCTGTCCGAGCGCAACTTTAGCGAAAACGTCTTTGCCTGCTACTTTGCGATTCTGCTGATCATCTACTCCTACCACGTGCTTTCAATCCGCATGCAGGAGGCGCCCGAGGAAAAGAACGTCAGCGATCTTGATCGACACATCGAAGAGCAGATGCCCTTCTATCGCAACGCCTACAAGCTCTCCAACCGCGAGACCGAAGTTATGCGTCTGGTCGTACTGGGCAAATCGAACCAAGAGATCGCTGACGAGCTATTCCTTGCCGTGGGCACCGTCAAGACCCACATCCACAACATCCTAGTCAAAACCGAACAGCAAAACCGCACGACGCTCATCCTCCACTTTTGGAAGCGCTGAGGTTACGCGGTTTTGCCAAACCGCGTAACGGCTCGACGCTGCAAACGCCCCTAGGCGGCAATCTGACGTTCAATCGTCGGTCGCGTACCGAAGTACGCTTCCCTCCTCTTTCACGTCGCCTTGCTCGCCTAGGGGCGTTTTCGCTGACTTATGCTCAACCTGCGATAATTCTGAGCTGAACGAGTTACTCGCTGTAGCGGGTGGCGATGGCAGCTTGTACCATGCCGATGCTCATGAGATAGGTCACCAGGAAGTAGCCACCATAGGCCGCCAGGAAAATCGCGCAGGTGAGGCCCACGGTGCCGGCGATGCTCAT
>OIET01000608.1_pt1 | contig 28740 bp, 25 predicted proteins | sample 1581871 | NCBI WGS metagenome assembly OIET01 (sample SAMN03279760, study PRJEB24777) | human gut metagenome | isolation source: fecal sample PR121 from 1 month old male Malay infant, vaginally delivered... | place: Singapore | collected 2005-09-16
GACCGAGAAGGTCACCATTGGCTTTACCGAAGCGGAAATAATCCCGGAGGATGCGGAAGAAGAATCGGCAACCGACAGAGCGGCATTTTCTTTTGATCAAAAAAAAGAAAATACTGAGGAATCTCCACAAGAGACAGGATGGACGCCAAAATTTGAGGTATCCCAGGGTGGAAGCAATGATGAACCCCAGAATCGCCAGAGCGATGTTACTCCGCAGCAAGGTGAGAATTTCATCATCGGGCCAGATACTGGCGATTCGCATTTTAATCCCACCGAGCGCATCCGAAAAAACATCGCAGCCATACAAATGCTGAAGCAGATTCAAGCCGAAGGCCGAATGGCAGATGATGATGAAAAAGCCGTGATCAATGCTTACGTTGGATGGGGCGGCCTTGCGGATATTTTTGATCACCGGAAACAGACCTGGAAGGAAGAAAAAGAAGCACTGAAAAGTATGCTCTCACCGAGTGAGTATGCAGCAGCTGAGGGCTCCATTCTAAATGCCCACTATACCGATCCGGGGATTATCTCAGCCATGTATGAGGCCGTTCAGCTTTTTGGTTTCTCGATTGGTAACGTGCTGGAACCCGCATGTGGAACAGGCCGTTTTATTGGCACAATGCCCATGGCATTGCGTGAATCCAAAGTCTACGGTGTGGAGTTGGATGAGCTGAGCGGCCGCATGGCCAAAGCACTATATCCGAAGGCAGAGATTACCATAAACGGCTTTGAAAATACACATTATCCGATCAATTTCTTTGACCTGGCCATTGGAAATGTGCCATTCGGAAACTACAAAGTAGCAGACACCAAATACGATAAACTGAATTTTCAGATACACGATTATTTTATTGCCAAAACACTCGATCTGGTACGTCCAGGCGGCATCATTGCATTCATCACTAGCAAGGGAACAATGGATAAGCAGAACAGCAGTGTTCGTCAATATATTGCGAGACGGTCGGAGCTGATCGGCGCGGTACGCTTACCGAACAATGCCTTTTCCGGCGCAAATACGAAAGTAACCGCGGATGTGCTCTTTTTCCAGAAACTGGAAAGTATGCGTGATTTGAATGCCATTGACTGGATTGATCTCAAAGAAGATGAAAACGGACTGAAGTATAATGCCTATTTTGTTGACCACCCAGAGTATGTCGTCGGTGAAATGGTGGAAATCTCAGGGCCGTATGGCTCGGAGCTTGCTTGCCAGGCAGCTAAGGGCAGCGATACCATTCAGAATGTGCGTGACGTTATTTTTGATATGGCTGTTTCGCACCGAAATATCTATGAAAACCGGACAATGGCAGAAGCGACCCAAGATCAGGACGTCATTCCAGCGACCCCAGATGTAAGAAATTTCACCTATACGATGGTGAACGGCAGCATCTATTATCGAAACAATTCTGTTCTGATCGAGCAGGAGGTAACCGGCACAAAAGCCGAACGGATCGAGCACCTGATTGAAGTACGCGACGCAGTATACCGGTTGATCGACGCAGAAGTCTCGGGTGAAAGCCCCAGGCTTATCAAAGAATACCAGAATGAGCTGAATCGGATTTATGATCATTTCGCCAAGAAATACGGCAGAATCGGTCGTCAGGCAAATAAGCTGGCTTTTTCCGAGGACTGCACTTACCCGATGCTGCTGTCATTGGAAGTCAATGGCGGCGAGGGCAATTTTTTAAGAAAAGCTGATATTTTTTCAAAGATTACCATCCGCAAAAAACAAGAAATTGATCACGCGGACAATCCAGTGGACGCTTTATCCATCTCACTAGCAGAAAAGGGCGGTGTCGATTTTGAATATATGCAGCAGCTGACCGGTGAGGATGAAGGAACCCTGCAAAGCGGATTAAAGGGATTCATTTTTAAGAATCCTGAAAGTGATACCTGGGAAAGTGCGGATGCCTATTTATCCGGAAATATTCGTCAAAAGCTTTCAGCAGCTCAGGCAGCCGTTGAAAAGGGAGAAGAAACATACCTGGAAAATGTGGAAGCCTTAAAAAAGGTCATGCCGGAGCCATTAAAGGCATCGGAAATTTCCATCGTGATGGGGAGTACCTGGGTTGATAAAAAGTATTATGAACAGTTTCTATTTGAGCTTTTACAGCCTGCGGAACGGATCAAAGAAAAGATTGAATTGTTCTACTCTGAGGAAACAGGCAGCTGGCAAATACTCGGAAAGAATTTAGATTTTGGAAATATTCTCTCCCTGCGCACCTATGGTACCGAACGCGTCAACGCCTATTACCTTTTCGAGTCCTGTATGAACCTGAAAGACGCCAAAATCTATGACCTGGTAGACAATAAAAGGGTTGTAAACCAGGATGAAACGGTACTCGCCAATAATAAGCAGAAGCTAATCCGTGAAGCTTTTAAGGACTGGATTTATGAGGACTTTGATCGGCGCGAGGATCTGGTCAATACGTATAACCAACTTTTTAATAATAATCGGCCAAGGGAGTATGATGGCAGCAATTTGCCTTGTGTTGGACTCAATCCAGATATTATGCTTCGGCAAAATCAATTAGATGTTGCGGCACGGATCATTTATGGGGAGAATACAGGCGTTTTTCATTGCGTCGGAGCTGGTAAAACGCTGGCCAGCATTGTCGGCATCATGGAAAGTCACCGGTTAGGTCTGACGCACAAGGCGCTGTTTGTGGTTCCAAATCACCTGATCGAGCAATGGTCAATCGAATTTATGCGCGCTTATCCGGCTTCACGAATCCTGGTATCCACCAAAAAAGATTTTCAACCGATTAATCGCAAAGTCTTTTGCTCAAAAATCGCAACGGGCAATTGGGATGCGGTCATTATCGGACAAAGCCAATTTGAAAAAATACCGGTTTCCTTTGAGCGTCAGGAAAGGTTACTAAACGAACAGATCGACGCCATTGATCTTGAGATAGATTTTTCAGAGAACCAATACACGAAAAAGCAACTAATCGCTGCCCGGAAAAGAGTAGAAGCAAGTCTGAAAAAGCTGACCGATCAAAGTAAAAAGGATCAGGTCATTAACTTTGAGCAGCTGGGCATTGATGCATTGGTAGTGGATGAGGCGCAGCGGTACAAAAACCTGTTTACCTACAGCAAAATGGGCGATGTCGCAGGTATTAACCAGACCGATTCAAAGCGTGCCTCAGATATGCTCATGAAGTGTCAGTATATGGATGAGATAACCGGCGGCCGGGGGATCACTTTTCTGACAGGCACACCCGTCAGCAATTCGATCTCTGAATTACACACCATGATGCGCTATTTACAGGCAGATCTGCTGCGTGAACTGAGGATGGAATCCTTTGACAGCTGGGCATCGGTCTTTACCGAAAAAGTCACAAAAATGGAGCTGGCGCCGCAGGGTGGAAATAACTTCCGGATGAAATCGCGTCTCGGAAAATATAACAACCTGCCGGAGCTGATTTCTTTTTTTAAGAACAGCGCGGATATTAAAACACCAGATATGCTGAATCTGCCGGTGCCGATGGTACACTTTGAAAACATCGTTTTAAAACCATCACCGGCGCAAAAGGCTTTAGTCGAATCCCTTGGAGCGCGTGCGGATCGCGTCCATGCCGGTGCAGTGGACCGTTCCGAGGATAATTTCTTAAAAATTACTTCGGATGGCAGAAAGGCAGCGCTCGATATCCGTCTTTTCGATACCGATCTCCCTGAAGATGAATACAGCAAAGCCCAGGCCATTGCACAAAATGTCTTTAAAATCTGGTCTGAAACGGAGGGCGCCCAGCTCGTGTTTTGTGATTTGTCGACACCAAAACCGGATCGCTTCAATGTGTATGATGATATTAAAAGTAAACTCATACGTTTAGGGATACCCGAAAAAGAAATCGCCTTTATTCATGATGCAGGCACCGATCAACAAAAAACAACCTTATTCAAAAAAGTCCGCAAGGGTGATGTCCGGGTATTGATGGGAAGTACCGAAAAAATGGGCGCCGGAATGAATGCGCAGGACAAATTAATTGCGCTGCACCATGTGGATTGTCCGTGGCGGCCAGCGGATTTGGAACAGCAGGAAGGGCGCATTGTCCGACAGGGAAATCAATATGAGGAAGTGAACATCTACCGCTATATCACGGAGGGCACCTTTGACGCGTACAGCTGGCAGGTTATTGAGCAGAAACAACAATTCATCAGCCAGATCATGACGAGCCGATCACCGGCCCGGAGCATTGAAGATGTTGATCTCCAGACATTGAATTATGCAGAAATAAAAGCCCTGGCTACCAGTAACCCTTTAGTAAAAGAGAAGATGGAGCTGGAGATCCGACTAACTGAACTAAACACAATGAAAGCGGCTTACCGAAATCAAAAATATGAAATGGAGCATAATCTGGCAAAGGTTTATCCAAAACGCCAGGCAGCTTTAGCCGCACAACAGAAAAATGTCGAGCGTGACCACGGCTTTTTTTTGGAACAGAAAGTGTCAATGGGCAGCAAATTTAAACTGAATGTGAATAGCCATGACTACTATGATCCCGAGGAAGCGGGAAAAGCGTTCCAAAAGGCACATTATGAGCTTTTAGGCGTGGGGCAGCTGGAAAAGAAGATTGCGGAATATTGCGGCCTGGATATTTATGTAAAGTACGATTTTGAAGCCGAGAAACGGGAAACGACGATCCGAACAAAATATGGATCATCTTATAAATACGACTTTGGCCGAAGCGCAGCTGCTGCAATTACAGCCCTGGACAAAGTCGATGATTTTTTCATTGATCAAAAAAAGGAAATTAATGACGCAATGGTTAGCCTTGAAAAGCAAATTGAGGATGCCAGTCAGCTACTGGATACACCTTTTGGTTATGAGGAGGAACTTGAGGAAAAAAATGAGCGGTTAAAGGAAGTAATGATTGAACTCTTTGATAATGAGGTAAATAATAAAGAGATAGAAGACATAAGATTTTCCAGTATTGAAGATAGTGAAGAAGAGCGTTAACGTTGTAAAGTCTTGATTAAAATGGTAAAATTTTAGTACAGAAAAAGATGAGTATAGAAATAATCGTGTAAATCAGATATATAGGCACAACGATACGGATAAAACGAACAAATACTATAAAAAATGACGATTGGAGGTGAGGAATATGGCAAATGATTATTATCAAGGATATACTCTTATGCATAAAAACACACCAGTTGCAGAGATCGTCCTGGATAATGCATCTGGGACAATTTCTGCCATTGGCGAAATATACACACCGGAACATGTGCCGGTGGGCATAGCAGTGAAAAAAGGAAAAGTTGACCGTGCTGCACTCAATGAATGGTGGAAAAGCAGAGCGATTCCAGCCAGTCGTGATGGTATTAAAAGTGCATTAATCGAACTAAATGTCACTTCGACACAAAAGCTTCTTGATAAATGCCTTGGGTTGTCATTGTCGGATCAATATTGGATATGCCCTGTCGATTCTGGAATAAGTTGGGAATCTGTAAATTTTTTTCAAAATGACTTCTCAGATGACGTAGGCAATATTTTGTTCGGAAAAGGCTCGTCCAGTGATAAAATCAGCTTGATGTCGCCTGATAATACCTCGGATGGGTGGTTGAAAAAGAAATGGAAAATCATCGATGAAAAACGCTGTCTGATTAAAGGTGGCAGCGGCGCTACTCAGCAAGAGCCATATAATGAGGTGCTGGCAAGCTATATTATGGAGCGATTGGGTATTCCGCATGTACCTTATACACTGATGATTCAGAATGATTATCCCTATAGTGTATGCATAGATTTTATCACACCACAGACAGAGTTGATTTCTGCATGGTACATCATGCAGACACAGCAAAAGGAAAATCATGTTTCCGTTTATCAGCACTATTTGAATTGCTGTGATGCACTAAACATTCCAGGTGTAAAAGAAGCCCTTGACCGAATGATTGTGCTGGACTATCTAATTGCGAATGAAGACCGGCATCAGAATAACTTCGGTGTGGTTCGCAATGCGGAGACGCTGGAATACCAAGGAGCTGCACCGATATTTGATAGCGGTACATCTCTTTGGTTTGATAAGCCTATAGCTTTAATTGGTCAGTCGAAAATAAATAGCAAGCCCTTTAAGAACCGACATGAGGAACAGATTAAGCTGGTATCTTCTTTTGACTGGCTCGACCTGAAAGCACTTGACGGTATAGACGAACAACTGCGGGAGCTTATGCGTGGGTCGATATTCATCGACGATGCACGTTGTGATGCCCTCTGCTCAGCCTTGAAACGGAGGGTGGCGTCGTTGACTGAAGTCGTGAATGACCATAAAATTTTTGTATCAGTGAGCAACTGTCATGATGATGTATCTGAAGACATTGCTTACAGTGGGGAACAGGATGATTTCGAGCGATAAAATATCGTAAAGAAACCTATGTGGACACAAAAATTTATATGACTTAGAAGAATAAAGCTTTTTATCTGAATGAAATAAATACGAAAGGCTAAAGCTATGCAATTAAATGGTTTATTAATGCACAAAGACACCGTAGTGGCGGATATAAAAAATAACGAATTGGAGATCATCAACCAAGGGCTGTTACCGTTATATTTGAAGCGAAACGGCTCTTTAGAAACATGGATAGCAAGTCGGGCAATTGATGCCCACCGCCCACATTCCAGGCTAATCAAGCGCATTTTGCGCCTTTCTGCAGCGGATGATTGCGAAGTCGCCCTTAAAGTCAATGCCGCTACGATTACCGATAACTGGTGGATCAAGCAAACAGCAGAAGAGAGTCTGAAATACAAAGATGTCCGATTTTCAGTGAATTATTTTGATAACCTTGCTCTTAAAGGTGATCCGGACAGCATTGAGCGGATCAATCATCCGGAAATTCTCACCAGCAGGAGTCCAGAACTGACCAATATAGGCAGCTTTGAAAAGTGCTGGAAACTGGAGAATCAGGAATGGTGGCTGTATAAACTGAGTAATGCGTTTCAAACTTTTTCAGAGCTTTTTATATTTGAAATGGGCAGTATGCTTGGTTTTGACATGGCCTATTTTGAACCGTGGGAAAGCGGCACGAAGACTTTGGATTTTACAGAAAATGCAAAGTATGATTTTGAACCGGCTTTTAGTTTAGTCGGGGAAGAGGTGGACTATTTTACCAATTATACTGCGATCCACGCATTAAGCCCTGAATTGGCGCAGGAGTATTTAGATATTCTGGCCTGTGATGCGTTGTTTTTCAATTTTGACCGCCACACACACAATTATGGCTTTTTGAGAGATTCAGACACTGGCATATATTTAAAAATGGCTCCTAATTTTGATAATAATCTGGCCCTTATCGCCAATGGCTATCCTTCGCAGATATCCATAAAGAGAAAAAACGATCTTTTTATCAACGATTTTTTAGATTTACTGGATCAGACAAACAGTACATATTATTTACCTGAATTATCGGAATCAATGATTGATGAAGCTTTTGAATTAGTAGGAATGAACGTACATTACGACACAATTAAAGCCTTTATCTTAAATGGTTATGATCGACTTGCAAAAGAACTGCCAACTAAAGCAGCAGAGGAAGAACCGGAGCGTTAAGAGTGAAAAATGAGGATGCAATTGTTATGTAAAGCTCATAGAGTCTGCGAAATCGATCAGGAAACGGGCGATATTTTTATTTTTAATCAAGCATTAATGCCTTTAAATCTAAGTCTTTCAGATTTCCATGGCACCATTAAACAAAGGATCTCGAATATCAATTCTTTTGACGCCTGGTGTGCCGAACGGGTATTGTCAATTGACCGAAGATATGCAAAGCGAATACTCAATGAACTCGGGTTAACTCAGAGCCAGTCTACAGAGGATAAAGCAAGAATTTCACGGCTATACCGTTGTCTTTCACTGCAAGATAGTTATTGGGTGAAAAAAGAAGACGAGAAGGTTTCATGGAAAGATGTAAATTTATTTTCAAATTCTTTTTCTAACGCTTTTGTATCTGTTTCGTTACTTGGCAGGAGCTTGACACTCAGAAATAAGGATTTATACAGTCGTATGCCGGATATTACGACAAATGGAAGATACGCCAAAGCATGGAATCGTGTGGATGATCAGATCATTATGTATAAAGCTGATGACATCGAAGGCAATGAAACGATAAGGGAGGTAAACGCCAGCAAGATTCTGGATTGCTTCGGCGTTGATCATGTTTCGTATGAGCTCGCTTGTTTTGATGGCCATCGCGTCAGCATGTGTGAGTGCATGACTAACGAAGATCGTTCCATTGTGCCATATCGCCATTTTATTGCAGCTTGCAAGCGTAAAGGAATTGATGATGTGGATGACATTATTAATGAAGTGAAAAAAATTGATGCCACAGGTTACTACACCATGAACATCATGACCTATCTGATTGGGAACAGTGATAATCACGATGGTAATTGGGGATTTTTCAGAGATAATGATACAGGTAAACTTTTGAGAATTCATTCACTCTTTGATTTCAATTGCGCATTTGAAAATTATGATAAAAAAGATGGTGGATGGTGCATTCCAGAATTAAAAAAAATTGTGATGGACGAATCAAATGAGTTGTTTTATGAGCCTGACCCTTTGAGTAAAACGCTTCAGGAGGCGTCTTTAGAGGCGGTCAATTATGTTGATGTTGAAATGAAGTACCCGATTAGAAAAGATTACTTTTTAAACGATGTTGACTACGAGGTATTTAGAACACGATGTGATGAACTTGGGGTTGAAGTAAAGCTTGAAAGAGAATCGGATAATCGCGAACCTGATATTGATATAGCATTCAATCGCTATGAAGAGGAAGAAGAACGTTAGTAAAAGCACAGGAGGAGTCCTGTGCTTTTTGTATGCGTATAAAACATTGAGGAGGAAGAAAGATAGTCATTTTTTTTCGCTGAACATTTCCATGAATTTGACGATTGATATACGGTCTTGGGGTGATAAATCAATGAAAGCCTGGATCAAACGGATATCGGACGTAGTAAGATGATGTTTTTGTTGAAGTCTGATCAGTAAAGATTCCGTAACACCATATCCGCCTTGTGATTTTTCCCAAATAGGCTCTTTTCCATAGAGTAAGTAATCTCGTCGGATATGAAAAACGGAGCAAATCGTAACAATTGTTCGTTCTGTCGGTCGAGCTTCTTCGCTTTCAATACGACCGACCGTGGCACGGGAAAGGCCAATGCGTTTGCCGAACTCCTCCTGCGACATATTCAGCATCTTGCGAATTTTTTTAATATTATTCATTAATCAATCCTCCACTCAAGCAAATTAAGTTCATTTTTGCACAAGAAAATTGATCTGTCAAATAGTTTGCATTCTTTTAGAAAGGAATGTATAATAATGAGCATAACCATATTAAAAGTGTTGCAAAACTGGCCTTTTTGAGGAAAGGGGGACTTATGAATAAAGAAATCGAATATTTGGAAGTTGAAGCATTCTTTGAAAAATATAAATCCTTGCCAGTTGAAAAACAAAAACTTGTGATGGAATACCAGCAAATGTTAATTAATAAAAAAGAAAAAAATAAGGAACAACATGAAACTGGTGATGTAGGGTCAGAATGAAGGTAAAGGAAATGAAAAAACGTAAAATTTGTTTAATGCTTGTATGTCTGTTTGGAATTTTGATTGCGATGAGCGGATGTAATGCTAGCAGCATTGAAGGGAACTGGTATGAAAACAGTAATCCGGACAAAAATCGTATCGAGTTTAAAGATGAAGGAAAAGCTATGTTTATGGCCAATGGATATAGCGATGAAATTACTTATTCTTTAAGCGAAGATAAAAAAACAGTTTATTTAGAACGAGAGGGGATTTTATTTGATCAGAGTGGTACATTAGCCATGCAGGATGATGGATCGTTAAAAGACATAAATTCTGGATATGCTTATTTTAAAAATATTGAAGATGCGCGTAAAAGCCATGACAAAATTATTGATGAACGATACAATAACGCGTATAAACTAATAACGGAAAATGTATGGCGGACAGATTCTATCAGAGATAACAACAACACGATGCCGGATTGCTATGGCGTATTAGAAGTAAAGAATGACGGCACATACGCTGGTATGGTCTATTCATCCAATGAGGGCGCGGTGCTGGTTCGTGAAGTGGGAACTTATCAGGCGGATAGAGTTGATGAAATTAATGAATTGAAATACAGCCCTGATACAAAGCGTATTTATCTGACTTTTACACCCACTTCGATTGAAGACAGTGGTCTTCAAAACTACCTGGAGAATATTAATGCAGGGCGTAATTTTCAAATGTACATCTATAGTCAACCAGACAGTTTCTTTGTTAGCCCTGGAAAAAAGGAAAATTTAGAAATGGTGGATCAAGGAACCTACTACAATGTTTATTTGAGATCTAAGCAGTATCATTCAGGAAACTAGTTGACTGTCAAGCCAGACATGTGTCTGGCTTTTTTTATTATGAAGGAGGCATTTATTTTGGTGAGACGAAATGAGGGAGAACTTTATTGAAAGATTTAATATTAGCAGAAAAGCCAACCGTAGCTGTGAATATTGCAAAAGCTTGTCGGTATGACCAGTCGAAAAGACGGCTATTTTGAAAATAGTCAGTATGTGATTACTTTTGCGGTGGGACATCTTTTAGAATTGTATGATGTAAAAGATTATCATCCTGAATATGGTGAAAAATGGGAAATATCGCATTATCCGTTTGTTCCAGATACATTTAAGTACAAAATAGCGGAATCAACGAGAAAACAGTTTAAGATCGTCAAAGACCTTATCTTATCCGATGAGATCCAGGAGATTATTTCTGCGACCGATAATGACCGTGAAGGACAGTTAATTGCAGATCTGATTTTTCGTTATCTTGGCGTAAAAAAGCCCATACGACGGCTCATAACCAATGAATGGACAACAGATGCCATACGCTACGGATTAAAAAATACGGTACCGAATAAATCGAAGCAGAGTCTTTTCTATGCGGGACTTGTAAGGCAGCAAATGGACTGGCTCCTGGGGATTAATTTAACCAGTGTGGCGACCCTGAAGCTTTTAAAAAATGGAACCGGTAAAGATACGCTTCACATCGGAAGGGTCATCCTTCCTACGCTTAAACTTGTTTATGACCGGGAAATGAATGTAAAAAACTTCAAATCCATTCCGATTTACTACTTAAATGCCTATGTTAAGGATGTATCAGGTGAGGAAATCATCTTCCGATATATTGAAGGTGATGAGAAAATCTATAAATTTGATCATGACAGCCATCTGGTTCAGATCCTGCGATTAATAAACACCGAAACGGCTGTTGTCGTGGGTTATGAATGTTCGGAAAAAAAGATGAATCCTCAAAGGCTTTTCAGTTTACCAACACTACAGGGGCATATTACAACGAAGTATGAAGGCTGGAGTTCGGACAAGGTTTTAAAAATCGCACAAAAACTGTATGAGAATAAATTGATTACATATCCCCGAACAGATAGCGTTTATCTGGATGAAACCCTGAAGGAAAACATGTCAATGGTACTGAATATCCATAAAATAGAGAGCCAATATGCTGAGATGCTCCAATTTAAGGATACTAAGCGAATCTTTAACAGTGAAAAGGTTGAAAGCCATAGCGCAATCACAATAACAAAAGAGAAACCCAGAGGACTTTCGCAGGACGAACATATTGTATATGAAGCGATCCGAAATCGCTTTTTAGAACAGTTTATGCCATTAGCCATTGATGAAGAAGTTGAGGTAACACTTGCTTTTGAAGGTAAAGTACCGTCAGAGGATGGTGCTTTTTTATTTTCGGCAAAATCTATTGTAGAAAGAAGTCCAGGCTGGCGGCTTATTGAGAATAGAAACGCCACAAAAAAAGAGACGTTGTTTACGAGGATGCGAGAAAATGAAAGTGTCACGATTGACAGAGTAATGGTAAACAAAGGCGAAACAAAGCCCAATCCGCTTCATACAGAGGAAACGCTGATAAAAGCAATGTTACAGTGTGGTAAAAAATACAAAACAGAGGATGAACTGGAAACATCGATACTTTCCGGATTTACCATTGGAGCATCATCATCGAGAGCAGCTGTGATCAAAAAGCTTTTTGATTCAGATTACGTCATAAAGAAAGGAAAATCACTGGTCACAACAGATCGTGGAAAGTCTTTGATTCAGGCATTTCCGGTAAAGTCTCTTTTTAATGTTGAGACAACCGGGAAAATGGAAATGAGACTAAAAGATATTGAAGAGGGGAAAGCAGATCCCAGGGCTTACCTTGAAGACGTTAAAATTAAAACAAAGGAGTATGTACAAATGATTTTAGAAACAGAACAATCCGTATTGAATGCTGGGGAAGATATTTCAATTAAAGAGCTGCGCTGCCCGAAGTGTGGAAAGCCCTTACATAAAACAAAAAGTGGCGTGGGTTGTACCGGCTATGAAAAGGAAGGGAACGGGTGCGATTTTTTTATCGCCAATCCTTTTGCCGGTAAGACACTGTCAAATCGGCAGATAGCACTGCTAGTAATTAACAAAAAAACACCGATTATCCGGGGTTTTAAGAGTAAAAAAGATACTAAATTCGATGCAATGCTGGTTCTGAATCATCAATATGAAATTAAATTTGAATTTCAAAAAAGCGAAACAGATTTAGCCTGTCCCTTATGCGGAAAGCCGCTGAAAAGAAATAAAGCAGGAATGGGGTGTTCAGGTTGGAAAGAGGGCTGTAAATTTATGATTTTCAACCCTTATTGTGGTAAAAGATTATCAGACAATCAGATTGAGCAGCTAATAAAAAGAGGGCATACCGGCGAGATCAAGGGATTCAAAAAGAAGTCGGGAAATGGTACTTTCAGCGCAATTCTTTATTTAGATGATTCAGATCAGTATAAGGTGAAAATGAAATTTGAATAATCAGTTGTAGAAGCGATTGTAACGTGATATGATGAAGAAAATATTACTTCCAAAGGACGTGAACAACAAATGAATGATGTTTTGTATTCAATAGATGAAATACGAAGAAAAGCGAGGCCGATTCTAAAAAAACATGGTGTTAAACGTGCTTTTCTGTTTGGCTCCTATGCTCGAGGAGAAGCAAATGCAGAAAGTGATATTGATATTAAAATCGAAAAAGGGAAAATAGAAACTTTATTTGAACTTGGGGCTTTATATGAGGATCTCAATGATGCGTTTAATACAGATGTGGATCTGGTTACAGATGAAGCATTATCACATCCAATGAATAAAGATATTACGGAGAAGATTAATAGAAACATTATAAAGGAAGAACAACTCATCTATGAAGAAGAATATTGATGTATTGGAACATATTTCAAAATATTGTGAGCAGATCGAAGAGACAAAGGATCGATTTGGGCGGAAATTTGTAGACTTTGAAAATGACAGAGACTATAAAAATTCGATATGTATGAGTCTGATCCAAATTGGAGAGTTATCAGGACATCTTTCAAAAGATTTTAGAGAAAACACGAAAAAAATTATTCCTTGGCAAGCCATAAAAGGAATGCGAAACTTGTTTGCACATAACTATAATGCTGCGGATTTATCAACAGTTTGGGCTACCACAGAACAAGATATTCCAAAGCTTAGTATGTTCTGTAAAAAAAACATCACTATGTACTACTTCATGGTTCAGGATCAAGAAGAATTGATTGATGAAATAGTAAGTGATGATTTTGACGAAGAAAGATAAATAAGGCATAAAGATTCAGGCTCTTGAGTTATCAAGGGTCTTTTTTATTTAAAAGGAGTTGATCGTATGGATAATTACAATGAGGTTAAGCTGTCTGGTGAAATTATTACGGATATTGAAGTGCAAACCTCAAATGCTGGTAAGAAACTCTGTAATTTTTCATTGGCATTAGGCGGCGATGAAAAAGATCATTCCACAAATTTAGGAATGGTAGTGCCAATTTATGCAATGGAAGAAACCGCAGAAGCACTGATTGAGGAGGCTCAGAAGGGAAAATATTTGATTGTTACAAATGGAGAAATTAGTGTGGGATCATATGATACCGGAAAAGAAAAAAGGTTTATGACAACCATTTTAGTCCGAAACTTTCAAATAATATAATAATTCTAAATAAATTCAGAAATAAGCTTTAAGGAGTAACAGATTTAATGAAAAATCACGCAAAGGAAAAAATACGGTTAGGGATCGTATTTTTCATATTAGGCACCCTTGCAATGCCTTGGATCGTTACGTTTACTGATGTCATGATATCGGGAACAGTAACTTCCATCACACTATCAGATTTTTCCTATTTTGAAGCAGTTCAAAAGATTCTATATAAAGAACCTTGTGGGCTGCTTTTTTTATTGTCAGAATGCATCTTGTTAATGACGGTCATTATGTGCGTTATCAAAATGGATACAGAACTTCGATCAGATATGTATCAAGTGACAGATCGAATATCAATCCCCATTCCTTCAGGGGAATATCAGCATGGGAGCGCATGGTTCTTAAGTAAAAAGGAGTACGGCAGAGCATTCGGGGCACACGAGATTGATCCCAACAATCGAACCATTCGTTTGTTGTTAAAGGAAGGCAGAAAAGATTTTGAGGAAATAGAAAATGGTGTGATTCCAGACTTTGAAAAAATCAAAAAGATTGATGCAATACAGGAAATATTCGACGAAGCAGGGCTTGTTATCGGGAGAACGCTAAAAGGCAAAAAAGAGGTTATCTATTCAATCGACCATGATTCTCACTTTTTAGCATTGGGTGCAACGCGAAGTGGGAAAACACGTTGCATTGTTCTGCAATCCATCGGTTTGTTGGCCTTATCGGGTGAGTCGATGCTGATAACCGATGTGAAAGGGGAGCTGGCAGATTATACACGTCCTTATTTGGAGCGTCTGGGTTATGAAGTATATATTCTTGACTATAAAGAACCAGAAAAGAGCAACAAATATAACGTGCTTCAATTTGTGATTGAGGCGGCGAGAGACGGTGATTTTGATACTGCGGAAGAACGTGCAGCGGATTTGGCGAAAATGCTGGTACCAGACAATGACAAGTCTGAACCAATCTGGTCAAATGGAGAGAGAGCAGTCATTGAAATGGCCATTCTGTCCGTGGTTTTGGAAAATATAGATCATCCCGAGTACCAGAATCTTTATAATGTCTATCGGTTTATCGCGGAAATGAATAATCAAGTCGTCATTAATAAGAACCGCATTTCTATCCTGGATCTTTTCATGGAAGACCTGAAACGAAAGAACCCACATCATAAAGCCGTTTTGGCATATGCGACCATTCAGGCGGGAGCCGGATCACCGAAAACAGTGAGTTCTTTTCTTGTCTCAGCAATGACAACACTGAAAATTTTCTCAACCGGAAAGATGAATGCCATGTCCAATACTTCGGATTTTTCCATGAGTGAGCTGGGCGACAAAAAAACTGCGGTTTTTATCATCTTACCTGATCAGAAGGATACCTATTATAAAATTGCGACAGCGGTCGTCGCCAATGCCTATGATGGATTGATCCGTAAAGCAGATCAGCAAGGAGGGCGTTTAGATCGTCGTATCCGATTCCTTTTAGATGAATTCGGCAATTTTGCAAAATTAAACGCGTTTTCAAACATGGAAACTGCCGGTGGATCAAGGGGGGTTCTTTTTGGTCTCTTTCTTCAGGACTTTGCACAAACCGACGAAAAATACGGCCATGAGACATCTCGTATCGTTCGGTCTAACTGTGAAACGTGGGCTTATCTGAGAAGCGATGACCCAGAAACACTTAAGAGAATTTCCGATAAGCTTGCGAACTATACCTGTACCGTCTATAATGCATCGTCAAATGCGGGGAACAGAAGCTTTAGCCGCTCTAATTCATCCAATAAAATGACCAGAAAGTTACTGGAAATAAATGAATTGCAGGAAATCGATCGCCCCTATCTCTTGATTACGAGTCGCGTAAAGCCAGCTATTATGGAATCACCTGACTTAAGCGAGTGGTATTTTAATACAATGTTTGGAATGGGCGACAAAGAACATAATATCAAACTCCGAAAATACCGCAATCAAGCTCGCAGGGTTATGGATATTTCTGGAGAGCTCAATTCATGGGGAATATGGAATTCTTACCGGGATATTCAAATGCTGAAGAGTATTAGCTATTTAGAAATGACCGAGCAGAATTTTGATCCCATAAAGTATCGGATCGATGATATCTATCGGACTGAACTGAATAAGACCTATTTTTCAGTAAGTGATATTTCACCTGATACTGATTAAAATAGTGGCGATGAAAGTTAATCTGGAGCCATTCAATCAAGTGCCAAAACGGCACTTTTTTTATTTGTTAAGAAAGGAGGTGGATAAAATGCTTGATAATTCAATACTGGTAACCGGAACAGTAAATTTAGCAAATGCAGCACTTAACGGACTAATGGCCGTAATCTTTGTAGTGTGTCTTTGTTTTTTTACTTATTATTGGATGAGGAGAGCGCACTCAGATGAAATGGATCAGAAGAAATGGGAAAAACGTCTGTTTACTGTATTAGTTAGTTTACTTGGTGGAGAGCTAAGTGTCGTTATTTTGCGCGTGATTTTATCTTATTACAATATTAATGTTTGAACAAAAGAACCTTCAGAAAAGTGTTTTTCTGAAGGTTCTTTGAAAGGGGATGATTAGTTGGATTGGTTAGGAAAACTCATCACAAATCAATTTGTCAATTCTGGTGACGCCCAAAACTCAATAATACAAGTATTTAAGGATCTTGCATCTGGAGTTGGACTTGTAAAGACCATTATGTATCCAGAAGTTTCACTGGGGGACTCAATCAATTCCTTGTTTGGAAATATTTATGGATTGATTCTCGGCATTGCAATTGCATTGATCGTACTCAAAGTAGTACATAAAGCGACTAAAACATATGGTCTTGGTGATGATGATCCATCTCAAGACCCGATTTTTCTTTTTAAAAAAATGTTGCAGGCGGTCATTGTTGCTGTAGGATTTAACAGCATTCTGTATTTTGTTTTATTTGGAATTGTGGCGGGAACTGTAAGCACGATCTCAGGCATGGTAATTGGCAGCTTGGGTCAAGCTTTTCAGGATAGCTTTCTTTCCGGCGATTGGACAGAAACATTATTTAATTTAATCAAAAACATAGCGGATATTTTTTCAGCGCCATTTACGTCGATATTACTGATTTTGTACATTATTTCGTGCATTATCATGTATTTTAAATTCATTATGCGTTCCTGTGAGCTGGTCTTCCTGCGCATAGGCTTTCCGATCAGCTGTGTTGGAATCATCGATTCAGACTATGGTGTTTTTAAACCCTATATTAAGAAATTTTTTCAGGCAGCAACGTCAATTATTATTCAAATCGGATTACTCCACTTGTCGTTGGGTTTAATCCTGATGCCGATTGTCGATGCAAATACTTCAATTACAATGACCAATGCAATATGGGCCTGTTGCTGCTTGTGGACAGCATTTTCAGTGCCGCACATTTTGCAGGAATTCTTGTTGTGGGGTGGTGGCGGATCGTCTGGATTCTCGTCGACAATAAACACTGGCGCAAATGTTATTCGCGCCGTCAATATTTTTAAATAGAAGGTGATGATTATTGGACCCGAACTATGAATTGGTAAAAAACAGTCAGTTTTTTTTTGGTGCTGGCACTGTGCAGGATGGGATAATGCTTTTAGCCAGGACGCTCCTCATTCTGTTTGACGCAATTATCGCGGTGCGTATAGTTTATCTTTTTATCGAAAGATCGCATGGAGACGATAATGGGCAGATCACAAAGCAGATTGTGAATTGTTTTAAGGCATTGGTTATTGCTAACGTACTTGGAGGATTAGCCTTTATTAGCGGTATACTCCGGTATTATTACCAACTAAACATTTGAGGTGACACATGGAGAACAAAATTGAAGATCGAAAAAAATTGTATATTCCTGCAAGAATTAAGGTGGAAAATGAACCGCTTAAAGGCTTTAGCAGCCGATCACTGAAATGGTTTCTTATCTCAGGGATCATTGCTTCTGTTGTCTGTTTAATTGTAGGGCTCATAAGTAAGGAGTTTTCATATGGCATTTTATTGTGGATGTTCACCATTGGAGCTTTAGCGGTCGCTTTTCATGAAAATGAGCTAAACATGAATATGGTGGATTATATCATGGTTTTGTTCCGGTTTGCAGGTGAGCAGCAGAAATACGAGTATTTTTTTTATGATAATCTAGAAGATATGGAGGAAAAACATGGCCGTCGAAAACAAAGCAAGTAAAAGAATCGATGAAATTTCAGCTTTACTTGTCGGTGAAGTGATCCGATATAAAGATAACCGAATCAAAGATATTGAAGCACTTGAAAATGCGATGCTGCAAAGCGAGAAAAAAGAAATAAAAACCCATATGGATAAAGACACTCAAGCAGTGAAAGAGCACATCGAAGCGTTTTTATCTGAAAGCGAATCTCTGGTCGAAACGTATGGAATGGATGATGCTTTTGAATATCAGAACGAATCTCAGGAAAAGCCGGAAACAGAAAAGTCAGATTCAAACCCGAGACAGATTCAGTCTGCCAGCCAAAAAGAAAGATCTTATGCGGGAACAACGAATGAAATGAGTGTTTACAGCAGGCTTCGAAGAGAGGTGGATGCGATACATGCAAGGACAGCCTTTAAAGACCCAAAGGAACAGATGCGCTTTGAATTTGTCGTTATGGACACGATGGCCAATACGGATTATCCAGAAAAGGAAAGTGATTTACGTACTTTGAGTATGATGAGCGCACCCAATACCAGTATCTCTGAAACAATTGAGAATGAAGGATGGCCAGCAATTAACGCTGGCATGAATTTGAAGGCAGCAAATTATATTCCAAAGAATGAAAAGGCAGCTCTATCATTGCAGTGGCTTAAATCTGAAAAAGTGCGATTGGAAACTAGAAAAGAGGAGGTGGCGCAATCATTAACGTTAAATACAGCGATCACACCTGAGATTTTATATCAATCAGATGCTGAACTAAAATTCCTTGGTGAAAATCATGATCTGTGGCTGGACGACGCTGTTAACCGAAAAATCCAGGAAATTCATGAACGAGATGTCCTAGTTCTTCAAAATAAAATATATTATGGTTCGAGAGAAGAAGAATCAGCGTATAAACAGGCCCTTCGTGAACAGATCGAAGAGCGGTACCATGTAGGGAGGGATACCAACCTGACCCAAATGGCTGACAGAATATTGTCTCGTGACCATCATGATTATTGTGAGCTAACTCGTGAGGAAGCGATTCATTTTCAAAACGAAGATCAGGCCATTTATGATTTTAATCAAAATACCAAAGTTTGGGAACATGTAAATGCTGTCGAAAAGATTGCCGTGGCGCTTCCAAACCATGATTTTTATATAAGCCGGAGTGACTTGTCCGCTTTTATACAGCAGCAATTTGAGGATACATTGTATGAAAATCGCATGGAGCAGGAAGATCAGTATACAGAAGAGGTAACAGATTACCGGACTGAGATTGATCCAGATGTTGGGACACGGGAATCCATCAATGCCCTTGGAAAGAAAAAACAACCGACTGCTGCCAGTGTTCAGGATGAGCTCGAAGAAGATGTTGAGTATGGCATTGGAGAAGTCGGAGATTCAAATCAGGAGGCCATTGAGGAATACATGGTCGAAGAAATAACAATTGAAGAAGATTTAGAGCGATAAAATGATTGGAGGATTGAAATGTCAGTTGATACTGAATTAGGACGGGAAATATCACAGATTATAAATATTATTTTACAGGAAGTTATACAAATGCAAAGAGAACGTCAGTATAACGAAGAACAGGTTAAAAGAAGTAAAGTGGAATCTGAGAAAGCAGCGCTTGTAAAAAAAATGAATGACGATACCCGGAACTCGCTGGAAAAAATAGACTCCCTGCTTAAACAAAATGACGAACTGGTTTCGCAGTACGGAGCGTCCATAGGCGATTATATTGATGAAGGACTTGCAGAAGTGATTGATAGTGAAATGCAGGTAAATAAAGCAATGGAAGGTGTGTACAATCGTGCACAGGAAAACTTGTGGCCGGAAACAGGTCAGCATACGGATTTACTCACACTCTCCAGACCAGCAATAAACGCTTATGTGGAAATCTGCAGAAATGCCGATGAAAAGCTGGCTTCAGCAGATCAAGGAGCGCGAAAAACCAGACCTTTGGAATTAACACTTTTAGATACCCTTGCGAACAAAGATTATCCCGAAAAAGCTGAGGATTTGGAAGATATTTCCTGGCACTGGATCGCCAACGAAGACATTACAAATACAATCAAGGAAAGAGGAATCTTGTTAAATGCAGCACGCTACTCAGGAAATTTAAGAATGAATCTTGCAGCAGCCGAGGAAGGGAAGACCAATCCCCCTGAAAATCCTGCACCAGACGTATCTAGAGAGCCGCTTCAGAGTGAATTCACAGCAGAACAGGATATAAGTACAATGGAGGTTAAAGCTCCTGAAATGCAAGATAATATGGCTAAAGGTCAGGATTCAGCAGCACATGTTTCTGAAGATCCTCATGTGACAAATCCAGATCATACGGCAAATATTGAGGATAAAGTTCAGCATTTGCCTCAAAATACTGCTGCGGTCGGCAATACGATAAAACTTAGTGATAGAGCAGAAGAAGCACTGATTGAATCCATTGGAAATCAGGATATAATTCCTGATAAAAGCGTTCAGGACGTACCTGCAGAGAAAAAAGAATTACATGAAGAACCAGAAGTAAAGGCGATCATCGATGTTCTTGACGCCAATGATCCGTTGACACGAAGAACATTTGAAGCACTTTTAACGTGTGTTTCTACAATGGAGGTGCAGGTAAAGTCGCTTTCTGAAGAGACGATTCGCTTAAGACAGGAAATTAAAGAGATGCAGCCATCACCTGAAAAAGAAATGGTGCAGCAGGAAAATCGGAACATGGAAGACCAGGTAGTTGTTATGCAGCAAGGTGTTATTGGGCTAAAGAGAGGCATTTTAGAAGGGTGCCGGAAGGCTTTGGATAATTTTAAGCAACATGGCAAGGAAGCCCTGAATGATTTTTTGAGTTTTCTGCACATTGACCGTGCGCTGGAAAAAGCCCAGGAACATGTGACAATGAACCTTCGCGAAAATGATCAAACATTAAAAGAGATTGAGGCTATCACAAAAGAATACCATAAATCAGGGCAGCATCTCAAAAATACTGGTCGCATGATTGCGGGAAAAGAGCCGATAGCGGATATTAAGGGGCCAGGTATCATTTCAAAAGCCGTTACGGCGCACTTTAAAGCGGAGCGTTCGTGTTTGAACAAACTGGACAGCAGCATTGGAAAGGCACTGGAAAATATTAAAGGTCTATCACCCGAACAGATTAAAGAAGATTCGTCCATGAACCGAATTTATAACATCATTCAGGGAGACGACGCCGAAGATAGAAATGATGAAGCAGAAGAGATTCTTGATGAAGAAACAGAAGAAAATACTCAGGAAAGCGTTGAAAAAGGCGCTGACGCAGAAGTCGTAAGCCATGGCATATTCAGTGGATTGGAAAATATTGAAGCCATTGATGCTAATATTTTATCGAAAGATAATTCTCAGGATGATGATATTGAAAGGTAGGGTGGTGAAATAATGTATATCATTATTTATCTTTTCATTATTGCTTTTGGTGCCTTGTGCCTTTACTTTTTTTATCGGAAAAGAAAGAAAGAAAAAGCAGAAGAAGAAAATATGTACAAAGGTGAAACGGCGAATGATTTTATGAATACCAAAAATATCCGCCGACAGGTACTTTTTACAAAAGATGAAAAGAGGTGCAGTTACATAGAAATTGAGCCGATAAATATCGATCTTCTGAGCGACAAAGATATGGCGAGCATAACCGAAAGCCTGACAGCTGAGCTGTCGGAGCTGCGTTATCCGTTTAAATACTACGCCCTCAGCAAACCAGAAGATAACCGAAGCATCATGGCACAATACAGTAAAATTATTCAGTCAACGGATGATCCAGTAATTCGAAATATTCTGCGTAATGAGATCCAGCAAAGGCAGACACAGGTACAAAATGCGGAAATGCCGACGCGTAAATATTATTTTCATCTGTGGGCAGACCGTGAAACGGATGAGGAATTCAAAAAACGTGTGGAAAGCTTGCGAGAAAAACTTGATAACTGCGGCATTAAGGCAAAGATTATTTCCCAGACAGAAATCGTTGAGTTTATCGAAATGGTTGCGAATCCACAATATGCTGTTCCTGAAGATCTAAAACCAGAGATTAATTTTTCATTTTTAATCAAGCAATATGGAGGCGATGTGTAAATGTTTAGGAGAAAGCAGAAAGCTATAAAGAAGGATATTCACGGAAGACCAATTATTGAGGAAAAAAAAGAAAAAAAGAAGAGTAAAGCCGTTATTCCAGAAAATCAGGAGCTTAAGAGTATTATCGCACCTATCGGTATAACATTCAATCGTATTAACGCAGTAATTGGCGATAATTTAGCACGCTGTTACGGTGTGATTCGCTATCCGCAGTTTGCAGAGTATGGATGGCTGCGCCGATTGACGAATATCCATGGGACAGTGGCAGCCATTCATTTTACGCCACTCAATACAGATGAAGTGCTGAAAAGCCTGAATAATAACATAAGAAATTACCGGATGGACGCAAATGATGGAAAAAAAGATGAACTGGAACGGCAGCGCGCGGAGCAGAGCATTCGGAATGCAGAGGAAGCGATGCGCCGCATTGATCAAAACGGTGAAGTTGTCGGAAGAATGTGTTTTGTGCTCATGCCGCTTGCAGAAAATGAAAAATCATTCGATAAGATTTGTAAGAATGTCGAAAATGCTTCGTCGATTGCAAACTGTAAATGTCGAAAGCTGGCGAGTGAACAAAAGGAAGGTGTCAAGTTCGTACTTCCGACTTATACCGAAGAAAATAACGTCCATCGGCAGACAGGTAGGATGATGCCCATCTCATCCTTTGTCGGTGGTTTTCCTTTTGCGTCCTCTGGCTTTAACGATCATTCTGGTTTTTACCGCGGTCATGACGGCCTTGGAGGAACGGTTTATCTTAACAGCTGGTATCGAGGAAGGGATCGAACTAATTCAAATTATGTCATAGCTGGTAACGCTGGCATGGGCAAATCGGCAACGATCAAGGCCATGGCCATCATGGAGCGGGCACTAGGCGCATCCATCTTTTTTGTTGATCCGGAAGGTGAGTACAAAGATTTGACGTTGAATCTAAATGGAGAGTGGCTGAATGCTTCCGGGGGAAACGGAAAAGTGATTAATCCCCTGCAGGTCATTGGAAACACTAAGTATCTCAGTAAGGATGATGAAGATGGTGATGAGTACGATGATGATTCTGAAACCATCACGAATGACCTGGAAAATCATATGAAGCTCCTGGAAGTATTTTTAAGTCTTTATCTGAAAGAAATCACCCAATATCAGATGGCATTGCTGAAACAGGAAATAGAAGAGCTTTACCTCAAATTTGACATCACCTGGGACACCGATGTCTCAAAACTAAAGAATACAGATTTTCCGCTTTTTAAAGACCTCCATCAACACTTGATCGATAAATCAAGAGTAGCGGAAGAGCGTGACAATATGGGTCTTAGCAAGGAATATGCAGATCTGGCGCTTTTGCTGAGGGATATCTCCATTGGATCGGACAGCTTTCTATGGGGCAGTTATACGACACTGGAGATCAACGCTGATGTGGTCTGTGTTGATACCTTCGGCTTGAATTCCAGGCCAGACAACATCAAATCTGCTCAGTATTTTCTATTGCAGAACCTTGCCTGGCAACGAGCGACGCGGTCGAATAAAGAGAAATCCATCATTGTTTACGAAGAAGCGCATATGATCATTGATAAGGATGTCCCGCAGCCGATGAAAACCCTCAGCCAACAGGAAAGACGCGCAAGAAAATATGAAGCAGCGATCTGGGTAGCCAGCCAGCAGGTCAACGATTTTGTCGATCCGGCCATCAAGCAATATGGATCGGCCATTCTAAATCAGCCAACCTACAAACTGATTCTTGGGATGGACGGTCAGGATTTGGTCGATGTTGCCAGGTTATATCGACTCAAAGAGGCAGAACGAGAACTGATCGAGCAGAAAACAAGAGGGCGTGCTCTGTTTATGATTGGTAGCAGACGATTGGATTTAAGCATTAAAATTGACGATTTTAAATTAAGTTATTTCGGAGATAAAGGCGGGAGGTAATCTTTTGTCCATTGCAATAAAAGCGGCCTTAGCTCTCCTGAAGAACAGAAGAACCCGAGAGGTAATCATTGAATTACTTGTCGGGTTCATTTTATTTGTAGGATTTGTATCAATGCTGACACCAAAAAACAGCGGAACCGTCGGTGGCGTTTATGGTTATCCATGCAGCACGGAGTATGGTATATCCGATGGCACAGCCGGTCTTGACCCAGAAACCTATGCCGTGATCGATCCATACGTTTTTCATAGTGGATGGGGTCAAAGAAATTGTGAATATCATGGCATGGAATTTCATGATGGCATTGATCTGTCCTGTCCGCTGGGATCAGAATTATACGCTGTCTGCGACGGTACAGTCACTCTGGCTGGTTATACCGGTGGCTACCAATATGCTGTAGGGATACTCGCTGGTGATGGTTCTGGATACTGGTTTTTCTATGCGCACATGAATTCACAGAGCAGTATCACCGTTAAGGCTGGCGATCACGTCACGAAGGGGCAGATTGTGGGATACTCTGGTGATGGCCTGGGTAATTATGCAGCCCATTTACATTTTGGATGCCATAAAACAGATGCCAACAATACAGCTTATCGGGATATTTTCGATACCTCCGAAAATGTTACCGTTAATCCCTGGCCATTAATTAATCCTGCAAACAATGGAACATCCGGTGATGTCGAGTCTTGGAGACAAACAGTTATTAAGGCACTGGCAGCCAATGGATTAAGCACAGACAACGAAATGGTTGAAAAGGTACTAAGGCAGATCGAAACAGAATCTGGTGGAAATCCATTGGCCGTGCAGGGAATCAGCGACATCAACAGTGGAGCGTCGATTCCATTTAACAATGGTATCTGTCCATGGTGTCCGAATAGTGCCGGGGACAGCTGTGGCAATACCAATATTGGCCATGGTTTGATGCAGACCATACCGGGAACCTTCAACGGGCACAAGCATGATGGCCATGATAATATTTTCGATGGTTACGACAATCTGCTGGCAGCACTTCACTATGCAAAAAACAGATACGGAAACAACCTGGATGGACTTGGAGAAGGCCATGGATATTAAATAGGAGATAATGATGGATATAGTTGTTGAAAATAGTAAAAAGTTAATACGAGATCTGTATTTGTTATTAAAAGATAATAAGGATTTAAATCTGGAAGAACCTGCGGATCAGGAAGAACAACAGAAAATCAGACGCAAAAAGTATTCACTCTACAAGGAGATGAATAAAAGCGTCAAAGATTTTTTAGTGAATTTGGTAAATTTTGAGGACAAAAAAGATGAAGAAAAACAGGAGAAAAAAATGGAATATAATCAGAATGTTTCAGTGAAGCAGACGATGTTATTAGAAAATGTCAATGATAATCTGGAAAAAAATATTGATGCCTGTAAAGTGATCAATCAAAATATAAAAGAGTTGATCGAGTCGCTTCCAGACTGTGAGATCGAAAAATCCATTCGATCACTCAATGATACATTCGGCATTGTTAAAGAGAATATGAAGGAAAATAAAATGGATTTTAAAGAGGTTTTGACAGATCTCAAGAATCAAAATAAGGAAATGGAAGCTGTATCGAATCGGATTAGAGAAGAAGCCGCTGAGACAATCCGTAAAGAAGGATGGAAACAGATTTTAGTGTATGGCAACTCGGTAATAGGATTGATCAACTTGATTTTACTTTTAATCGTGCTCTTTTTACGATGAGAGAGGTAGAAAATGATTTTATATATTTGTGGAAATAAAAAAAACGCCCATGATATGGACTTCCTAAATGATTTTGATAAAGTAGACTGTAAAATTGCATCTGAGTTTTCGGTGCGACGCTTTTTAGATGAAGCAAATACATATGTGAACCTCGAATATTTAATTTTGGATATCATGGTCGTTCATGACACACAGGAGGAATTAATCAATAGCTTAATTAATCTGCATTCATTTTGTGGCACCACGCCGGTTGTTTATCTGCCGAGCGCAAATGATAAAGACCTATCGGGTACCCTGGCAGAGATAAAGAAGCACGGCATTGATGTATTTAGTAAAAAAGACTACAAAGGAAAACTCACCAAAATTATAAATTCACACTATATGAAAACAGCAAAGCCCGCTCATGAGAACGCGGATGCGAAACCGATCAGTACAGTGTCACAGGAAAATAATAAGGAAAGCTTTTTAAAACGAGAAGATCAGATGATTATTGATAAACTTAGAAAGACAATATTACATGAGGTTCAAAATGAACGATAAAAAAGCAATAATACTGTACAGCATCATTGGCTTAATCGTCATATTTTCTACGCTTGTAACGAGTGCTTTGTTAATGAACAAGGACTCTGATCATTCTGAAGACACGAGTAAGGCAGCAATTACGACTGAAGTTCAGGGAAATGTCACCTTTACTTTTATGAATAGCGGCGAAGGCATGGCGTCCGTTATTGAGACTTCAAAGGGAGGAATTGCGGTTATTGACACTGGTACTGGAGAGAATCCTTTTTTGCAGGACTACATACAAGGGAGGAAAGTCGATATTCTTTTACTAACCAGTCTGGACGCTGGCCATATTGGCGGATTGACATCCTTGCTGGACACTTGCCCAGTCGAAAAATGCTTCTTTCCCGGCAGCAGTGGTCTTGCCGCATATGATGATGTTTCAGCTTTGATTTCAGCGCATGAAATTTCAATCTCGAATGATGAGCAATATGAAATGGATGATGTGGTCATAAAACCCATTGATATTACAGAAAATAACATTGCATATATGGTTGTTCACGGAAGTGACCGCTTGATTTACCAGGGGGATCAAACGCCTGAAGATGCAACGAAAATGCTGCTATCTGATGACTTGAAGTATTCAAGTATTACAGGGATCGTTGCAGCTAAAAATGGCGAAAATGATTATTTTTGCAGCGATTTATTGCGAAAACATCCAAAGTTTGTCGTTGCTAATATTACAGAAAACAATGATGGAAATAATCAATTAACCACATATTGTAAAGAAAATAATACCGATCTTTATACCTTCGTGGCAAACCCGATGATACCACTTCATTTTTCATCATCAGGAAATGAAATGAAGTTAGTTGGATTTGAATAAGAATGGAGTAGACACACCAATTTCTTGACTATTCTATTCCAATCGATATAATAGGATCATAAAATAATTGACAAGCTGAGAGCAAGTGGTTTCACAGAAGCAAACCACAGTTTGAATGGAGGCTAAAAATATGGATGAACACATTCCTTACACTTACGAAGAAAAACATGAAAGCTATGATGCCTGTGAAAAACAGCTTTATTGGGATGTTGCAATTGGGTTGAATCAAGTGGATGCTTTAAAACCATCACAATACTTAAAGAAACTCATTCCTAAAAATATTTATGGTGCAGCATCAAATAAGGAAGTCGAAGATTCTTTAAAAGCCTATTACCGTGAAAAAAGCATTGTCAATCATGACGAAATGGAATGTGACTTAGTATCTGCGCGAATCGTTTCATTGCTGGAAACAGGTGGTTTTTCGTTTTCGCCTGTAGCCCTTAAGAGTATACACAGAATTTTGTTTGATAGTATTTATGATTTCAATGGCGTTTTTAGGTATACAAATATCTGGAAAAAAGAGCCGATCCTCGGTGGGGAATCCGTAACCTATGGAGATTTCCGTATGCTTGAGGATACCTTGGATTATGATTTTGCGCAGGAAAAAAAGCAAAATTACGTATCAATGGACAACGAATCGGCCATCCGCCGTATTTCGGAATTTATAAATTCGATCTGGCAGGTGCACCCCTTCAGGGAGGGAAACACGCGGACTATCGCTGTTTTTTTAATACAATATTTAAACCATTTAGGTTATTCTGTGAACAACGAGCCCTTCAAAGAAGGTTCCCTGTATTTTAGAAATGCCTTGGTGAGGGCAAACTATTATAATATGAATGAAGGGATTCAGCCAACAAGCGAGTACCTTGAAAAATTTCTCACAACGGTTTTTTTCGGTGATACGGCCAAAGATTTAGACAGTTGAGAAATGTCAGTGGCCATCGGAGAAAACAAAGAAAAAGACGAATATGAAGCTGATCGTTGATCAAAATAATATTTTACAGAAATAAGCCATTAGAGTTATCTAGTGGCTTTTTATATTGGAAAACGAAAGATGTTTTTGAGTAAAAATAATGAATGGAGAGTGCAATGGAAAATTTAAATCCTGCATTAATGACGATTAAACAGTTTATTGAATATCTTGGTATTAAAGAAAGAATGGGAAGACTTTGCATTTTTCCTCAACTGGTAATGGCTTAAAATTAGTTGGTTACAAATAAGGTAAAAGCTATGAATCGAAATAATGATAGACAAACTTGTGAAAATACTAAACTTCAAAACAACATGTTTAAAGAACTTGATGATGTTGTAAATGTTAAAGATATACAAAAAATGCTTCATAATGTAAGCAGACAATATGTATGTAAATTAATAAGAACTGGCAGGATTCCAGGTAAAAAAATTGGCAAGGGATACTTGGTTCCCAAAATATATGTTATTAAAT
>OIET01000623.1_pt1 | contig 27858 bp, 23 predicted proteins | sample 1581871 | NCBI WGS metagenome assembly OIET01 (sample SAMN03279760, study PRJEB24777) | human gut metagenome | isolation source: fecal sample PR121 from 1 month old male Malay infant, vaginally delivered... | place: Singapore | collected 2005-09-16
TGTCGCCCTCCATGGCAAAGCTCGCGGTTACACCTCCGGTCGTGGGATCGGTGAGCACCGTGATATACAGGCCGCCCGCCTCGCTGTGGCGCCTAACCGCCGCAGAAATCTTGGCCATCTGCATGAGCGAGGTCACGCCCTCCTGCATGCGGGCGCCGCCCGATACGGTAAAGCCAACGACCGGCAGCCCCAACTCGGCCGCGCGCTCAAAGACACGACAGATCTTCTCGCCCACCACGGAGCCCATTGAGCCCATCATAAAGTTGGCATCCATAAAGAAGAGCGCGGTATCGCAGCCGCAGATTTTGCCCCTGCCGCACACAACGGCATCGCGCTCGCCCGAACGCTCGCTCACGCTCTTAAGCTTGTCGGCATAACCGGGAAACGAGAGGAAGTCCTTCGACGCCAGATTGGCATCCCATTCCTCAAAGGTACCCGCGTCGACCGTCATGCGCATGCGCGCGCGACCGCTCACGCGAAAGTGTTTGCCGCAACGAGGGCAGACCTCGAGGTTGTCGTGCAGGCGCGCCTCATCGATCACACGGCGGCACTCCGGGCATTTGACAAACACGTGGCGCGCGGGGAACTCGGCGCACGACTCGGTTATCGGCCCCTCAAGGACATTGACCGTCTTCGCTTTTCTATTCATCAGCATAGAGATGCCCCATCAGATCGGTGTGATACATGCCCGACAAAAACTCGTCGTTTGCCAGCACGTCGAGCTGAAGCTCGCTATTTTCGCTCACGCCCTCAATCACGAGCTCGCCCAGGGCCGAGCGCATCTTGCGAATGGCACCGTCACGCGTGGGCGCGCACACGATGAGCTTGCCGAGCATGGAGTCGTAGTACGGCGGAACTTTCGCTCCGGTAAACATGGCGGAATCCCAGCGCACGCGCGGACCACCCGGCACACGCAACGCGGTGACCGTTCCACATGACGGTAGAAAGTCCGGCGTTTCGGCATTGATGCGGCACTCCATGGCGTGGTTGCGGACCGGTACGTCCTCCTGCTCAAAGGGCAGAGGCTGGCCGGCAGCCACGCGCAGCTGCCACTTAACCAGGTCGGTATCGGTCACAAACTCCGTAACCGGATGCTCCACCTGCAAGCGCGTGTTCATTTCCATAAAGTAGAAATTGCCGTCATCTGAGTACAAAAACTCGATGGTGCCAGCGCCCTCATAGCCAACGGCACGAGCCAGGTCGCGCGCGGCCTTGTGCATGCGCGCGCGAATATCATCGCGTCCGTCGAGGCACGGCGCGGGGCTCTCCTCGATCAGCTTTTGGTTGCGGCGCTGCACCGAGCACTCGCGCTCGCCGAGCGAAAACACATGGCCCTGCTTATCGGCCATAATCTGTACCTCAACGTGATGCGCCGGCGCAACGAACTTCTCCATGTAGCACTCGCCGTCGCCAAAAACGGCCTCACCCTCGGCACGCGCCTCGATGAACGCCTTTGCCGCATCTTCCACGCGCTCGACCTTGCGAATACCGCGACCGCCGCCGCCCGCGCGCGCCTTAATAAGCACGGGGCAGCCGATGCGCTCGGCCTCGGCCGTTGCTTCCTCGGGGCTTTTGAGCAAATCGCAGCCCGGCACGATGGGCACGCCCGCAGCAGCGGCCGTTCGGCGTGCGGCGTCCTTGTCGCCCATGCTGTCGATCACCTCGGCCGAAGGACCGACAAACGCCAGACCGAACTTGTCGCAGTCGCGCACGAAGCTCGCCTTCTCGGAAAAGAAGCCATAGCCGGGATGGATCGCCTTTGCCCCCGACTTTACGGCACAGGTGAGCACGGCATCGTCGTTGAGGTAGCTCTCGGCAAGACGCGGGCCGCCGATGCAATACGCCTCGTCGGCAAGCTGCACGTGTAGCGCGTCCGCATCGGCCGTGGAATAAACGGCGACGGTCTTGATGCCCATATCGCGGCACGCGCGGATAACACGGACCGCGACTTCGCCGCGGTTGGCGATGAGCACTTTGTCGAACATGGAGCCTTCCTTAACTTTCGTGCATGAGTGCAAAAGACATATCGGCGCGGCAGCAAACCTCACCGTTGACGCTCGCTGTACCCGTCGCAAAGCGGAACGGCCCGCGCGCACGCGTGATGGAGCACACTAGATCCACCGTGTCGCCCGGGCGCACCGGACGCTTAAAGCGCACCTTGTCCAGACTCGTGTAGAACGGCGTCGCGCCGCGCGCCTCCTCATCGCCCATCAGCAGCACGCAGCAGTTCTGGGCGAGCATCTCGCACTGAATCACGCCGGGAACGACCGGGTTTCCCGGAAAATGTCCCTGCAAAAAGTACTCGTCGCCTGTAATCGCGATCTTGCCGTGGGCCTCGTCGCCCACCAGCTCGGCTTCGTCGAGCAAAAGCATCGGCTCGCGATGCGGTAATAGCTTCTTGAGCTCTTCTTTGTTCATGGATATCACCTATCCGATCCTCATGAGGCAGCTGCCAAACTCCACGAGGTCGCCGTCGGCCACGCAGATCTCGAGCACCTCACCGTCTGCCTCGGCCGTCACCTCGTTGAGAACCTTCATGGCCTCGATGATGCAGAGGGTCTCGCCGGCCTTGACCTTGGAGCCCACGCGCACAAACGGCTCGTCGCCCGGCGCAGGGGCAGCATAGAAGACGCCCACCATGGGAGCAGTCACCTCGGTGCCCTTGGGCTCCGGCGCGGCGGCAGGTGTCTGCGTGGCGGGTTCCGGTGCGGCAGGCGCGACTGTGGGAGCTGCAACTTGAGCGGCCACGGCACCCGGCATAGGCACGGGCACGGCAACCGGCTGCGCGGCACTCGCGCGCTCGAGTTCGACCGCGGTGCCATCGGGCTCCTCAACACGTACGCGCGTAAGGCCGCGGTCCTCCATCACATCGGCTATCTCGGCAAGTCTTTTGGAATCCATGCTCTAGCTCCTCGTATATCTACGCAGCGCGATGGCGGCGTTGTGCCCGCCAAAGCCCAGGTTGGTCGAAAGCGCCCAGGTAAGGTCGGCGCGAACCGCTCGATTAGGCGTGTAATCAAGATCGCAGGCGGGATCGGGCGTGTGGTAGTTAATGGTCGGGGGCACCACGCCCTGCTCGAGCGCCATGGCACAGGCCATGACCTCGATGGCACCCGTGGCACCGATCATGTGCCCGGTCATCGACTTGGTCGACGAGACGTGCGCGGCGCGTGCCGCGTCCTCGCCGAGCGCCCGCTTAATGCCTGTCGTCTCGGACGAATCGTTGAGCTTGGTCGAGGTGCCGTGGGCGTTGATGTAGAGACCCTCGGAAGGCTTGACGTCGCCCTCGGCTACCGCCAGCGATATCGCACGGGCAATGCCGGCGGCATCGGGGTCGGGGCTCGTAATGTGATAGGCATCATCGGTGTTGCCGTAGCCCACGACCTCGGCATAAATGTGCGCACCGCGCGCCTGCGCATGCTCCATGCTCTCGAGTACCAGCACGCAGGCGCCCTCACCCATCACAAAGCCATCGCGGTCTGCGTCGAACGGGCGGCAGGCCGTCGCGGGATCGGGGTTGGTGGTCAATGCGCGGCAGGACGTAAAGCCTGCAACAGCATCGGGGATAATGGCCGCCTCGGCACCGCCCGCGAGGATCGCGTCGGCATAGCCGTGCTTGATAGCACGGAACGCCTCGCCCACCGCATGGGCCGAGGTCGCGCAAGCAGTCACGACTGGCAGGGTCGGTCCCTTTGCCTTGTGGCGGATCGCGATATTGCCCGAAGCCATGTTGGGGATCATCATCGCAATCATATAGGGCGATGCGCGGCGAGGTCCACGATCGGCGATCGTGTGGACGTTGTCGACGAGCGTCTGCATGCCGCCCACGCCCGACCCCACGTAAACGCCCAGGCGCTCGCGATCGATGGCGCCTTCGGCATCAAAGCCCGCATCGTGCATGGCCTCGTCCGAAGCCACCAGCGCAAACTGAACGCAGGGATCGAGATGCTTGGCGTCACGCTTGCCAAAGTACTCGTTGCCGTCAAAGCCCTTGACTTCGGCCGCCACCTTGACGGTAAACGCATCGGTATCGAAGTGCGTGATCGGGCCGATGCCACAGGTCCCGGCGCACATGGCCGCCCAGGTGGCAAGCGCGGTGTTGCCGAGCGGCGATACGGCACCGATGCCGGTGATTGCAACTCTCTGTTCCATCATGGTCTCCTCATCCAAGCCGTTCTTCGGCCCTGGTTTCTACATCGCCATTCCGCCGTCGACGCGCACGACCTCGCCCGTAATGTAAGCAGCCGCATCGCTCGCTAAAAAGCGCACCACGCCGGCCACTTCCTCGGGACGTGCCATGCGCTTAAGGGGAATCTGTTCCTCGGTTGCCGTACGCACCTTCTCCGAGAGCTTTGCCGTCATATCTGTCTCGACAAACCCGGGGGCGACCGCGTTCGCTCGTACGCCACGAGGCGCAAGCTCGCGCGCCACCGCCTTGGTAAGCCCTATCACGCCCGCCTTGGAAGCAGCGTAGTTGGCTTGCCCGGCATTGCCCATCAGGCCCACGACCGAGCTCATGTTGACGACGCAACCGCCGCGCTGGCGCATAAAGGTCTTGGTGAGCGCGCGCGTCATATTGAATGTTCCCTTGAGATTGACATCGAGCACGCGATCGAATGCGTCATCGCCCATGCGCATGAGCAGGCCATCGCGGGTGATGCCGGCGTTGTTGACGAGCGCCCAAATGGAACCAAAGTCGTTGAGGACCGCTTCCACGCACGCGTTGACGGCAGCGGGATCGGCCACGTCGCATTGATATGCGCGTGCCGTGGCGCCAACCGCCTCACAGGCTTCGCACGTCTTGCGCGCCGCATCGACGCTGCCGGCATAGACGACGGCGATATCAAAGCCGTCCTCCGCCAGACCGACAGCGCAGGCGCGGCCGATACCCCGCGAGCCGCCCGTGACCAGTGCCACGCGACGTGAGTCGTTGCGCTCGAGCGCGCCGTTGTTCAAGTTGCCCATGTCATTCCTTTCGGGTTACAGCCCTGTGGACTATGCGAGCTCGTCGGCAATAGCTGCGACCTGCTCGGCCGTTTCGCACGAATACACGCGAACGTCGCTCAGCGTACGCTTGACCAGGCCCGACAGCGTTTTGCCAGGGCCGACCTCAATAAACGTGTCGATGCCCTGATTCTGCAGAGTATGCAGCGTGTCGACCCAACGAACGGCATGACTCACCTGATTGGCCAAGACATCCGATGCCGCTCGCGGGTCCGCCGGATAGGGCGCCGCCGTCATGTTTGCCATGACCGGAATCAGCAGCGGTGACGGCGCGTGGCCGGCTTGGATATACGTCGCCAGCCCCTCAGTCGCCTCGGCCATATAGGGGCTATGAAATGCGCCCGACACCGCGACTTTCATAGCGCGGCCGCCAGCCTCTTTTACTAGGACGTCGAGCTCCTGCAGCGCCTCGGGCGCTCCGGCAACAACCGTCTGCTGCGGACTGTTGTAGTTGACCGGCCAGCAGTCCTCGCCGGCCTGTTTTGCCAGGTTCTCGACTTGCGCCGCATCGAGCTTGATGACGGCGCGCATGCCGCCCGGATGGCGCTCGGCAGCCGCGGCCATCAGCGCCGCGCGCTCGCACGCGAGCCCAAAGCCCGCTCGCGTATCGAACGCCCCCGCAAAGGTGAGCGCGGCGACCTCGCCCAGCGAGAATCCCGCACAGGCGGCAGGTACCACGCCGCGCTCACGCAGGGCGGCAGCCGCTGCCAGATCGTGAACGAACACGCACGGCTGCGTGTTCTCGGTCTGCGAGAGTTCCTCCTTGGAGGCGCTTCGGCACTGCTCACTGGTCCCCGGGCGCACCTCGTCGACAATGGCGAACACCTCGGCGGCCGCCGGCGATGCCTCGATCAGGTCGACGCCCATCGCGGGGTGCTGGGCGCCCTGGCCGGCAAACAGAAACGCTACGCCACCCATGCGCACGCACCCTTCAGGACGTGCTCGGCGCCATCGACTAGGTCGTCAACGATTTCACGTGCACTTTGGCGCTCGTTGACCATGCCGGCAATCTGTCCACACAAAAACGAGCCCTCTTCGTAATTGCCGTCCTTGGCGGCCTTGCGAAGGGCGCCCGTGCCCATGGCCCCGAGCTCCTCGACGCTTACGCCCGCCGCCTCGCTCTTGGCGTAGGCGTTAGTGAAGGGGCTCTTGAGGGCACGCACCGGGTGTCCCGTCGAGCGGCCGGTCGCACGCGTCGAGGTGTCGTTGGCCTTCAGGACCATCTCCTTGTACTGCTCCGATACGGTGCACTCATCTGCGATCAGAAAGCGCGTACCCACCTGCACGCCGGCGGCGCCCAGCATAAAGGCGGCCGCCACGCCGCGGCCATCGGCGATACCGCCAGCCGCAACCACGGGAATATCGACCACATCGACAACCTGCGGCACCAGTGCCATCGTCGAGGTCTCGCCAATATGGCCGCCTGATTCGGTACCCTCGGCAACCACGGCAGTGGCTCCACGACGCGCCACGAGGCGCGCCAGCGCCACCGAGGCAACGACCGGGATGACCTTGATGCCCGCCTCGTTCCACGCCTTCATGTACTTGGTGGGATTGCCGGCACCCGTCACGACGACCGGCACCCGCTCGTCAATCACGACCCGCGCGACCTCGTCGGCAAACGGGCTCATGAGCATGACGTTGACGCCAAAGGGCTTATCCGTCCTGGCGCGCAGCTCATGAATCTGGTCGCGCAGCCAGTTGGCGTCGGCGTTCATGGCCGCGATAATCCCTAAGCCGCCCGCCTCGGACACTGCGGACGCCAGCGAGGCGTCGGCGATCCAGGCCATACCGCCCTGGAACACGGGCTTTTCGATGCCGAGCAGATCGCAGAGAGGAGTCTTGAGCATCTCTACTTCTCCAATGCCGCCTCGACCGTATCGGCGAACTCGCCGACCGTCTTGGGGTTCTCCTCGGTATCGAGCTGGATGCCAAACTCGTCCTCAACGGCGACGAGGATCTCGACGGTGCCCAGACTGTCGAGACCAATCTCCTCGAGCGTGGACTCGGGCTTCATCTCGACGTCGTCAAGACCGGCGGTCTCGCGGATAACATCGCAAACGCGCTCGAAGGTCTTCTGATCTGCCATGGTAGTTCTCCTTTGTTTGTGCCCTAGGGGCGTTTTTATTTCCTATGTGCGACTACTTCCAACGAAGTAGATAGCCACCTATATCCAGACCGGCGCCAAATCCAACGAGGGCGATGGTGTCGCCCGTGTGAAGTGCACCGGCGTTTGCCAGCCGGTCGAGGGCAAGCGGAATGCATGCGCTCGAAATGTTGCCGGTCTCGCGCAGCGTTCGAACCACGCGCTTGTCTGGCACACCGAGGCGCTTGACCGCCTGACCCAGGATTCGTTCGTTAGCCTGATGGAATACAAAATGGTCGATGTCCTCGACCGAAATGCCCGCATCGCTCGCAAGCTTATGAACCGTGTCACAAATCGCGTTGACGCCGAACTTGAACACGCGGCGGCCATTCATGGACAGCACGCTCTCGCTATCTGCGGAGGCCTTAAACGGCGAGGTGCCGACCAGACCGGGAACGCACAACGTCTCGACGTCGGGCGCCGTCGAAAGCTCAACGGCAAGGGGGCTGTCTCCCCCGGCCTCAATCACCGCGGCGCCTGCCCCATCGCCAAAGAGCACGCAGGTGGCGCGGTCGGTCCAGTCGAGCGCGCGCGTCATCTGCTCGGCAGCAACGACAAGCACATGCTTGGCTCGTCCTCGGGCGATATAGCCCTCGGCAACATCGAGCGCAAATACGAAGCCGGCGCAGGCCGCCGAGACATCGAAGGCAGGGCACGTCGCGCCTAGTCGCTCAGCAACGGCACACGCCTCAGCGGGAACAAGATGGTCACCCGTCGTCGTCGAGCAGACGATCAAATCCAACTGGCTCGCGTCGATTCCGGACACCTGGAGTGCCCGCTCGCTCGCCGCTACGGCAAGGTCATCAAGTGACTCGGTGGTGCAGACGTGGCGGCTCTTGATACCTGTGCGGGTAAAAATCCACTCATCCGAGGTATCGAGGAACTCGGACAGCTCGTCATTGGAAACACTGCGCTTAGGAAGCGCCGAGCCCGTTCCAAGAATCGTGTAACCCATCACTAACCTCCTTTGAGTTGTTGACGTGCTTACATCGACCAAGAGAGGATAGCGCATTTCAGTCGTTGTTGACGTGTTAACATTAAATTGCCCAAATGCGACACAGGCTTCACATTGTGTCTATCTCTCGACACCATTGCGTTATTCACTTATTCATTAAGGAGGTAGCAGCCGTTATGGATGCCAAATTAACGATAGTCGACGTAACCGGATCGACCAACGATGACCTGCTCGAAGCAGGAAAACAGGGAGCGCCGCACGGCACAGGACTTGCCGCCCGGGCTCAGACAGCAGGACGCGGCCGGCGCGGCCACAAGTGGGATTCAACCGCCGGCAACCTATTGCTTTCGATTGTCCTGCGTCCATGCGTTAATCCTGCGAAGTACTCTGGTCTTGCTGCCGTCAGCGGCCTAGCGGTGCTCGAGGCGCTCGAAAAACAGGGTCTTGCAAACGAGATTGGCCTCAAATGGCCCAACGACCTGGTCGCGCGTGGACGCAAACTCGGCGGCATTCTGGTCGAGGCCGCACGCGATAACGAAGGCAAACCTTTCGCCGTCTGCGGCATTGGTGTCAATGTGAACTATGCGCCCCAAGAGATGCCCGATGGCGGCCTGCCGGCAATCGGTCTCTCGGACCTTAACGAGAACGTTCCTGCTGTCGACATGCTCCTCGATGAGGTCTATCACGCAGTTATAGACGCTGTAGATGCCTGGGCAGAACGCCTCAACGCCATGGAAGAAAACACCGGACCGCTCGCGCCCGTCCACGGCGAATATGTCGCTCACCTCAATTGGATCGGGGAGCACGTTATCGCCCGCTCCCCCGCTGGAGACGAACTGGCGCGAGGCATCTTTAAAACGGTCGATGGCTTTGGTCGTGCGTGCATCGAAACAGAAGACGGCTTGCGATTCTTCCATTTTGAGGAAGCGTCATTGCGCCCCTTGAGTGAGTAGGTCGCCACAGCCAGCCGCTCGGCAGCCTTACCCGGCGATCCAAACCCATCATGCAAAACAAAAGAGCCCCGCTACCGTAATGGCAGCGGGGCCCTTTAAGCCATGAGGAATATCGCTTAGAGCTTAATGTCGATGTCGACGCCAGCGGGGAGGTCGAGACGCATAAGCGAATCAACGGTGCCCGAGGTGGGGTCGAGGATGTCGATGAGGCGCTTGTGGGTGCGCATCTCGAACTGCTCACGGGAGTCCTTGTTCACGTGCGGCGAGCGGATAACCGTGTACAGGTTGCGCTCGGTGGGCAGGGGGACAGGACCGGAAACGCGAGCACCGGTCTTCTGAGCGGTCTCGACGATGAGCTTCGCGGACTGATCGACGACCTCGTGATCATAGCCCTTGAGGCGAATGCGGATCTTCTGGGTAGCCAACTTAAACCTCCAAAGAGTGCGAGAGATGTTCTCGCGGATTACGTAACAGGGAGCTCGAACTTAGGCGTTCTTGCTCATGACCTCGTCCACGATGGACTTGGGCGCGGGCTCATAAGAGTCGAACTGCATCGTGTAGGATGCACGGCCCTGGGTCTGGGAGCGAAGGTCGGTAGCGTAACCGAACATCTCGCCCAGCGGCACCTTGGCACGGATGAGCTTGCTGTTCTTGCGATCCTCCATGCCCTCGATCTTGCCGCGGCGACCGGAGAGGTTGCCCATAACGTCGCCCATGTACTGCTCGGGGGTCTCGACCTCGACAGCCATGATCGGCTCGAGCAGCTGCGGATCGGACTTCTTGAGAGCGTCCTTGATAGCCATGGAACCGGCGATCTTGAAGGCGGCCTCGGAGGAGTCGACCTCGTGGTAAGAACCGTCGAACAGGGTGACCTTAACGTCGAGGACCGGGAAGCCGGCGATAACACCGGTGTTCAGGGCCTCCTGGATGCCCTTGTCGATGGACGGGATGTACTCCTTGGGCACGACGCCGCCGACGATAGCGTTGACGAACTCGTAGCCGAAGCCCTCCTCCATCTTCTCGAGCTTGATGACGGCGTGGCCGTACTGACCGCGACCGCCGGACTGACGGACGAACTTGCCCTCAGCCTTCTCGACGTCGTGACCGGCGGTCTCGCGGTAGGCAACCTGGGGCTTACCGACGTTAGCGTCAACCTTGAACTCGCGGAGCAGACGGTCGACGATGATCTCGAGGTGCAGCTCGCCCATGCCGGCGATGATGGTCTGGCCGGTCTCGTGGTTGGTGGACACCTGGAAGGTCGGGTCCTCCTCGGCGAGCTTGGTCAGAGCCAGGGACATCTTGTCCTGCTCGGCCTTGGTCTTGGGCTCGATGGCAACGTCAATAACGGGCTTAGCGAACTCAATCTTCTCGAGGACGATCTCCTTGCCCTCGGCGCACAGGGTGTCACCGGTGGTGGAGTTCTTGAAGCCGACGCAAGCGACGATGTCGCCGGCGGCAGCGTCGTCACGGTCGATACGCTCGGCGGCATTCATCTCGAGGATGCGGCCGAGGCGCTCGCGCTGACCGTTGGAAGCGTTGACAACGTAGGAGCCGGACTCGGCGCGGCCGGAGTAAACGCGGACGTAGGTGAGCTTACCGACGAACGGGTCGGTCATGATCTTGAAGACCAGGCCGGAGAAGGGCTCGTCGAAGGAAGGATGACGCTGGATCTCCTCGCCGGTGTCCGGATCGGTACCGGTGACGGCCTCAACGTCGAGCGGGCTGGGCAGGTAGTCGACGACAGCGTCGAGCAGCTCCTGAACGCCCTTGTTCTTGTAGGCGGAGCCCACGAAGACGAGGTTGAGCTCGTTGGCCAGAACGCCCTTGCGCAGAGCAGCCTTGAGCTCCTCGACGGTGAAGTCCTCCTCCATGAGGATCTTCTCCATGAGCTCGTCGTCAAAGCTGGCAGCAGCGTCGAGGAGCTCCTCGCGCTTGGTGGCAGCGATGTCGGCAAACTCAGCCGGGATCTCGTCCATCGGCTCGGGGTAGGTCATGCCCTTCTCGTCGGCCTTGAAGTCCCATGCAGTCATGGTAACGAGGTCGATGACGCCCCAGAAGTTGTCCTCGGCGCCCATCGGGACCTGAGCGGCCACGGCGTTGGCGTCGAGACGATCCTTCATGGTCTCGATAGCGTTGAAGAAGTCAGCGCCCACGCGGTCATACTTGTTGATGAAGGCGATGCGGGGGACGTTGAAGGTAGAAGCCTGACGCCAAACGGTCTCAGACTGGGGCTGGACGCCGGCAACGGCGTCGAAGACGGCGACAGCGCCATCGAGGACGCGCAGGCAGCGCTCGACCTCGGCGGTGAAGTCAACGTGGCCCGGGGTGTCGATGATCTGGATGCGGTAGTCCTTACCGTCCTTGTTCCAGAAGCAGGTGGTAGCAGCGGAGGTAATGGTTACGCCGCGCTCCTGCTCCTGAACCATCCAGTCCATGGTGGCAGCGCCCTCATGGACCTCACCGATCTTGTGGGTCTTACCGGTGTAGTAAAGAATACGCTCGGTCGTGGTGGTCTTACCGGCATCGATGTGGGCCATGATGCCGATGTTACGGGTATCGGAAAGCTTGTACCTAGGCTTAGCCATGTTAGTTCCTTACCTTAACTTACCAACGATAGTGAGAGAACGCGCGGTTGGCCTCGGCCATCTTGAAGACGTCCTCACGCTTCTTGACGGAAGCGCCCAGGCCGTTGGAGGCGTCGAGGATCTCGTTGGCGAGACGCTCGGCCATGGTCTTCTCCTTGCGAGCGCGGGAGAAGTTGACGATCCAACGGATACCCAGAGCGGTGGAACGACGGGAGTTGACCTCCATCGGGACCTGATAGGTAGCGCCACCGACACGCTTGGGCTTAACCTCGAGCGTGGGCTTGACGTTGTCCATAGCCTTCTTGAAGGTAGCGAGAGCGTCGCCACCCTCGGACTTCTCGGCAACGATCTCGAAAGCGGTGTAAACGATGCGCTCAGCGGTGGCCTTCTTGCCGTCAAGAAGGACCTTGTTGATGAGCTGAGTCACCAGGCGGTTGTTGTAAACGGCGTCAGGCTGAACCTCACGACGATTAGCTGCTGCACGACGCGGCATGTGAAATCTCCTTAAGTGTCTACCGTGCGGCGCTTAGGCGGCACACGGCGAAAGTATCAAAACGTTATCTGGCTTATTTAGCCTTGGGGCGCTTAGCACCGTACTTGGAACGGGCCTGCATACGGTTCTGGACCGGAGCAGCGTCGTAGGCGCCACGGATGACGTGATAACGGACACCAGGGAGGTCACGGACACGACCGCCGCGGACGAGCACGATGGAGTGCTCCTGCAGGTTGTGGCCCTCACCCGGGATGTAAGCAGTAACTTCGATGCCGTTGACAAGGCGAACACGGGCAACCTTACGAAGAGCCGAGTTCGGCTTCTTGGGGCTCGTGGTGAAGACGCGGGTGCACACGCCGCGCTTCTGGGAGTTGTGCTGCAGAGCAGCGTTCTTGGACTTCTTGGGCACGGAACGACGGCCCTGGCGAACCAGCTGGTTAATAGTAGGCAAAGCGTACTCCTTCTCGAATGATTCCAGCTCTCTGTAAAGTGCAACGGCTTGAATCGAGGGGTCAGCATCCCCCTACGAAACACGCAGTTCGATAGGATACGTGCCGTTAGCTGTGCCGTCAACAGACCACGCCGCCGGGCGTATCCCAAAATTGGCACATTTCCGCAAAGCCTACACAAAAGGAATCCCCTCCTGTGCGCGGGGGCGGATCCCCGGCCCGGGCGGCACAGGGGTTAAGTTTGCTGCTCTACAGTCCTGGCTCGCACGGAGGCCACATTAAGTGGCCTCCGGCTCGTGCGGAACTCGCGACAAACTTAACCCCTGTGCCGCCCGGGCCGGGGATCCGACGTGCTCGTCGGGGCAACGTTACCTGCCAAAAAGGGACAGGTTTATTTTGGTCGGTTTTATCTGGGGAAACGTCGCGCTCCAACGGTGATCTGCTCTCACCTGTCGCATGGAAATCGGCGGCGCTTTCGGAAGTATGCGGCAAATTCTGGACCCGCCGAGCGCACCGGGGTTTTGCGATAATAAACCCGCAGGTAGAGCGCTTGAGCATATACGGTGTGGTCGACCCATCAAGATTTTGCCGCATACTTCAGGAATGCAGGCGAATATCGTGCGGTCTAACCGCCCATTTACCGCAAAGAAGGCCGCTTCCCCTAGTAGAAAGCGGCCCCAAATCTTACGAATAGACGATGGTAAAGGGTTCCGACGTTTCGGCGCCCCCTGTTGAAGTGCAGCGTGTGCCTTCGAGCGTTACTGAAACCACTTGGTCGACATCAATCAACTTCGTTGGCACCCAAATGTTCTCTCCGCTATTGCGTCCCATCGAAACATAGAAATTGTACGCCCCTGCGTCGTCATCTTCGATAATCTGCTCTGACCCATCCTTGTAGGTGACGGTCAGTTTATGATCAACTGCTTCATAGCCCAGATCATCGATGTGCGTCTGGATGGAAAACGGACTGATCTCGAGAGGCGAGTCATCGGAGCGGAGTTCTTTTGTATCGACGTGCGCTCCGACGTTAAACTCTGGCGTCGATACCTCGATCACCTTCGCATCCTCACCTTTGCCCTCCGTCCAACTGATATTCCAGGTGACCGCATGTCGTAAATCTCGATCGCGATTCCAAGATGCAAAGTACATCGTGCCGTTAATGACCGTGTCGCTTGATGTGTCTTTATCAATGGTGCAGCGTGTATCAGCCCATTCCTCGCCGAAGTTCATGCTGGGTGTACTGACGCCCCCTTCTTCTTCACCATAGAGAACAAGTTCGCCAAGCTCTGCCGCCGGCTTGTAGTAGTTAACGCCATTCGGATTGGACAATGTAAACGTCACAGCACCGCAACCGTTCTCGTCGATTGCCATCTCATGAATGTCGAGCGTATAGCCGTTGCCCTCGACGGACAGATTGACCTTCTGGACTGCACCCTCCAGGCTTTGGGGCGCGATACCATCACCAAACTCTCTGGTGTAGGTATATTTCGTCCCCGACGAGCCGCCATTTGTCCAGGTAACGGACTCTCCGTTGCCATGGTTTCCCCAGGCAGAGGCAAAATAACTGGAATTGACAACAGCGTAGGCGACCCCTCCGGTCGCCAGCACTCCGGCAAGACATCCGATTACGGCAACATACAGAGGCTTCGCGTGACCCTTTCGGCGAAGCGGCTCGCCAGCAGCGGCATAAAGAACACGGTCAGCAAGATCGCTATCGGCTTGGACGGACTCGAAGGCCTGCTTGATCTGGTTGGATTTCACGGTCGCCCTCCTCTAGGATGAACTTGAGCTTCGATCTGCCGCGAGCTAAACGCGTTCGAACGGTCGCGGCTGGCACATGCAGTAACTCGGCAATTTCTGAAGTCGAGAAGCCCAGATAGTAATAGAGCACGATAGGAATACGGAATCGCTCCGGAAGTCGCATAACGTCTGACAGGACCGCCTTGGTCTCCTCCTGCGCCGTCGAAAGCGAATCGGCCAGAATCTCAATATCCTCCACGCGCCTCCACGGCTTTCGAAAGAGAGATTTACATTCATTGATCGTGACCCGGATAAGCCATCGACGAAGATGCTCCCAGTTTTCAAATTGCGCGTCGCTTTTGAGCAACTTAAGAAAGACGTCTTGAGCGACATCGTCGGCGTCAGCGCGATCACGCAGATACGTCAATGCGATCCGAAACACGACATCCCGGTGGTCTTCGACCGCCTGTCTAAAAGCTTGTTCTTCCATAATCACCTCCCGGTGACATTAATGGTTCTCGATGAGGCCCTCACCATAGATACGCTCTTGTCGGGCGAAATGTTTCAAATTCAAGCATGAAAAACCGACCAAAATAAACCTGTCCCTTATTGGCAAAAGGAATCCCCTTCTGTGCGCGGGGGCGGATTCCCGGAACGGGCGGCCCGCTGTTTAAGTTTGCTGCTCTACAGTCCTGCACAAGACGGAAAGCACATTAAGTGCTTTCCTTTGCGTGCGGAACTCGCGACAAACTTTAACAGCGGGCCGCCCGTTCCGGGAATCCGACGTGCTCGTCGGGGCAACGCTCCTCACCAAAAAAGACCCGCTCCCCTGTTGGGAAGCGGGTCTTTGGAAGGGCGGTTAACGTACTAGGAAATTATTCCTCGTCGTTGTCCTTGGCCTCTTCGGCGTCGTCGGTGTCTACGAGCTGGTTGAGTAGCTCGTCGAGGGAAGCCATGTCCTCGTTGATGGCACCGTTGGCGGGAGCCTTCTTGTCGTCGATCGGGGCGCCCAGGAGCTCCTCGTCGGCGTCGGCGTGATGCGTCGGCGTGGCGGAGGTGCCCAGCAGGATGTCGTCCGGACCGTCGGGGCTAAAGACCATCTGCAGCAGCTGCGAGAGGTCTTCCTCGTCGGCAACGTCGTCGTTGTTCTCGAGGATGTAGAGCAGATCGTGGGCCTCCAGGCCGTCACGGAGCTCCTCGATCGCCTTGGCGCCGATGCCATCGATGCGCAGCAGATCCTCCTCGGACTTGCCAACCAGGTCGCCGACCGTCTCGATGCCAACCTCGCTGAACTTGTTGGTCCAGCGCTGCGACACGCCCAGGTCGTCGAACAGGTACAGACGAGCCTTCTCGGCGGAGATGGTGTGGCCGTTGCGGGTGAACGAACCGTCAGCACCACCGAACTCGTCGTAGCCGGCCCAGTCGAGCTGCTGCGGGAGCTGCTCGTCCAGGTCCTTGAGCTCCACAGGAGCCCACTCGGGCAGCGACTTGGCGTTGGGCGAAGCCGGGCCGTCGATGTCCACGTAGCCGTCGGCCGTGCGATACGTCAGCTTGGCGTTGGCGTACGGCTTGAGGCCGGTACCAGCCGGGATCTTCTTACCGACGATGACGTTGGACTTAAGGTCGAGCAGGTGGTCGACCTTGCCCTCGATGGCAGCCTCGGTAAGGACGCCGGCGGTACGGATGAACGAAGCGCTCGACAGCCAGGAGTCGATGTTGGACGCGACCTTGAGCGTACCCAGGATGACGGGCTCGGCCACGGGAGCCTGACCGCCCAGACGGGCAACGCGCTCGACCTCGTCGGCAAACTCGTAGCGGTCGACGTACTGACCAAGCAGGTACTTGGAGTCGCCGGGGTTGGTGATCTGAACGCGACGCAGCATCTGACGTGCGAGCACCTCGATGTGCTTGTCGTTCAGGTCGACGCCTTGGCTGGTGTAGACGTCCTTGACGCTCTCGACGAAGGTGTGCATCGTCGACTCGATGTCGGTCAGCTTGCGCAGGTTGCGGAAGTTAACGAAGCCCTTGGTGATCTGGTCGCCGGCGCGAACCTCGCAGCCGTCCTCGATCTCGGGCATGAAGCGCACCGAAGCGGGGACGCGACGCTCGTCGAGGACACGGGTGTGATCCTCGGAGTCGGTGAGCGTCAGCACGTACTCGGACTTCTCGGGCTTAATCGAGAGGTGGCCGGAGTACGGAGCCAGCTCGGCCTCGCGACCCAGGATCTTCTCGTTGACGTTGCCGACGATATCGAACATACGGCTGACCGTAGGCAGACCCTGCGTAATATCGTCGACGCCAGCGACGCCGCCGGAGTGAATGGTACGCATCGTAAGCTGCGTACCGGGCTCGCCGATGGACTGGGCGGCAATAATGCCGACCGCGGTACCGATGGCGACCGGACGACGGGTGGAAAGATCCCAGCCGTAGCACTTCTGGCACACGCCGTACTTGGAGCGGCAGGTGAGCAGCGCGCGAAGCTTGACCTTCTTAAGGCCGGCATCGACCATCTTCTGGATGTCAGCGACCTTCTCGATGTAGCCGTCCTGCTCAAAGAGCACGGTGCCATCGGGAGCCACGACGTCCTCAATGAAGCAACGGCCGACGAGGTCGGTGTTGAGGTCGGTGGTGCCGGGGATGATGAGGTTGTAGGTGACGCCCTCGTGCGTACCGCAGTCCTCCTCGCGGACGATGACGTCCTGGGCCACGTCGACCAGACGACGGGTCAGGTAACCAGAGTCCGAGGTGTGGGATGCGGTATCGACCAGGCCCTTACGGGCGCCGTAGGTCGAAATGAAGTACTCGAGCGGCAGCAGGCCCTCGCGGAAGTTCGCCTTAATGGGAAGGTCGATCGTCTCGCCGGACATGTCTGCCATCAGGCCACGCATGCCGCCGAGCTGACGCAGCTGGGTCTTAGAACCACGGGCGCCGGAGTCGGCCATCATGTAGAGCGGGTTCTCCTCGTCGAACAAGTCGAGCATGAGCGCTGCAACCTTATCGGTACAAGCGGTCCACTCGTTAACGACTTCGATGTGGCGCTCCGTCTCGTTGATGAAGCCCTCCTCGAAGTACTCGTTGATCTGGTCGACGTTGGCCTGGGCGCGATCGAGCAGCTCCTGCTTCTCGGCAGGGATGAGAGCGTCCCACACCGAGATGGTGAGGCCGGCGCGGGTAGCGTAGTGGAAGCCGGAGTACTTGATGGCGTCGAGGATCGGGCCGACCTTGGCCTCGGGGTAACGATCGCAGCAGTCCGCAACCAGCTTGGCCACATCGCCCTTGACCATCTTGTAGTTCATGAACTCGTAGTCTTCGGGCAGGCACTGGCGGTTGAAGATGATGCGGCCGATAGAGGTCTCGAAGCGCGCGGTCTTGTTGCCGGTGACGTCGTAGTCGACGAACTCGTTCTTGCCGTTCTTGACGCGGAAGATACGGGTGCCGTCCTCGTTGATGACATTGGCGTCGGCAGCGGACACGCGGACCTGGATCTTGGCCTGCATGTCGACCTCGGAGCGGCAGTCATAGGCGTGCAGCGCGTCGTCGAAGCTGGCGAACACGTGGTTCTCGCCCGGCAGACCGTCGCGGACCTGGGTGAGGTAGTACACACCGATGATCATGTCCTGCGAGGGGATGTTGACCGGCTTGCCGGATGCCGGCGAGCGCAGGTTGTTCGCAGAGAGCATAAGCACGCGAGCCTCGGCCTGAGCCTGGCTGGACAGCGGCACGTGGACAGACATCTGGTCGCCGTCGAAGTCGGCGTTGAAGGGCGAGCAGACCAGCGGGTGCAGATGGATAGCCTTGCCCTCGACCAGCACCGGCTCAAAGGCCTGGATGGACAGACGGTGCAGGGTCGGTGCGCGGTTGAGCAGCACGACGCGGCCGTCGATGACCTCTTCGAGGATATCCCACACAAAGGTGGCACCGCGGTCGATAGCGCGCTTGGCACCCTTGATGTTCTCGACCTTGCCAAGCTCGACCAGGCGCTTCATGACGAAGGGCTTGAAGAGCTCCAGCGCCATGGTCTTGGGCAGACCGCACTGGTGCAGCAGCAGCTTGGGGTCGGTAACGATAACCGAACGGCCGGAGTAGTCGACACGCTTACCCAGCAGGTTCTGACGGAAACGGCCCTGCTTGCCCTTGAGGGCCTCGGCGAGCGACTTGAGCGGGCGACCGCCACGGCCAGAGACCGGGCGACCACGACGGCCGTTGTCGAACAGGGCGTCCACGGACTCCTGGAGCATGCGCTTCTCGTTGTTCACGATGATCGCAGGGGCGTCCAGGTCGAGCAGGCGCTTGAGTCGGTTGTTACGGTTGATCACGCGACGATACAGGTCGTTGAGGTCGGACGCGGCGAAGCGGCCGCCGTCGAGCTGGACCATCGGGCGCAGATCGGGCGGAATGACCGGGATGACGTCCAGGATCATGTTCGCGGGGCTGTTGCCACCCTTCAGGAAGGCGTCAACGACCTCAAGGCGCTTGACGGCCTTCTCGCGCTTCTGCTTCTGGGAATCCTCGTCGGCGATGATGGCCTTGAGCTTCTCGGCCTCGGAGGGGAGGTCGATGGCAGCGAGCAGGTCGCGGACGGCCTCGGCACCCATGCCACCCTTGAAGTACATGGAGTAGTAACGGGTCATCTCGCGGAACAGCGGCTCATCGGAGATGAGGTCGCGCTCGGTGAGCTTCATGAAGGCGTTGAAGGCGTCCGTGCGGAGCTGCTTCTCGTCCTTGCACTCTTCCTCGATGTCGACGATGCCAGAGGCGATCTCCTCGGGGGTCAGCGGCTCCTCGTCGGAGAACTCGTCAAAGTTCTCGGGGTCGCCCTGCTCCTTGAGGGACTCGATCTGGCGGGCGCACTCGGCATCGATCTCTTCCAGATCGGCGGCGAGCTCCTCGCGCAGGTCGTCGGCGTCGGCCTCGCGAGCCTCGTAATCAACCTCGGTGATGATGTAGCTGGCAAAGTACAGAACCTTCTCGAGGTCCTTGGACTTGATGTCGAGCATACGGCTCATCGGGAAGCTCGTGGGGCTCTTGAAGTACCAGATGTGGGACACGGGAGCGGCGAGCTCGATGTGGCCCATGCGGTCGCGACGCACCTTGGCCGAGGTGACCTCGACGCCGCAGCGCTCGCAGACGATGCCCTTAAAGCGGATGCCCTTGTACTTGCCGCAGGAGCACTCCCAGTCCTTGGCGGGACCGAAGATCTTCTCGCAGAACAGGCCGTCCTTCTCGGGCTTGAGGGTACGGTAATTGATGGTCTCCGGCTTCTTGACCTCACCGTGCGACCAGGAACGGATCTGGTCGGCGGAGGCAAGGGAGATCTTTACCGAGTCAAAATCAGTAGCTTCGAAATCTGCCACAGTCAACTACTCCTTATCAGTGGTCGTGGCGGCGACAGCCTCGGGTGCCTCGGCGGTCTCGGCATCCTCGGCCTCGACGTCGGCGTCAACGCCGGCGAGCGCAGCCAGGTCGTCGAGAGCAGAGGTCTCCTCGGCGGTCACAGGGGCGGAGGCGTCCTCGTCGGCATCGTGCATGGGCTCGATGTCCAGCGCGAGGGAGCGGATCTCCTTGACGAGAACCTTGAAGGACTCGGGGATACCCGGGACAGGAACGTTCTCGCCCTTGACGATGGACTCGTAGGTCTTGACGCGGCCCACGGTATCGTCGGACTTGACGGTCAGGATCTCCTGCAGGACGTTGGAAGCACCGTAAGCGTACAGTGCCCAAACTTCCATCTCGCCGAAGCGCTGGCCGCCGAACTGGGCCTTGCCGCCCAGAGGCTGCTGGGTAACCAGGCTGTAAGGGCCGGTCGAACGGGCGTGGATCTTGTCGTCGACCATGTGGCCGAGCTTGAGGATGTAGGACGTACCCACGGTAATGGGCTCGCGGAACTCCTCGCCGGTGCGGCCGTCGAACAGACGGGTCTTGCCGCGCTCGTCAAGCTGGGTGACGAACTCGGGGCGCATGTGATCGCCAAAGGCAGCGGTGGCCTTGTTGAGCATGTTCTTGTTGGCACGACGAATGACCTCGGCGATCTCGTCCTCCTTGGCGCCGTCGAAGACGGGCGTGGCGGTGAAGAACGGACCGGGGACGTACTTGTCGGAGTCGGCCTGCTCGGTATCCCAACCGCAGGCAGCAGCCCAGCCAAGGTGGCACTCGAGCAGCTGGCCGACGTTCATACGCGAAGGAACGCCCAGCGGGTTGAGGATAACGTCGATCGGGGTACCGTCAGCCATGTAGGGCATGTCCTCGACCGGCAGAACGTTACAGATAACACCCTTGTTGCCGTGGCGGCCGGCGATCTTATCGCCCTGCTGGATCTTACGACGCTGGGCGACGTAGACGCGCACCTGCTCGTTGACGCCGGGGGCCAGGTCGTCGCCGTTCTCGCGGCTAAAGCGGACGACATCGATGACGCGGCCGTAAGCGCCGTGAGGCATCTTAAGGGAGGTATCGCGGACGTCGTGGGCCTTGGCACCGAAGATGGCGCGCAGCAGGCGCTCCTCGGCGGTCAGAGCGCTCTCGCCCTTAGGCGTGACCTTGCCGACCAGGATGTCGCCAGGGCCGACCTCGGCGCCGATGCGGATGATGCCGTCCTCGTCGAGGTTGGCAAGCATGTCCTCGGAGAGGTTCGGGATCTCGCGGGTGATCTCCTCGGGGCCGAGCTTGGTGTCGCGGGCGTCGATCTCGTGACGGGTGATGTTGATGGTCGTCAGCAGGTCCTCGGCCACCAGGCGCTCGGACACGACGATACCGTCCTCGTAGTTAAAGCCTTCCCACGGCATGTAGGCCACAGTGAGGTTCTGACCCAGTGCGAGCTCGCCATGATCGGTCGAAGGACCGTCGGCCAGGGGCTCGCCCTGCTCAACGGTGTCACCGACGCGAACGAGCGGACGGTGGTTGATGCAGGTGGACTGGTTGGAGCGCTGGTACTTGGCCAGATGATACTCGTCCATGCCACCGGCATGCTTGACGATAATCTTGGCGGCGTCGGCAAAGATGACCTCGCCGGCGTTCTTGGCCAGGGTGACCTCGCCGGAGTCCAGAGCGGCGCGACGCTCCATGCCGGTACCGACATAGGGAGCGGCGGGGTGAACCAGCGGCACGGCCTGACGCTGCATGTTGGCGCCCATCAGCGTACGCTTGGCGTCGTCGTGCTCAAGGAACGGAATCAGCGTGGCTGCGACGGAGAGCATCTGACGCGGCGAGACGTCCATGTAGTCGACGTCCTCGACGGGCACGTCGGCGGGAGCGCCGAAGGAGCCGTCGAAGTCGCGGGTACGGGCGATCACGGTGTGCGGACGGACGATCTTGCCCTCGGCATCGGTCGTGATGAACTCGTTGGTCTTGGGATCGAGCGGCGTGTTGGCCGGCGCGATGACGTGCTTCTCTTCCTCGTCAGCGGTCATCCAGTCGATCTGGTCGGTGGCAACGCCGTTCTCGACGCGACGGAACGGGGCCTCGATGAAGCCATACTCGTTGACGCGGGCGTAGAGGGCGAGCGAGCCGATCAGGCCGATGTTGGGGCCTTCGGGGGTCTCGATCGGGCACATGCGGCTGTAGTGCGAGTTGTGAACGTCGCGGACGGCCGTCGGCACGTTGGTGCGGCGGCTGGAGCCGGACTTGTGGCCGGCAAGACCACCAGGGCCGAGTGCGGACAGACGGCGCTTGTGGGTCAGACCGGTCAGGGGGTTCGCCTGGTCCATGAACTGCGAGAGCTGCGAGGAACCGAAGAACTCCTTGATGGAGGCCACGATCGGGCGGATGTTGATGAGCGACTGCGGGGTGATCTCGTCGATGTCCTGGGAGCTCATGCGCTCACGGACGACGCGCTCCATACGGCTCATGCCGATACGGAACTGGTTGGCGACGAGCTCGCCGACGGTGCGGATGCGGCGGTTGCCGAAGTGGTCGATGTCGTCGACCTTGAAGCCCTGCTCGCCGGCAGCGAGGGACAGGAGGTAGCGCAGCGTCGCGACGATATCCTCGTCGGTGAGCACCGTGACCTCTTCCTCGGTGGTGAGGTTGAGCTTCTTGTTGACCTTGTAACGACCGACGCGGGCCAAATCGTAGCGCTGCGGGTTAAAGAGCAGGCCCTCGAGCAGGCTGCGGGAAGCGTCCACGGTGGGAGGCTCGCCCGGGCGCAGGCGACGGTAGATCTCGATGAGGGCGTCCTCGCGAGTGAGGGCGGTGTCGCGCTCCAGGGTGCGCTTGATCACATCGGAGTTGCCGAGCAGCTCGATGATGTCGTCGTTGGTGACGGCGATGCCAAGGGCGCGCAGGAACATCGTGGCGCTCTGCTTGCGCTTACGGTCGATGGAGACCATGAGCTGGTCGCGCTTGTCGACCTCAAACTCAAGCCAGGCACCGCGGGACGGGATAATCTGGGCCTTGTAGATCTGCTTGCCCGAATCCATCTCGGAGCTGTAGTACACGCCCGGGGAGCGGACGAGCTGCGAGACGACGATACGCTCGGTACCGTTGATGATGAAGGTGCCCTGATCGGTCATCATGGGGAAGTCGCCCATGAAGACGAGCTGCTCCTTGATCTCGCCGGTCTCCTTGTTGGTGAGACGGACGTCGGTCAGAAGCGGAGCCTGATAGGTCATATCCTTCTCGCGGCACTCCTCGACGGTGTGCGCGGGGTCGCCGAACTGATGCTCGCCGAAGGTAACCTCGAGAACATGGTTCTGACTCTGGATGGGGCTGGATTCCTTGAACGCCTCACGAAGGCCCTCATCCTTAAAACGCTCAAAGGATTCCCTTTGAACAGAGATAAGGTTGGGGAGCTCCATGGCCTCCGGGATTTTCCCGAAGCTGACGCGCTTGCGCTCAGTGGCAGTGTATGCGTAGGTCACCAGGTTTTTCCTCCTTCACGGAAATGCTCGGTGGGTTGGCGAGGCATAGCTTCGCCAGGTATCGCAACCTAATAGTTTATCAGGTACCGACCGTTGGGCAAGAAAAGCCTTGACGCGATTGAGTTTTTGGAGTAGCAAAGTTTTTCGACAGAAAACACGCAGGTAGATGTATGTGTATCGAACATCTGTTCATATATTTTCTGTGAACAGAGCTGCTGGCGCACGCCGTTGAATGGCGAAATGGAAGCGAGGGCACAGCCCAAATAAAAAACGGGTGCAGACCGAAGTCCGCACCCGTTTGCCTACCGCACCGGACATCTACGCGAGAAATCAGGGCGCATGCGTCTGAGCGGTAGACGAAAATGAAATTCAGCCGTTAGGCAGTTGCTGAGCGTTGCGAGCCCTCGAGGCGCTTCTCGTATTCCTTGAGCATCACTCGTGACCTGTTCTCAAGCATCTCGGAGAGCTGGTGAAACGTGTTGTCAAACGCCACGATTTGATAGCCATCGTCGACAAAAGAGCCCTTGAGGTAGTTCTTGTCGACGAATCCGTTCCACCCATCGAAGCGCTCGAGCCATTTCGGAACCTCCGGAAAGCAGCGCTTCGTCCCCCCCTTCGTCATGACAGAAATCTCTCGATTTTGAGTGCAGGCATAGTATTGCTTGAATTGTTTGAGAACTTTGTCGTACCTTTCGCCCAATTGCGAGAGCAGTGATTGGTGCTCTCCCGGAACGGGCATGAAATTGCCGATGGTTGCAACCGCATGGGCGAAATCGTTCAGATCATTTATTTCGTCATCGTATTCGAGCTCGGATGCCTCGACGCGCAACGAATCCCAATCGATTTTTCCGCTTTTGATATACGACTGGTTCTCGGTCTTGCATCTCCAGAGCGCCGCGTTTGCAGAAACCAAGGTTTCCGCGGAATCAACGATGTCTCTCGAATACTCATCAACAGGCCACAGGACTTCATACATATCCTGAACGGGCTTGAAGCTATATCTCTTGACACCCGTCTTGCAGCAGTCAAGCTCAAAATGATCACCCGAAAGCTTGTAGCACGCGAGACGCTCCAAGGCCGTTGAGGTTTCGCTCGTGTAATTCAAGATGGAGCAACCGATCAAGATGGAGTAATCGACCAGCGTCCTCAGGTCGGTGAATTTTACCTCTCCGTTATCTTCTCTGAAGTACACATCTACGGAACACCTCCCGCTCGCGTTGCCTTTGTATAGCTCCACCGGTTTCGACATTTCAGCTCGCTCTCTCCCGCTTAAGGCATCATTCGACACACGATCTAAGCTCCGCGTCTAGCAGTTAATAGTATAGACCACCCGTCTGCCCCCCTAGAGCTTCCAGCCGTTGGCCTCCGCTGTTTTAAGCAGTTGCTCTCGCTCTTCGATACGGTCGATCGCATAGCGAAGGTAAGCGTCCAGAAACCCCGGAACATAGAAATGATGGAACCTGTCGTCAAAGTCAGTAACCCCTTTGATGTGATGGAACTCAATCTCTCCGCCTTCAAAGAAGCATTCGAGACAGCTCCTCTTCGCCCAGGACTCAAGGTCTCCAAGGGCATACTTCCCCTGTTCGGCACCCAGCATCAAATCTGCCAGGGTCGGAGGCATCTGGTCGCAGCATCCGCCCCAATCCGAGGCGAAACGGGTTTTTCTCCCGAGACCGTCCCCGTTCCAACAGTCAACAAGGGGGTAAAGCCCTCGGTGCTGCATCCAGCCTTCTGGCAGGATCCACATATTTGCTCGAGTGTATGCAAGCCCCAGAAACATGTGGAGGAGAGGATATTCCTCTTGCGGCAGGAGCCCTTCCAGCATCTCAGCAGTAAGTTTGCCCCGATAGATATCATTCTTATACCAGCGCTCGCCGCGTAGACTCAATAGCTCCCGTATGATCATCCAGGGGCTGAACATGATATCCGCGCGCCCTTTTTCATCAGATCCGAGATGCTCCTTCAGATAAAGGTAATCGATCTCGTACCCGGGATGCTGCCAATAACGGATCCAGTTGCTCAGTGGTCGATTGGGTTGGTACTCCTTCCCCAAGTACGCAGCCATCAAGTTGGTCGATGGCATCGAAATCACATCTACCATGTTTTCTCCTCCTCACACAACCGGGGTCCGGGGCGAATCGAACCGCCTCGGACCCCATCATCGCTCTAGCCTGTGCCGACTACGCCCTTAACTGTCACTCCATAGGACGCTGTCAAATCAACCTTTCCGACATTCACGTTCTTGTATCCCACCTGGGTGGGTACCGTGACAACATAGACACGTTCGCTCGGGTGGCCTTGCCGTCACTCCAAGTGCCGCCCGTGCTGTCGAGCTGGGCGGCAACGTGGATGTCGGCCTGCTTCTTCAACGTATCGTCCTTGGCAGTCTCAGACTGCACCTCGGACGGGGTGGCGGGGTAAGCCACCGCATCGCAACTATTTAACGGTGAGATGCCAATCGAATGTGGCTGTGCCCGCTGGGGTCTTGCCGTCCTCGGCGAGTACGGAAGTCCAGATAGTTCGAGCCGCGTACTCGCCCGAATCAAGTTTCTTCGAAAGTTCTATATGCCGAAGCTCGGCACCAGCGCGGAGGTAGGCACCCTCGGAGTTAAAAATCACCTCAGAGGACTCGAAGGAGCCATTATTGTTGAGGTCTACCGCTATGGCGGGCGCTGACAGGATGGGGTTAGACCCTTCTTTCCCGTCCACGGTACAGGTGGCGGGGAGCAAGAGCGTCATATCCTGCCGTGTCTGCCCCGCCCTCCACACGGTGTCAGGGGTTGCCGAATAGCTCACATAGGAGGTCGTCAGGACGGGCTTGGAGGTAGCGCCAGATATTGAGGTCTGCCCTTGGAGGAACGCGACAGGGCTGGAACCAGAGCCGCAGAGAGAGCGAAAGGCACAGGAGCAGCGCGGCAAGGAGCAGCGGCAACAGGAGCAGCCAGCGGCGAAAATGCAATACAGCCGCAAACTTAATATTGCCTGTCTCAAACTCCCGAACCTGCACTACCGCCCCTTCCCTAACAAACAGGGAGCGTACAAAATGGCGGCGAGAAGGGTCACGGTGCCTAAGCTCGTGGGAGTAAGACCCGCGAAGCGCAACATCACAATTACGCGCGAAAAGGCGGCGTAGAGCGCGGGTACCCTCCTTTGCTGTAGAGAAGGAATAGAGTTCGTATTCAGGGCGCTTACCATCGGCGGGCTTACGGGCTGGAATACGGCGGGAAGTCCCATCGCGAACATTTTGGGGACTAACCCTCAAACGCTCATAAGTATCGCGGGCACCCTTATACTCGTCAGGCCAACTTATCTCTGGGTCGACAACGAAATGAAGCCACATTAGAAAATGCCTTCCGCAAGGGTGCCGTCAGCGTCTACCGACCCATTCGGGAACAAATCATCGAAGATGCTGGGGTCGATGCCCGGGTCGATACCATCGTTTCGGGGGTCGGAACGATAGGGAAACATGAGGTTATATGGGTCATAGGCGGCGGGGGCATCGGCGGGGACGGCATCGCCTGCGACTATGAGAACTTCCTTGAAACCCTCGTGCGCCAAGATATAGGAGCGGTGGACATCCTGTAGCAGCGGCAGGCATCTACGGGCTAGATTGACGGTAAGATGAGTCTTGATAGAGGACATTTCAGTACTTCCTTCCTTTCTAAAGGCACATATAAGGTTCGGACGAGGGCGAAACGACCCAAGGCCGCGTTTACGACACCGCTCCTCCTTTCGAGGGCACCCTGTTGGAACGGCGCGACCCCAGCTGGGGCAGGGACGGCTTCAATCAGATGGGACTGGGACTTGGTCGTAGACATTTCTGTACTTCCTTCCAAAAGGTGCGGAACCGTACCTATGGACCCCATAAAGTAAACGCAATCGCTGGGCTACCCGAGCAATAGCGGCATATAGGTTGCCGAGAGGTAGCCCAAAAGGAAAGCCTCCCGACAATTGCAGCAGGTCAGGGGCTTAGGAGAAATGAATAGCAGCTAGCACCACTGGTTCTTTTTCATTCGCGCCATCAGATACCTCACATCGGCGCGCGCTCTTCCAGGTTCTCGAACATCCATCCGTATGCCTTTGTGTACTTCAAATCGAAAACGCTGTCGTCCAACTCTTCCTCAGAGCAGAGGCGCTCCTCGAGAAACCGATTGAAGCTTTTCTTGCTAAACTCGCTCCCCATCGTTCGGCGGCAATACGCCTTCAGCCCCCTTAAAACATTAAAGTCCTCGGATGCCTTATAAAACGTCAGGTCGATCTTGGCGTCATAGAGCGGAAAACCATCTTTATCGGTCATCTTCGTCCAGTTGTCGGTCCAAAATGCGGGGTCGTCAATAGAACTTGGATACACCGCATAGGCTCCATCGTATTGCTTGATACCAAAACGCGTGATGAACACATCGTGGCCACACGCGTCTTCGAGCTCAGCCACGACGTTGACCTTAAATGCCCGGTAAAACGTTTGCAGCGAAGCTGGATTGATGCGCTTGTAATCTTCGAAAAAGCTATCGAAAATCAGCCTGAGTTTCTTGTAGGCCGTTTTGTCGGAGCCCTGAAAATGCTGGGAGCCATCGCTGTTTCCCGTGAAGCCGATTACACTACTGCCCATTACAGTCTGAAGTGGGCCACCGATAAATTTCGATGGCGAGCATTCGGCGCATTGCCTACGATACGGGCAAGC
>OIET01000625.1_pt1 | contig 27802 bp, 24 predicted proteins | sample 1581871 | NCBI WGS metagenome assembly OIET01 (sample SAMN03279760, study PRJEB24777) | human gut metagenome | isolation source: fecal sample PR121 from 1 month old male Malay infant, vaginally delivered... | place: Singapore | collected 2005-09-16
GCCATGCTGTCACTGTTGAGGGATAAGCCCCCGGCGCGTGACATACTCCGTTGCAAAACGGCGGTGTTCCGCTTCCTTTTCCCGCCAATACTCCCATAATGCAGCGTCGGCGGCTTCCGCAACATTCATTAAAAACCGTTCAAGCTGCTTTTGTTTTTCCTCTGCGCTACGTTTCCTCATGGTCTGCGTCCTCCTGTAAGTCTGCTGCGTCAATCTCGTAATAGTCAAAAACCTCGTCGGGCTTGACAATGGCGGGGCGGCGTTTAAGGTGCTTTTCCATGTCAAAGGCGTTCTTCGGGTCTGCGTCGGATAGGTACTTGTATTTCGGGTGTTTCGTTATGTCGAATTTGTCCGAAAAGAACGGGCGCACCCCGCGTAGCTGCAAGATACATTTCCCTCCGTCCATGACTGCGATTTCATCTTCCGTCATAAGCTGCTTTCCCAATTTCTGATAGTTCAGCCCATGCGAAAGCTCCCGCCCCCTTGTTTCGGAAGTGTTGAAGCTGTCTATCGTTTCCTTGCCTAAAATCTCCGATATTTCTTTGAGCGTGGTTTTTTCCTTGCCGCCCAAGAAAAGCGTGGTGTCGCAGTTGCCGACTATGGTATCGGCGTTGTCCTTGTAGATTGCCTTTAGCTGTGACTGGCTCTGCAAGATGATTGACGCGGAGATTTCCCGGCTCCGTATGGTTGCGATTAGTTTCTCAAATTTGGGGATTTGCCCGATATTCGCAAATTCATCAAGTAAGCACCGTACATGGACGGGAAGCCGCCCGCCGTATTCATCATCTGCTTTGTCGCACAAGAGGTTGAATAGCTGTGTGTAGAGAATACTCACGACAAAGTTAAAGGTGTCGTCGGTGTCGCTGATAATCACGAAAAGGGCGGTCTTTCTGTCACCTATGGTGTCAAGCTCCATTTCGTCGGTTTCCATAAGCTCCCGCAGCTCCTTAATGTCGAATGGGGCTAACCTCGCGCCGCATGAGATAAGTATGCTTTTTGCGGTCTTGCCCGCCGCCAGTTTGTATTTTTTGTACTGCTTGACTGCAAAATGTTCCGGGTCTTTTTCTTCCAGACGTTCAAACATGAGGTCAACCGGGTTCTGGAAATCCTCGTCGTCCTCGCGGGCTTCCGACGCATTTATCATTTCAAGCAGCGTCGTGAAGTTCTTCTCGTCCTCTGGGGCTTCATACCAGATATAGCCGATTAGTGCGGTGTAGTAGAGCTTTTCCGCTTTCACCCAGAAATCCTCGCCGGATTTTTCCCCGTCGCCTTTGGTGTTGGCGATAATGGTATTGACTAATTTCAAAATGTCCTTTTCGCTCCGCAGATAGGCAAAGGGATTGTATTTCATGGATTTTTTGAAGTTAATCGTATTTAGCACTTTGATACGGTATTTGTACCGCTGCAACATTTTCCCGGTTTCCAAAATCAGTGTTCCTTTCGGGTCAGTGACGATATACGACGTTGGAAAATCCTTTGACGTACATTGCATGAGCGACGGTTTCACAAAGAACCGGGTCTTGCCGCTGCCGGAACCGCCGATTACAAGAATATTTTTGTTTCTTGCGTATTTCGGCTGCTTCGGGCGGCTGTTCATGGTGAGCCGTTCCGTCTGCGTTAAGGGGATATTGTTCTCAAATACCGGGTCTGTGTACGGCTTTATGTCGTCAGCCCCGCCCCAACGCGCCGAACCGTATTCTGTCCCGCGGCGGTATTTCTTCGCGTTCTTGCCTTTGGTGTAGATAATCAGCCGGACAATGACCGCCCCCGCAATGCCGATAAGTAAGTCTGCCGGGTGGAAGCTCGGCGCGATACTGGAAAAGGCGGTGGTAAAACCGTCCCCAAGATGTAGCAGCTTTGCGCTTGCGTCCGCGCCGGGGGATAGACGGACAGCCGCGCCCACTTTATCAAAGAGCCAGACAAAGAGCAGATACGGGAGATTTAGGATAAGCAGCTTCTTGATTTCCGGCTTCATAGCGATACCTCCCTGTCCTTGTTCTTGACCTTTGCCCGTTCCGCGTTCTTGCCCTGTGCGGCTTCTTTGAGCGTAGAGAGCAGCTTTCGGATAGAGGGCTTTTTCTCCTGTGTCAGCTTCTTTGCGGAAAACTCCTTAAAGGCTGCGGTCAGCACGTCCGCGTCCCGCCCCTTGAAAAAAACCAGATAGCGGGGCGGGCTTTCCGTTGCGTCCTTTTTCAGCGCAAAGTCGATACCGTACTTTTTCGCCGTACTCTCAAAGGCTTTGATATTGCCCTCGGTAATCTCAATGTTGGAAACGCCCGCGTTCTGCTTCATAAGCTGCTTTAAGCTCTGCTTTCCCTGTGGCGGTTTTGCAAGCTGCTTTTTGCCCTTTGACAGTATGGCTTTCATTGCCTTTTGGAGCGTCTGGGCGGTCAGCTTCCCGGTCTTGATGTAAAGGGCTATGGTCTTTTCGTTTACTTCGTCCTGCAATTCCTCGCGTCCTCCTTTCGCGTTTCTTTATGGGGCGGCGGTCAGATACGCACCCGCAGCCCGTTCAAGTCCTCGGCTCTGATACCCACAAGATACCAGTTGTCGCCGTACTCAATCCGGGTCGGCTTCCACTTGCCCCGCACGAATACGTCAAAGCACTCACCGCAATGCAAGCCCCCGTAGTAGCTGTTTAAGTCAAAGCGAATGTCGTAACGGTCGGTGCGCTCGTCAAATACCAATGCTCCTGTCATTTTCTGTGCCATAATAAAATCCTCCTTTTGTTGTTTTACAGGCTTTCGCCCGGTTTGAATGAATAATAGTCCGGGTCGCCGTACTGCGGCTTCTTCGGTGACAGTGCGCCGCTTGCCATGTCATGGGCGACAAGGGAAGTGTAATAATTGCCGATAGTGGACGGGGCGTTGAAAAGGGCTGCTTTCAGATATTGCTTGATGTTGCGGATTTTCGTTGTGTTCTCCCGCATACAGTCAAGCACAAAGCGGATATGCTCGCCGTCCAGTTTCATAAACTTAGATTTCACAAGCTCTGCCGGGTAGTCGTCCCCCGCAATCCGTACCCGCTTTCTGGCGGTGCATACGGTTTCAAGCATGAGGTCTACAATCTCGTCCAGCCTGTCCCCGTCAAACTTCATGTCCTGTTTGAGAATGTGGTAGTCGATATTGTCCTTGATGATTTCCCGGTATATATCAACTGCGCTCTGTGCTGCCGCTTCCGTTCCTTTCCGTTCCGGCGGCGTAGCCGCTTCTCTGCAAGGAGAGGGGTTAGGGGAAAGGATAGGAATGGAATGGGTACTTGATAAATCTGTATTTGATTTTTCTTTTTTTGGTAAGTCAGTTCTTTGTATATCTTTATTTAATTGCGTTGGATTTTCCAACGTAGGTTTTTCCAATGTTGGTTTTTCCTGCGTTGGATTATCCAATGTTGGATTTTCCAATGTAGGTAAATCCGGCGTAGGCGGCTGCGGCTGCTCGAATATCACATAGTCCGCGCCCCGCAAGCGTCCTTTCTCGTCGCGCTCCCTTGACCGAACGATATACCCGGCGCGTTCAAGCTCCTTAATGGCTTCGCGGATAGCGTCTATCTTCTCCCGGTTGATAAGGGATAAGCCTTTCAAGGTGTAGTCCCAATCTTCGGGGAGTGACAGCATTTGCGACAACAGCCCTTTTGCCTTTAAGGAAAGCTCCTTGTTGCGTAGGTGGTGGTTGCTCATTACGGTGTAGCCCTTGTTCCGTTCCACTCTGAAAACTGCCATAGTAAATCACTCCTTTTGCTGTGGATTTGTTACGCAGTAGAAGCGCGGTTTCGGGGGATAAGGTATAAATCCCTTGCCGCGCCAGATACGCGCCCGCAAAATCGCTTGTAGCAAGGCTTTTTCTGCCCCTACTGCGTAACAAAGGGCATAAAAAAGCGGCGTTCCTGTTCTCCCATGTAGAGAGTAAGAAACGCCGCTTCTGCGTCGTATTCAGTTTTTAGTACAATACCCTGCTTGTCCGTCGCTCGAAAAACCTTGATTTTCCAGTGTTTTCAAAAGTATCGTTATCTAACGTCAGCTTTCCAAAGACCCGGTTTTCAAGCCATGCTTGCGGACATTGAAGCCGGAAAAGTCGGCACCGTTATCGTCAAGGATATGTCACGGTTAGGGCGAAACTATCTGCAAGTGGGAATGTATACGGAAATGATTTTCCCACAGAAAGGCGTCCGCTTTATCGCTATCAATGACGGAGTGGACAGCGCACAGGGCGACAATGATTTTGCCCCTCTGCGGAACATTTTTAACGAATGGCTGGTGAGAGATACGAGCAAGAAAATCAAAGCAGTAAAACGGTCTAAGGGTATGAGCGGGAAGCCCGTCACGAGCAAACCCGTATACGGCTACTTTATGGACGAGGACGAAAATTTTATCATTGACGGGGAAGCCGCCCCTGTTGTGCGGCAGATTTACAGCTTGTGCCTTGCCGGGAACGGGCCGACCAAGATAGCCCGTATGCTCACAGAGCAGGAGATCCCCACGCCGGGAACGCTGGAATACCGTCGGACGGGAAGCACCCGCCGCTACCACCCCGGCTATGAGTGCAAGTGGGCGACCAATACCGTGGTACATATCCTTGAAAACAGGGAGTACACGGGCTGTCTGGTAAACTTCAAGACGGAGAAGCCGTCCTACAAGACCAAGCACAGCGTAGAGAACCCCATTGAGAAACAGGCGATTTTCGAGAACCACCATGAGCCTATCATTGACACCCAGATGTGGGAGCGTGTGCAGGAGTTACGCAAGCAGCGCAAACGCCCGAACCGCTATGATGAAGTGGGCTTATTCTCCGGCATACTCTTTTGTGCCGACTGCGGCAGCGTCCTTTACCAGCAGCGTTACCAGAACGCCACCCGCAAGCAGGATTGTTATATCTGCGGGAGCTACAAGAAGCGTACCCGTGACTGTACGGCGCACTTTATCCGCACCGACCTGTTGACCGCCGGAGTGACCGACAATCTGCGGAAAGTCACCAGCTATGCAGCGAAGCACGAAGCCCGGTTTATGAAGCTGCTGATCGAGCAGAACGAGGACGGGGGCAAGCGCAGGAACGCCGCAAGGAAAAAGGAGCTGGAAGCCGCCGAGAAGCGTATCAGCGAGTTATCCGCTATCTTCAAGCGGCTGTATGAGGACAGCGTGACCGGGCGCATTTCAGACGAGCGTTTCACGGAGCTGTCGGCAGACTATGAAGCCGAGCAGAAAGAACTGAAAGAGAGAGCCGCCGCTATCCGGGCAGAGCTTTCCAAAGCGCAGGAAGCCACGGTAAACGCAGAAAAGTTTATGAATGTTGTCCGCAAGTACACCAGCTTTGAAGAACTTACCCCTACCCTTTTGCGTGAGTTTGTGGAGAAAATCGTTGTGCATGAGTGCAGCTATGACGAGAACGGCACACGCAGACAGGACATTGATATTTATTACTCTTTCGTTGGCAAGGTAGACCTGCCCGAATGACCGCCCGACCTATCCGGCGCAATGCGCAAACGCCGGATAGGAACGGCAAAATTTTTTACACTTCTACTACTTCTTTATCACACATCAGCAAAAGATGCTGGCTTGTATTATTTTAAACAGACAGCAAGTGCCGTTTCCCTTAACACACCTTACTTCCTGCCGGCATTGTGGAATCCTCTACTGTCAGCAGCGAAAGTCTTTTCCCCCCGATGGCGGACAAAATCATTCCATTGGATTCTACGCCGCGCAGCACAATGGGTTTGAAATTAACGCATACCACAACCGTCATTCCAATCAGATCTTCCGGTTTATAATATTCCGCAATTCCTGAAACGATCTGACGTTTCTCACTGCCCAAATCAATTTGAAAAACCAAAAGCTTATCCGCGTCCGGATGCTTCTCACAGGCTAATATCACGCCGATTTTCAATTCTACCTTTGAAAAATCATCGATAGTAATCTTATCGCTGTTTTGTATTTCAGCTTTCTTCTGCTTTTCCTTTTGCGCCGCCTTGTTTTTCTTATTCTGCTTTTCTGTCTCCACTCTTGGGAACAGCACATCGCAGTTTTCTATCTTGATGTTCTCTGGATATTGTCCAAACACCTCAAGGCTTTTCCAGGTTCTCAGTGTTTCTGGCACGTTTAAGCTTTCAAGTATTTTTCTGCCTGTTTCCGGCATCACCGGACCTACCATAACGGCCGTAAAACGCAGAGCCTCTGTCAGGTTATACATAACTGCCGCCAGACGACTGTGGTTTTTCGGGTCTTTATACAAAATCCATGGCTCGGTTTCATCAATATATTTATTGGTTCGGCCGACCAATCTCCAAACCGCTTCCAATGCTCTGCTGAAATCCACCTTGTCCATATACCCCGCAAAAACCTCTGGGGTGTCCTGTGCCAGTTTAATCAGCTCAGAATCCAACGCGGCGGCTTCCCGCTGCCCGGGTATTTTTCCATCAAAATATTTCACAGTCATTGCTGCGGTTCTGCTCAGGAGATTTCCAAGGTCATTGGCCAGGTCCGAGTTGATACGGTTTATCAGCAGCTCCTCACTGTACACGCCGTCTGCACCGTCCTTCATTTCCCTGAGCAGGTAGTAGCGCAGGGCATCCACTCCGTATTTACCGGCCAGCTCTACAGGGTTTACGACATTGCCAACCGATTTTGACATCTTTCCGCCCTTAAGTAATATCCATCCATGCCCGTAAATCTGGTTGGGCAGCGGCAAATCCAGCGCCATCAGCATAATGGGCCAGTAAATGGTATGAAAGCGTATGATGTCTTTTCCTACCAGATGCACATTGGCTGGCCAGTACCGTTCCATCAGGTCAGGCTTATCATTGAGATAACCCAGGGCTGACAGATAATTTGGCAGCGCATCGATCCAGACATAGACGACATGCTTAGGGTCAAAATCAACCGGAACACCCCAGCTAAAGGAGGTTCGTGAGACACAGAGATCCTGAAGGCCAGGCTTGATAAAATTATTGATCATTTCATTTTTCCGAGACTCTGGTTTAATAAAATCCGGATGGGTTTCAATATGCTCAAGCAGACGGTCTGCGTATTTGGACATTTTAAAGAAGTAAGCCTCCTCTGAGGCCATCTCCACTGGCCGGCCGCAATCCGGGCATTTTCCGTCGACGATCTGGCTTTCTGTCCAGAAGGACTCACACGGGGTACAGTACCAGCCCTCATATTTTCCTTTGTAGATATCGCCCTGGTCATAGAGCTTTTTAAAAATACGCTGAATGGTTTTCATGTGCTCGGGATCTGTGGTGCGAATGAGCTGGTCATGATCAATCCGCATCAGCTTCCAGAGTTCAGCGATACGCGCAGCCTCTTCGTCCACAAAAGCCTGGGCAGACATGCCCTTTTCCTCTGCCACCTTTTCAATCTTCTGTCCGTGCTCGTCAATCCCTGTAATCATGTAAGCATCGTAGCCCTGAAGCGCCTTAAAGCGTTTGAGGGTATCTGCCGCCACAGTTGTATAGGTATGGCCGATATGCAGGTCACTGCTCGGGTAATAGATGGGCGTTGTAACATAATACTTTTCTTTCAATTCTGTCTCCTCTTTACCTGTTAATTTTTGACGCCAGGCAGGCAGCGCCGAACCCATTGTCAATATTCACAACCCCAATGCCGCTGGCACAGGATGTCAGCATTCCCAGCAATGCCGAAACGCCGCCAAAGTTTGCACCATATCCAATATTCGTAGGTACGGCGATGACTGGTTTATCCGTCAGTCCGCCAACCACACTTGCCAGGGCGCCTTCCATCCCGGCAATGACAATGATCACGCCTGCACGGTTGATCCGTTCTACATTGTCAAGCAGCCTGTGGATACCTGCAACTCCGACATCATAAATCCGGTCCACACAATTTCCCATGACCTCCGCACAGACTGCCGCTTCCTCCGCCACCGGGATATCCGAAGTTCCTGCGGATACGACTGTAATACTTTTTTCACTCACCTTAAATGCCTGCCGCTTGACAACAACAATTCTGGCATCCTCGTAATACTCGGTTTCATCAGAAAGCTCCGCGATGGTTTTGTAAACATTCTCGTCAGCCCGGGTTGCCATAATATTCCCATCTGTACGCTCAATCATATCCTTGACAATGCCACGGACCTGCTCAAGGGATTTCCCAGGGCTGTACACAACTTCCGGAAAACCATTGCGCAATTCTCTATGATAGTCGACCTTTGCGTATTCCAGATCATGATATGGTATATCCTTTATTTTTTCAAAAGCGCTGTCAACACTGGTTTGACCGCTCTTTACCTCACCTAATAAATCTTTTAATTTTTTTGCATTCATTTTCTGTCCTCTGTTCTTTTTAGATGAAAGACTGGAAAGGAAAAATCCTTTCCAGTCTGTTACTTGCAATTCTACAACCCCTGCTGAGCTGTTCTTGCAATGACATTTTCCTGAACATCTTTATCCAGCTCAATAAAATATGCAGAATAACCTGCAACCCGAACCATCAAATTGCGATGCTTTTCTGGATGAATCTGAGCATCTCTTAATGTTTCTTCATCCACAACATTTATCTGAACGTGTTCTCCATATTCGTCAAAGTAAGATTTAATCAAAGTTCCGAGTATATTCAAGCCTTTTTCACCTTTAACAATAACCGGATCAAACTTCTGATTAAGTAATGTACCAATTAAAGGACGAAATTGATCAATTTTAGAAACTGAACGCAAAGCGGCCGTCGGCCCATTGACATCCCTTGATGCTGCTGGTGAAGCATTATCTGCTAATGCTTCAAAGGCATGGCGTCCGTCAGGCGTAGCGCCAACACTTTTGCCCTGAAGGACATTAAAGGACTGTGAAAGAACTGACAAAACATACTTACCATTTCTTGAATCGGGATATTTTTCAATTTCATCTGTTGCGATCTCCACAATTTTTCGCGCAATCTCATCAACGTCGTCATCATCATTGCCATATTTAGGCGCATCATTCATAAGCATCTGACGCAAGGGTTCCTGATTCTTAAAGTCGTCTGCGATGGCAGCTTTAAGTTCATTAAAACTTATCTTGTGTTCATCATAAACGAATTTTTTGATCGCCGCAATCGAATCAGCCGCATTAGCCATCGCTGTGATAAACGAACCTGAAAAATTATATTTCGCCCCACCTTCCTGTAATGTTTTTCCTTTTTCAATGCAATCGTCCACCAAGCTTGAGGACAATAATGCCGGAACCATATTAGCCTGACAGGCACCCACAATATTGTAAGCTTCACACATCAGCTTTGTAAAATATTCCATTTGTTTTTGGTAAGCATCCATAAAATCATCAAAAGACTCAAAACTGTTTGGTTCACCCGTTTTAAGCCCAATCTGTTTTCCTGTTAACGGATCAATACCATCATTTAGCACAAATTCAACAAGCTTCACGGTATTAATATAGCCGACAACCGGTCGCCCATCTGTTTTCCCGGTAACATAATTTTCAACGCAGCCTTCAATACTCCAGTCTCTGGCCTCCTTGATAGTAGCTCCCTTAGAAAGAACAAGCGGAACAATTAGCTTATCATTAAACATTGCCGGGGTCGCAAGACCAGCCTGTATCATCGTAAGCGCCTTTCTAAAAAATTCTTCGTTAATGGCATCATGATAACGGAAAGATATGGTGGGCTGCGTCGTCTTTACCTCGCTGGTTGCCTGAAGAACACAAAACGAAAACTCATTAACAGCATCTTTTCCATCCGGTGTTACCCCCCCAACCGCACAGTTTTGCCACATGGGATATCCCGCAAAAGCTTGTGCATCAAAGTCATCACGCACTTTAATAATTTCTGTTATTTTAATCCATAGGCACTCAATATACTCAACACATTGATCAAAAGTAATGTTGCCTTCTTCAATATCTTTTTTGTAGAAGGGGTACATCGTTTGATCAAACCGCCCAAGGCCAATAGAGTGCCCGTTTGTCTCGATTTGCATAATCAAGTGCATAAACCAAAAAAATTGAAGTGCTTCATAGGTTGTCTGTGGTGGATTTTCTGGAACGTTCGAGCAATTGCTGGCAATTTGCAAAAGCTCATTTTTTCGTTTTGGATCACTTTCCTTTTTGGCCATTTCTTTTGCCAGCTTTTCATAGCGATGAGCAAAGTCTATACAGGCTTCACAGGAAATAATAACGCCTTGCCAAAAATCAATCTGACGCTGTGTTTCATGATTAACATAATCAACGGATTCGATTTTTTTCTGTGCATTTAAAATAATTCCTTTTAGGCCCAATTTAAAAACTTTTGGGTAATTGGGAACGACATGTCCTGTTGAGGTTGTTCTTGAACCAACGGATAAAACTCCCAGTTGTTCAGCTTCCAGTACTTCCTCTGTCAACTTTTCATCAACGAGCTCTTTAAAGCTGTTATCTTTCCAAAACTCAAGATCTTCAAGCAGTCTTTTTTTGTTTTCGTCACTGATGAATAAAGGGTCAGTTTGTCTGGTGGAAAAGGTATCAATTGTATCAATAATCCAATTTGCACCAAATTCAGGAAACACAGGGACTCCCCGATATTCTTTGGCTTGATTGCCGGCAAACAATTCATCATCAGCAATATATATCGTCATATTTTTCAATAGATATTTTAATAGCTTAGCACGTCTGAGCATTGGTGTATCACAGGAACACTGTCTGTAAAATCTTGTGATCAATTCAGCACGTTCTACACAAATATGAGGTTTAGTTTCCCGCATTCTATCTCTTAATTTTTCTACGCGTTTGGTTATCATTCTATACTCCTCCATTAATTTTCAGCTATTTATGCTGTTCAAACCAACATTTCTTCCCTTCCGGTACCAAAATTTTATTCATATAATTCACGTATTCCAGCATCTTTTCATCTTCTGGGCTGTTAACATTCTTTAACTCATACTTCCTTCCAAGCATTTCATATTTATGGATCCCCAAAGCATGGTACGCCAGCAACTCAATGCCTTCTGCGTGGTCAACAGACGCTACCAGCTCAGCTATCCCTTTAAAATTTTCCTGCCGGTCATTATAGCCCGGAATTACCGGAACCCGTACTGTTATTTTATTTCCTAAGGAATTAATTCTTTTTAAATTCTCAATGATTTTTTCATTTCCCTGACCTGTCAAGTTTTCATGCTTTTTGGAGTCGATCTCTTTAATATCCATAAAGATTAAATCTACATATTTCAGTGCTGGCGCAAAGCGCTGAAAATTTGCATAACCACAGGTTTCAACAGCTACATTGATTCCCAGTTTTTTACACTCCCGGGCCGCATTCAAAAGAAATTCAGGATGTGTTAAAGGCTCACCTCCTGAAAAGGTAACGCCTCCATTTGAATTACTATAATAAACCTTATCGCGTCGTACCTTTTCCATGAGCCTTTCAACAGTCATCTCTTCTCCAACCATACGTTTTGACTTTGCATAACATACTTTGGTGCATAGACCGCACACATTGCAAACCGCCCTGTCAATGACGCCATGACCGCTTTTATCTAATACGATACAATGTTCTGGACATTTTTCAATACAGACACCACATCCTATACAATGTGACTGGGTATCCGCAATCTCTTTTCCATATTCCTGTGACTCTGGATTGGCACACCACAGACATTTTAATGGGCATCCTTTTAAAAAAACAATTGTGCGTATTCCTGGTCCGTCATGAATTGAGCACTTTTGGATATTAAACACCAAAGCTGTTTCTTTATTGTTCCAATGCGGGTTCATTTCCATTGTCATTTTTCTTTTTAGTGTAAAGTACACCAAATCCAGTTACCGCACAGATAACCGCGAATATCGGCGTTGCATATCCCATTAAGTAGTAAGGTGCATACTCTGCAACAGCTACCCCTAATGTTAAGGAGCAATAAATACCATTGGTTCCCCAGGGAACAAGCGGTGCCATAACTGTCGCACCGTCTTGAATGGTTCGTCCAAGAACACGCCGGTCAATACCTTGTTCGTCAAATTTTTTACCCATAGCATTGGCTGGAAGCAGCATCGCTAAATAAGGATCTGCTGCAAAAAAGCTTAGTGCAATTGCCATAACCAGTGTTGTTGTAATAAGTCCGGCACGGTTTTTTGTTATTCCGCTAATCTTTCCAATAACAACACTCATTACCCCTGTTCGTTCCAGACAACCAGCAAGAGCCAGCGAGAAAAGCATCAGCATAACTGTTGATGTCATTGAATTTAAACCGCCGCGGGTTAATAGGCTGTCGATGACTCCTACACCTGTCTCCGAGACATATCCTGAATGCATAAAAGTTAAGCAAGAAGCTAAATTTTGACCTTGGATAACAAATGTGAAAAACGCACCCATCAATGACGCAATAATCATTGTTGGAATAGCAGGTACCTTTAAAATAATCATTGCCAATAATAAAATTAGTGGTATTATTAATATAGGTGAAAGATTAAAGGAGGAAGCGAGCCCATCCATAATGGCCTGTATCTGTGATATATCTGCCGTGCCTGATCCATATCTAAATCCCAGAAAAACAAAGACAACTGCACTGACAAGCAGAGAAGGACCTGTAGTATAAATCATTGCGCGTACCACTTCATAAAGTCCGCCTTTTGACACAGCTGCGGCAAAATTTGTTGTATCGGAAACCGGCGATTGCTTATCGCCAAAATAAGCACCGCAAAGAATCGCTCCGGCAGTGAGACCTGCCGGGATTCCCAAGCCAATTCCGACGCCCATAAAGGCAACACCAATTGTACCAACGGTTGTCCATGACGACCCGGTTACAACAGACATGATACAGCACAACAGCAGAATAGATAACAAAAACCATTGTGGTGAAAAAATTTTAAGTCCATAATAAATAACCAATGGCACAGTACCGCTGGACATCCATGTCCCAACAGTAACTCCGATCAGGCAAATAATCAAAATAGCTTCTATGGATTCTGAAATACTTTTACAGATACTATCTCGCATATCTTTCCACGGAATATGCAGATAAATACTGTAAATCAAAAGGACTGTGACACTCATCAAGATTGGTATATGAGGATCTAATTTAAGGCCTACCACGCCGATTAATAGGACCCCGATTGCAGCTATCAAAACAATGACAGACATTCCAAAAGTCGTTTTTCTTTCTGGTTTAACTTCTTTTGCTGTTTCGTTATTTTTAAATAGTTTCATATTTTTCTCTTCCTTAAATTTCACTTATCTGCGAAGAGGTTGTTGCGAACCTTTTCGCATTTTCTTTTTGAACCGTTATACGTCCCCTTTTTTCTGGTAGTTTTCAATATTTTCAATCACTTTCTGGCTCAATCTGACCTTTGACAGTGCAGATGTGCCTGCCGCCTTATTTGGACAAAAAACATTCGGATCATTTGAGAATTCTTGTGATCCAAGCCCCCCAAATGTATCACTCAAAACGTAGTTCTGAGTGTTCTTAAGCCAGTTTTTCAGCGCATTTACGTCATGTGACGGCCCGATTGATGTATTCACAAAAATTTTTCCATTGCCAAAAATTTCAAATTCGCGCTCGTTCATCAGGATCACGTTTTTATTTAAACAGGTACATAAAATGTCTACTTTTTCAAGCAGGTCGTCTTTAGGAAGCCATATAAAACCTTCCTTGTTCTCTAATTCCGGTTTTCTCGTTCTGCTAAAGTAGTAAACATTCGCACCAAAAAATTTCAAAGCACGGGCAACCATCGTACCACTCGTTCCCATCCCCATAACACCAATATTAATATCCGTGAGCTCCATTGGTTCGCTCTTCCACATAGTGCCGCCAAACCCATGCAGCAAACGTACAAGCTCGCTGATTACATATTCTGGCACGCCTTCATCGCCATAATCACGGACCCCTTTAACCACAATTCCTTTTTCCTCTGCCGCAGCGATATCCACATTGGCGTTCTCCGGCGCATACAGGCTGCAGCACATCCCAATATACTTAATATTCGGGCAGGCATTCAGCACCTCACTGTCAATCTGGCTTGTATAGCTCAGAAGTACCGCGTCGGCATCGCCGATCCGTTTGATAATCGCCGGATTATCCTCTGGAATACTGTAGTAAAACTGTACCTTTTCTGCATACTGTGAAAGCCTGTTTTCAGCTTCCGGTGTCAGATTTAACCGTTCAATTGCCACCATTTTTTTGAACATACTTTTCCCCTTATATAAGTCTGTCGAATTAAAACTAATTTATCTTTTCTTCATCCGCATCGCTGTATCTCCGGCCAACCTTTACTTCATCGCCGACAATACCTTGTACAACAAAAACATTTCCTGGAGGACACCCTTTTACAGAACGGCCTTTACCCTTGAGCGGATTGGTGCATTTACCGATTAGCACAGTATTTTCCGGTGTGGATTCCGGCGGCAGTTCTTCTTCTTTTACCGGCCCCACCACCAAAATTTTTCCTTCCAGATACTGGGTTAATTCCTGGCTTTTCAAATCCATCAATGAGCTGATAACGGTATTTCGACAGCCTGTGCAGGCCCCTTCAGCAAAAATCAGCTTATATGGCGGCAGACCTTCAATTTCCACTTCACTTGAGCGTTTAAACCGGTGTTTAACGTCTTCAATGGGTTTTCCTTTAATCTCAATTTTATCAAGGTCCATTTCCCCAAGCCCTCTGGCATTTGCCTCAACCGTGAGCATTGGCTCATCCACCTTGTAGCCCATAATAACACTGGCCACCGCGTCACAAGCGACAACATCCTTTGAAGCAACAATGAGATCCATTACAACTGTTTCGCCAAAAATCGGCCCCAGACCCTGCTGACAAAATGTACCATCAATAACATTGAGGACAGGCTTTACCGTCTGGATAATATCGATGACACCGTTTATTACGCCAATGGAATGAAACTCCTTTTTCTGAACATCGCCGATCAGCCCCTTAAGATTTTTCAGTCCAAGGGTAACCTCTGTCTGGTCATGTGTTTTCATAACAGGCACTGTGATAATGGCGTCAGCCTCTGCCACAACATCCCAGGAGCTCAGCTCACTGATCAGTTTTCCGTCCGGCACAGGAATTTTAACTTTCTTTGCCTGCTTTTTTAAGTCGATAACCGAATAGCCTTCTTCGCGCAGCTGGTCATACCCGCACGCTTTTATGACTTCCTCGGTATCAACGCCCGCTGCGCTGGACTCCGCAATGATCGGCACGCCTCCCTCCTCCTTCACCATCTCGGCAATGGCCTTAACAACTTCCCAACGTGTAACACCACCGGACAAGCGGTCATCAGGGACGGCCACCAAATTGGGCTTAATTAGGACTTTGTACCCTGGCTTTACGATGTCACTGAGACCGCCGCAATCAGCAATGGCTTTCTGCACAGATGCCTGAATACTCGCATAATCGTTTCCTTCAGTTTTTTGAATCGATACTACTGACATTCTTTTTACTCCTTTCTGCTTTACTGGAACGCGCTTTTTGCGATTCCACTATATGGAATTATTAATTCCATATTATAGTCAAATTATATCCGGTATCTGTGCAATTGTCAATATGAAATTTATTGTAAAAACCATATTTCAAAATAGGGAACTGTTTTTAAATCCGCAGTTACATGATTCTCTCATTATAAAAATCAACTGCTTCCAACGCCTCTTCAACCCCAGAGGCAAGGTGTTCATTTTTCAATTGGTATAGCGCATCATCATAATGATTCTCCCTGATACCTATGATGATTTTCCTCATACTTTCAATGACCTGTTTTGCATAATCATTATCCCTTTTGCGGTATTTAAAAATCAAAACCATAATTCTCACAAGCTCATCCTGAAGGTTGAGGTAAATCTGATCAATCCTTTTATTGTCTAAAACACTGACCATTGTCCGGTGTACCTCGCTGTCCGCATATTCAAAGGCATAGTAATCATGGTAACTGGCCTTCATACGGACAAATTTTTCTTCAAGCTTAAATGAAAAATCCCAATTCAACTTTTTTTCAAAAATGGTGTCCAGAGCCTTGACCTCCAGAATCTCCCGGATTTCGTAAATCTCCCTTACATCCTTTACTGAAATTCCCTTCACATAAACTTTTTTGCGGAAACCTGTCTCAATCCATCCCTCATTGGTTAATTTCTGGATCGCGATATGAACCGGCATACGGCTTACTGAAAATTCCTCAGCCAGATTTGCTTCAGTAATGGCAATCCCTGGTGGATAATCAAGTGTCAGTATCCTTTCCTTAATTTTTGAGTATACTTGCTCTGTTAGTGATTTTTCCTCATTATATTTTTCTTTCATAGTTCCTCCACATTTAAATACAATATATATTTTGGTATACTAAAACATATATTGTATTCATGGTATTACTTTCCTGTTTTCTTGTCAAGCTATTTTCGTAATTTATTACTTTTATCCAAATTAAAAAAGTCCTTATGATATATAATGTTATCACAAGGGCTTTTTAAACATTAACGGATTGTTGAGGATAGCTTATCTACATCAATATATGTAAATCTTTTTTTCAAATCCAGTGAAATCTGGGATGCTGTGGACTGCATCATACCTATAATATTCTCTTTATTGCTTTCATTCAGTCTTATCTTAGGGATACTCGTGCTGATTGCCGCGACAACACGGTCATTCGCGTCCCATACCGGGGCAGCGATGCAAAAAAGTCCAGGCTGAAACTCTTCATCCTCTGTTGCATAGCCATTCCGCTCAACTTCTTCCAGCATTTCATGAAATTCGTTGATATCTTTATTAAAATTCGGCTGCAGCCTGATCATTCTCTCAACCTTATCCCACGGCTGGTATGCCAGCAGACATCTGCCAAGAGCGGTATTCAGCGCAGGATAGGCTGTTCCTACTGTAAAATTGGGGCGCAGAATATGCGGGGAGTCCACCTTTGTCAGATAAATGACGCTCTTTCCCTGCAAAATAGCCAAATTGACGGTTTCCTGTGTCTTTTCGACCTGTTCTTCCATATGCGCTTTGGCCACCTCTACCCAGTCACGGCTGTTGGAATAACGGCTGCTGATATTAAAAAACGCAATGCCCAGCTGATATTTTAAAGTATGCGGATTTTGCACCAGATACTGCTTCATAACAAGGGTATTTACGATTCGCTGCACGGTGCTTGCAGGGATTCCCGTACTCTCGCTGAGCTCCTTGATTCCAAGCTCATCCGCTTTGGAATATTGTTCCAGAATGCTCAGTGTCTTCAGGATCGATTTTGAAAATGAGGTTTCCTTTTCTGCGGTTTTCCCTTTTGCCGCTGTGTTATTTTCATTTTTAGCCGTATTTCTCACCTCGATTCTTTAATTTAGAATTCCCGATTCTATATTACTAACTATATAACAATTATTCTATTTTTTCAATTCTTTTTTTATGTCTGCAATTTACAGAAAGGCCCGAATCGTATCGACCAGTCCCTCAGCGTTATTATCGCAGGACACACCAAGAGCGCGCAGATCATCGCTGACGTCCACGGCCAGATCACTGCCATCCTTGTTTTCATTGAGAAGCCCGCCCATGATCAGGTGCGCGTCCATGCCGCTCTTTTCAAGGCCTTCCAGCATTTCCCGGGCAAAGCTGAGCGCAATGCCATTAAAACTGCTCATCACAATAAAACGGCTTTCACTTTCAATCATCGTATCCAGGATATCCTGCACCGGAACGCTTTTACCCAGGTCAAACACGTTCGCTCCGGCCTGAAGCAGAATACTTTTCACGATTTCTTTTCCGAACTCATGGCCGTCGGTTGAACCGATAATCACGTTAACGTCCTGGAGGGCCCCTTCAAGATTCTGGATCTGGTCGCTGATCTCACGCTGGCGTTCATTGATGGTCATGACGATGTTGGTTGGGCGCACCGGTACGCGCCCGCGCATTGCCAGCTTATCTGCTTTTCCAACGCCAAAAACTTCTTCGAGCTGTTCTGATCCAATGGATTTTAACGCGCCCAGTATCTCTCCTGCGTGGGTAATATCCACATCTAAATCATCAAGTCCATTCATGATCCGCTCAAAAAAGATTCTGCCGCACGCCACCAGCAGGTTTTTTTCGGCGTTTATCTCTGTCCAGTTGATGTACGGCAAATAATAGCGTCCTTTTTCAATCATCATATCCACCGTCATATGTGCCTGTACAATCTCTTCAATCGACGGAACACGGGCCGCCTCTGTCACAGGAATCGGCGTTACCGCGTGGCCGGTCGGACACTTCGACTGCCCCATGCTGTCTGCCATGACAAAGGAGGACAAAGCGCCGAAGTTGCGGTCATAGTCAAAGCCGAAGTCAATGGTGTTCCCATAGATCATGGACCCTGGTGTTTTGTAGGTGTTGATTTCCCACATCGCCTGATTAAAGGTCATACGCAAAACAGGGTCGCTGAAAAGATTACCGAAGCAATGGCACATTCGGCCGCCCAGCAATTCCTCTACGATATATCTTTCCATGATACACCAGCCCACAAGGTTGGCCAGGTCATGGAACTGAGAACCGAATCCATCGTCTACATTTGAATGGATAATGGTCCCCTGGTCTTTAAATTTTCCCATTAGAACAATGGCCTTGAGCATGTCAATAACACGCTGCTCCTCAATATCTACCCCGGGATACTCATAGGTATAGTAGTGCGAAACGTTTCCAATTGTTGTTACACCGGCTGCCAGTGCGTAGCGTGTGTTTTCAAAGGAATTGCACGAGGCGATCATATGGTCGCCCAGATGCGGCTGAACAGGGACAATCTGCCCAAGCTTCTGCCACTCATCAGGGTTTTTAAACGTCAGCCCTGTTCCTACAGGCAGCTTATCACGGTATTTTTCTGGTACGCCCATAACCCAGTCCAGGCAAAATCCAAAACGATCGACATAGCTGCCCCGCTTCTGAAGGGTATTATAAACCTCTTCCACACCCTTTGCGGTGGCGTCCCATGAGTTCCAGCCAATATGGCTGTGCTTCATGATATGGCCCTCTTCTGCCATTTTACGCTTATATTCGGCTTCAGACGTCACTCCCTTTTCTTTCATGAACAAAGTTTTTCCAATAACGGTATCCGCGGCCACCTTATCCACTTCGTCCAAAATACTCTTCATATCCGGCAAATTCTTATACTCAAATCGTTTTTTCATTTTAATTTCCATGGTTAGTGTCTCCTTGATCCTCTTATTTTTTTATCATACTGTTCATCCCAACAGCAAACGCCAAATCTTTATCAACATAGCTCAGCAGACCCACTGCATATAGAATATAATCCCGATCCACCACAAAATCACCTGCCGAAGGAAGCAGAGCGTCCTTCTCTCCTTTTTTCCTCCTGAGGACATGCTTCAGAATCGCTTCAGGATTTTCACTGTTAATAATCGGGCCGCCTGTGCCGATAATGGTCCGCACATGCGTCAAATTCTTTCCATGCTGTATCCTGCGGCAGTAATTGCTGCTTTTATGCTCGATAACTCCCGCGTGCCGTCTGGCCGCCAGATACGCGGCGCTCTCGGCAATGATCTGGTCAATACGTTTTTCAAGGGAAGTGCCCGGCAGAAATTTAGTATTGTGCACCCTGTACGATATGGACTTTTCAAGCACCTCCTCCGGCACCCCTATTTCATTTGCGAAAAATTCCATCCCAAGCTCACGCACCAGCACATCGGACGACTCGCGCATTCCCAGATCACCCTCAACCGTTCTTCTGGCATAGGGCTCGTCTGCGCCTACTAGCCTTGCGCCCTCATAGGAGGTGTGCTCGGCGTAGGAATGTATGTCTGTTGTCGCGCCTCCGATATCCACAAGCATTAACTCGCCAAGACCGTCATGCCCACTGGTACCCTGAGACAGCAGAAGGCCCGCGTCCAAAACCGCTGCCGGTGTCGGAACAATGGGGCCGTCAACCAGCTTGATAATATCGCCGAGTCCCTTCATATCTACAATACGGTTCATAAACAAATGGCGGATAATCTCTTCGGCCACATCAATATCCAAAACCCCGACCTGAGGAATAATATTGGGTGCCTGAAAACATTCCTTTTTATTTTGCAGGAGCTTCGCGCGAATCTCCTGTGCAACCTGGCTGTTGCCGCCATAGATAACCGGACAGCTGATCTGGCTCTGGGCAATCATTTCCGCATTATGTCTGATAATCGTCTGGTTGCCATTTTCATAGCCTCCGCACAGCAGAATCATCTCGGCTGGCAGTCCTTCTATTTTTTCAATTTCTTCCTTTGTCAGAGCGCCGCTTGTGACGTGAATAATTTTAGCGCCTGCGCCAAAGGCCGCATTTCTCCCCGCAGAAATGCTCAGGTTATAGGTCAATCCAACCACCACAATCCGGAGTCCGCCGGCCGCGCTGCTGGAAGCGTACTTCTCAGCCCTGTCCGCCGCGCTCCCGCCAATGGCTCTGCGGATATCCGAAAGGCACGCTTTCATGGCAATCCGCGCGTCCTCTTTCACCGTCGACGGATGGCGGGTGGTAAAAACCACTGCCTTTTCTTCTTTGCAGATTACTGCCGCCTTTGTAAAGGTACTTCCAAAATCAAATAAAATACGATACTCCATGCTGCTCCCCCCTATGTCTGATAATCTAATTTTACAGTTATAACCCTCAAAGTCAAATCTAAAAAAATAACTCTTTTATCATTCTTTGCCCATAAGCACGTAGGAAATAAGGAAGCAGGCATTTTTCTGATAAAAGAGTTATTAGCAATATATTAAAACTTTGCAACATTCTGCACGATCTTACCGGCGCATCATGTCTCTGATTTCGAAGTGTATTCGATATGGTTATTTCAAGCAGGAGGTGTCTTCTCCGATAAGATTGTTACAAAGTTACTGCCCAATAATCTTATATCATGGGAAGATACCGCGGATTCTTGTCGCCATGCTCAGGCGCTTAAGCCCAAGAATGTAGGCTGCCACACGAAATGTCACACCATCGGTATCATGGATATTCTGAACTTCACCAAAGCTGTCAACCATAATTTTACGCAGCGTGCTGTTGACATTGTCTTCATCCCAGGTCAGATTCTGGGTGTTCTGAACCCACTCAAAATAAGATACAACAACGCCGCCGGCATTTGCGAGAATGTCTGGGATAACAGCTATATTTCTCTTTGTAAGAATTTCATCGGCTTCCACGCTTGTCGGGCCATTAGCGCCCTCAACGATTAATTTTGCCTGAATCCGGTCTGCGTTATCTGCGGTAATCTGGTTTTCAAGCGCGCAGGGAATCAGCACATCACAATCGCAGCACAACAGGCCGTCGTTATCAATTTTTTCGACGCCCTCAGCGCTGTACCCTTCCAGAGAGTGGCTGCTGCTGTTTGCAATATAGGCTTCCAGGTCACTGATATCCAGTCCGTCTGCCTTATAGTATCCGCCGGAGACATCGCTGACACCAACGATCTTATAGCCGGCTTCAGACAGCAGGCGCGCAGTGGTGCCGCCAACATTCCCCATACCCTGTACGGCAATGCGGAGAGACGGCGAATCGATGCCCAGGTATTTAAAGGCTTCCATGGCCACAATGCTGACGCCGCGGCCGGTTGCTTCATTTCTTCCAAGGGACCCGCCGATGTCAATGGGCTTTCCTGTGACCACGCCGGGAACAGAATAGCCTTTGAACATACTGTAGGTATCCATGATCCAGCCCATTACCTCCGCGTTTGTGTTCACATCCGGCGCGGGAATATCGCGTTCAGGCCCGATAAGCGGTAAGATTGCCGCGGTATAGCGTCTTGTCAGGCGTTCCATTTCTCCTCTGGATAATTCCGAAGGATCAACTTCAACGCCACCCTTGGCGCCGCCGTATGGAATGTTGACAACCGCGCATTTAAAGGTCATCCACGCCGCCAGAGCTTTTACCTCATCGATATTGACATTGGGATGAAAGCGGATACCGCCCTTGCTTGGGCCGCGGCCGCTGGAATGCTGCACACGGTAGCCCTTGAACACGCGGATGGAGCCATCGTCCATATGTACGGGAACCGCTACCTGCAGTTCTCTTTCAGGATAAGTGATGGTAATGTATTCATTTTTATCTAGACCCAGCTTACCTGCGGCTGTGTCTACAACTTCCAAAAAGTTATCATAAGGATTGTATTCTGATTTTTGACTGTTCAATTTCTTACTCCATATTAATCATAAATTTAAAAGGTTTGGTATTTTGGTAGAGAGATTAATGGTATTTTTACATTTTTATTTTTTGCTTATTTATTTCAAGAGGGGGATAGAGGATTGTTTATCTTTAAAATAAATTAATAGTTTTTCTTAACGTATGCGTCAATTCGCTGAAGGGCTTCCTTCAAATTTTCGTCTGAATTTGCAAAGACAAAGCGCATATAGCCTTCACCCATACTTCCGAAAGCAGAACCGGGCACGGTGATGACCTTCGCCTCGCGGACTAAGTCCTCCGCGAATTCCTGTGATGTCTTTCCAAAGGCTTTAATGTTGGCAAATGCATAGAAGCTGCCTGGAGATTTTTTTACACTAAAGCCTGGAATTGCGTTGAGCCCGTCAATTAAAATCTCACGGCGTCTGGTATAGTCTGCGATCATCTGCTGCACTGCGGTTTGGGGACCCTTCAGCGCTTCGATGGCAGCTACCTGCGTAAAGGTGGACACGCAGGACACCATCCCTTCCTGGATCTGGGCCATTCTTTTTGTCAGCGCGCTGTCTGCCAGCAGATAGCCAATACGCCAACCCGTCATGGCATAGGCTTTTGAAAAGCTGTTCATAACCATCACCTGGTCTGTCAGCTCTGGTATCTGCGCCATGCTGAAGTGCTTGTGCCCGTCGTAAATGATTTTGTCATAGACTTCATCGGAGAAGACATACAGATTGTATTTTTCAACAACCCTGGCGATTGCTCTCACATCCTCTTCTTCCAGTATGGAACCAAGAGGGTTGCTGGGGGAATTGAGAATAATCGCCTTGGTTTTGGGGGTTATGGCCTTCTCAATATCTTCTGCCTGAATTTTATAGTCATTTTCTTCATATACAGGGACGGTTACCGGCTTTGCCTTGGTAATCATAATCTGACCCAGGTAGTTGGGGAAACATGGATCCGGCACAAGCACTTCGTCTCCCGGGTTAACGATGGTTAAAAGGCCCAGGGTCAGCGCCTCTAAGGCGCCGACGGTAATGATGACATTATCTGCCTTGTAACCGCAGTTGTAATGGGCGTAGCTTTGGGCTACGGCCTCACGCAGCGCCGGCATGCCCGCATTTGGATTGTAGTGGGTAAATCCATCGTCGATGGCTTTCTTTGCCGCGTCCTTTACATTCTGCGGCGTATCAAAATTCGGCTCACCAACGGTTAAATTCACAATTTCCTTTGGGTCATACTGTGCTGCTATCTCAAACATTTTCCGGATTCCGGAAGCCGGGTATTCATTCGCTACCTGCGAAAAATAAGTATTGATCTCGTTGCTCATCTTTATTCTTCCTCACTTTTATCAGAGTGGATTCCTGCCAGGTGCGCTGCAAGCTCCTTCTTTTTCTCCAGATTGGAAAGCTTGGAGTACATGACCTTCTGGGCCTGGGGCGATCCTGCGCCATGCATGCTTTCCACCAGTGCCGTACCGCCGGTCATATTTTCGATCAGGCGTCCGATGCGCATCCGGTCCTCGGTTGGCACATCTGCCACGCCTTTCAGGTATTTATCCACATATTTGCCGATTTCCGGATTCCGCAAATCAGATTCCGATGGCATTGTAGCAATTATACCACCGCCGATATCCTGTGCCAAACGGTCGATGTCGTAAATCAATTGTGTCACATTGTGTTTACCGACATTGGCCAGCAGCGGGTCTACAAAATAAGCGCCGGATTCCGTGGGCTTTCCTTCACAGGAGCAGGCAAGGGAGCAGGCATAGAGGGTTTCTGTCAGGTGAATCATCTCGTTGATCTTTTCCTTAACATGGCCCGCCTTTCCATATCCGCTGTAGTCTGCCATCAGCGCAGCCGCGCCGACCACAACATCGGAAACACCGCCCTTACAGCCACCGTAATTCTGTCTGTGGTAGCAGGCAAAACGTTCGACCAGAAGCCCTGAATAGGGTGTTTCGCCGCACATGAACACACGCTCCCACGGGACAAAAACATCATTGAGAACCGTCAGGCATTCGCCGCCGACAATACCGAATTTTGCGTTGCCCTGGTCAATCTCGCCTTCCATTTTCCGGTCGTCATTTGTCTGGCGGCCAAAGATATGGATCACTCCCGGGGCGTCCACCGGCAGCGCGCAGCAGACTGCATAGTCCGCGTCATCTTCCTTCATTCCCATGGTGGGCATAATCAGCATCTCATGAGAATTAACCATCCCGGTCATATGCGCTTTCGCGCCGCGGATGACAATGCCGTCTTCGTTTTTGTCCACGACATGGACAAACAAATCCGGGTCAGCCTGCTGGCTTGGACGCAAACTGCGGTCACCCTTCGGGTCTGTCATGGCTCCGGCAATCATCAGGTCGTTTTCCTGTACATACAGAAGAAATTTTTTAAAACGTTCATGGTATTCTGTCCCCATTGCCTTATCCATATCATAGGTAACAGAATAGGTCGCGTTCATGGCGTCAAAGCCCACACAGCGCTGATAGCAGGTACCTGTCTTCTGAGAGATCATGCGAAGCATCTTGACCTTTTTCACCAGATCGCTGACGCTTTGATGGATATGTGTAAACCGGTTGATTTTTTTTCCCGTTAAATGGGAGGTGGTGGTCATTAAATCTTCATATTGCGGGCTGCCTGCCAGAGCGTAGGTCATGGAAGCTGCATTGACATGGCCTTTAATAAAGGGATGGTCAATGACCTTATCGCTGTCGATCAGCTCTCCCTTTATATAAACTTTGATATTCCGGCCGCGCAGGCTGTCAATATAATCGCGTGCTGTTTTCATCTTTTTCTCCTATTTCACCCAATCTCTTCGTATTTTTTCCCAGGTTTCATCTCTGCCTTTGGTGATAAGCGCAATGTCATTTTCATCGAGATGTGAAAACCGGCCCTGCTTTGAGAGATAATCCGAAATATCGGCAAACTCTTTAGGGTTGCGGTTGAGTGTAAATTCCTTGTTTTCATATTCTGCCAGATACCACAGGCCGTTATCGACGGCTTCTTTTGCCAGCTCAATTGAAATATCCGTGGGTGTCTGCCAGCCTGTCGGGCAGGGGGCGAGTACGTGGATAAAGGAAGGCCCATCACAGTTCTTGGCTTTTTCCAGTTTTCTCAAATAATCTTCCGGATAGCCGACACTGGCAGTAGCCGCATATGGGATTTCATGGGCTGCAATGATCTCAAAGATTTTTTTCTTTGGCCGCGCCGCGCCGTGAATATTTTTTCCTGCAGGCGTGTTTGTGGTCTTTGCTCCATAGGGCGTTAAGCCACTTTTCTGGATTCCGGTGTTCATGTAAGCTTCATTGTCGTAGCAGATAAAAATTTCCTTATCGTTACGGTCAATAGCACCCGACAGAGCCTGCAGGCCAATATCGGAGGTGCCGCCGTCTCCGGCAAAGCCAACGACATGGTAGTCCTCAAGCCCCAGGGCCTTTGCTCCTGCCAAAACACCGGACATCACTGCCGCAGTTGCGGCAAAGGGAGGTATAATCCCATTGACAAACAATGGCATATGCGGATATACGAAAGCAACCGTTGACATGCAGTTCGGCGGAATAACCGCAATGCTTCGTTCTCCCAGCACCTTAAGGGCCAGACGAATCGCAAGGGCTCCGCCGCAGCCGCCACAGGCCTTATGACCATAAAACAGTTCTTCATTTGGGATTGTTTTTGCATTAAGCGCCATAATCAATGTCCCTCCTTACATTAATGAATTCAACAGGCTTTTCAGTATTGCCTGCCAGCAGTGCGTCAAAAATACCGCTGATATCTTCCTTTGAGATGCTGCGGCCGCCTAAGCCCCCAACATAATTACAGGTCGGTACATCCACACCCTGCTGTTTGAGGGCAGAGTTAAAATCAGAGTAGACTGCGCCTTCAAATCCAAAGCTGATATCACGTTCCATGACACCGACCGCTTTAGCGTTTTTAACGATCTCTGCGACCTTTTCCGTTGGGAATGGGCGTACACAGCGGAGCTTCAGCAAACCGACCTTTTTACCTTCTGCGCGGCAGGCATCCACAACCACGCGGGCTGTTCCCGTCACACTGCCGATTGTCACCAAGATTGCTTCCGCATCCTCACACTGGTATGCTTCTACCATACCACCGTAGGTGCGTCCGAAAAGCCTGCCGAATTCCTCGTCACTTTCGTCAATCACTTTCTCAGCCTTCAGCATTGCGATCTGCTGCTGATAACGGAACTCTGTATTATAGGTCGGTCCCGCAGTAATACAGGTGCTCACCGGGTCCTCCAGATTAAGCTTGTTGATGTAGTCCTGATAAGGGATATACGCATCTACTGCCGCCTGATCGGTCATCTCAAGAGGCTCGTAGGTATGGGTTAAAACAAAACCATCCAGGTTGACCATGACCGGCGTCATGACCTCAGGATCCTCGGCGATTTTGAAAGCCTGAATGGTGGTATCAAAGGCTTCCTGAACGTTTTCAACATATAGTTGAATCCAGCCAGATTCCAGCTGAGATAAAGAGTCTCTCTGATCACCGTAAATATTCCAGGGCGCTGCCAGTGAACGGTTTGCGTTCATCATAACAATTGGAAAACGGGAACCGCTGGCATAGTGCAGGCCTTCAACCATGTATAAAAGCCCCTGGCTCGATGTTGCGGTAAAGGAGCGGGCGCCCATGGCTGCGGAGCCGATAACAGCCGACATGGCGCTGTGTTCAGATTCCACATACATGTACTGGCAGTCAAGACTGCCATCCTCTACATAATCCGCCAGACGTTCTACTACAATTGTCTGAGGTGTGATGGGGTAAGCGGCAATCACATGTGGTTTTGCCTGTCTGACCGCCAATGCGACAGCCTCGTCACCGGATACAAATAATTTTTCGCTCATGCGTCTGCCTCCTTAATCATCGTAATGGCCTCAACCTTACATGCTTTCGCACATACGCCGCAGCCTTTACAGTAATCATAATCTATTTCAAGGATGTCTCCTGATTTATCAATGGTGCCATCGGGACACACTAAAAAGCAGCGCAGGCAGTTAACACATTTTTCCGCGTCGATCACCGGCCGAAATGTCCGCATCCCTGAGCTCACGTCAATCAGATGGCCCGAACGTGTCGACGGCCCCATGGGCAGCTGCTCGATCGTGCCTGCCGGCTGTGGCGGCGATAATTTAGGTCGGTTCATTTAGAGTGCCTCCTTTACAGTATTATAGGTTTCTTCCAAAAGCGTTTTATTTTTTGCCCGCACCTTTTCAGGGAGCTGCGTATCAATGGCCTTATAGATGGAGTCAAGGCTTGTCAGCTCTGTGGCCGCTGTCAGCGCGCCCAATAAAGGGACATTTGTGATGGGCCGTCCAAGGATTTTCAGCGCAAGGCCTGTCGCATCGACGGTAATAACCTTGCAGTCCTCACAGTCGCTGAAATCAAATGCCTCTGCAGGCTTCATTGTATTGATAATCACCTTTGCCCCAGACTTTAACCCCGCCTTAACCGGCGCGCCTAAAAGCGTCTCATCCAACACAATGGCACAATCACAATCGACAACATCGCTTCTATCCTTGATTGGCGCATCATCAATTCGTGTAAAAGCTAATACCGGAGCCCCCCTGCGTTCTGGTCCGAACGATGGAAAAGCCAACGCCGATTTATCGTCGCACACAACGGCATCTCCCAAGAGCCGGGCTGCTGTGAAGGCACCTTGTCCCCCACGACCATGCCAACGAATTTCAATCATTTAATACTTCCTCCTGTATTCCATAATACGGAATCATTAATTCCATATTTGTATTATAGTTCCATAATCAGGTTTTGTCAATTCCATTTTCTAAAAAATAATAAAAAA